>AUXO015421023.1_pt1 | contig 16426 bp, 14 predicted proteins | sample 768731 | NCBI WGS metagenome assembly AUXO01 (sample SAMN02715735, study PRJNA202380) | gut metagenome | biome: sheep rumen | host: Ovis aries | place: New Zealand: Palmerston North
GTAGTAAAGCCAGAAGTTAAAGAAAATACTGAAGCCCAGAATCAGGTAGCAGACAGTATTAATGAGACTCTTCTAGCAGGAACAAAGACTTTCGCAGTTCCTGATGGTGAAACGCTAAATAATATTGTTATTCCTGAGGAGGTAGCTGTTGTTGCTACTATTACTGGTGAGATTCAGGATGGTGCTACTATCGAAACTAAGTCTTCAAAGGGACTTACAATTGTGGCAACTAATGAAGACCCTGTCAATGTTTCCGTAAAGGGTAGTGGATCTATTTATCTGAAGGGTAAGTATAATGATGTCTACCTTAATGGAAATTCACTCTCTGGTTCTAGCAGTACTTATGCAAACATTGCCGGAACTCTCAGTATTGAGCCTCTAGATGAAACTAAGAAGGTTAATGTTACTGCTGACTTCCAGGATGGTGCAAAGGTAGTTATGACTGCAGATAATGCTCTTGTTGTGAATAATGCAAATGAAGCAACTTCTGTCGAGGTCTATGCACCCAATGCTACTGTAGAGATAGGTGGAAAGTATAATGAGGTAACTGCAACTGTTTCTAAGGATACATTAGTTCTTAAGTCTGGTTTTCATGCAACAAAACTAAATGTTCTTAAGGGTAATGTTAAGTTCTATGGTATTGATATTGCCGACTTTGCAGACTCTTGTGAAGCTAAAGAAGGAACAGTTGAACCTATGTCTTGGGATGTTCCAACAGATGTAGCCATTGGTAAGATGAGTTCAAACGCCGGTATTTATAAACTAGTCGAAGATTATACTGGAACTACAGCTATTACTTTTGGCATGTTTGGTAATGGAAGATATAAATATGACCTCAATGGCCATACTGTAACGATGGGAAGTAAGTCTGCCGGTTGTATCTTTGTTAGAGGAACTGCCGAGATTAATATCTATGGTCCAGGAAAATTAGTTAATAATGCTGAGTCCTATGGTGTTTGGGTTTCTGGAGGTTCTCTAAATGTATATGGAGGAGATTTTGAGGCTTATACACATGTACTTTATGCAGAGAAGGGCACTATTAATGTTTATGGTGGAACCTTTAAGTGTCTATCTGAAGACAAGAAGTTCCTCTTAAATTGTCTTGATGCTAACTATACTTCTGGTGCTGCTAAGATTACTGTTTATGGAGGTAAGTTCTATGAATTTAATCCTGCAGCATCCATGGGTGAGCCGGGAGGTCCTGTATCTCTTGTAGCTCCGGGATATAAAGTTGTTGAAAGTGAAGAAGATGGCGTTGCTGTCTTTGAGGTAGTACCAGAATAGTTTAAATTAAGGCTGGGGAGATAATTTCAAACCAGCCTAATTTTTAAAGATGAGAAAGAAAACAGAAGCTAAGATTACTAATTATCTGGAGACTTTCTTATTTCAAGATATTCCATTCCAACCCTATCCTGTATATTCTATTTCTGAGAAAGGAAATTTATTTAATCTTAAAAGTATCTTATATCCAAGTCCAACTTCTGCTAAAAAATTTACTAGAAAGAAGCAGTTGAATTATCGCTCCCTTCAGGCTAAAATATTTGATGCTTTTATTAATGTTGGCTATTTTGACCCACTCCCATGCTATAAAGAATTCCCTGTGATAATTCAAAATCACTTAAGACTTCAAGAACAAGATGGTTCATATTATCTTTGTGATTACTTCTTTCCAACTTTGAAAGATTCTGAAGGTCATTGGGGATTATCTGTAGAACTAGATTCAGAACTTCATGATCCAAAGAAGGATATGATAAGAGATATGTATCTTGATAAAATAGGAATACTTGTCTTTAGAATTAAAAACTTAGAGAGACAAGATATTCAGAAAACAAGATTCAGGGAGCTAGTTGGGAAAATGAAGTCTTTGGAAAATTGTGGTAGTCCAAGGGTATTCTCATTCTTAGATAATATTCATCTAGGGAAAGGAATATAAAGCCTCCACTTCCTTAATACTGAAAAAGAAAATTTAGTATGAAGAATATAGTTCCAAGTTACAATCCAGTCAGTGGCAATCTTGAAATTACCATTGAGATGAATTTATTACGTAAGTATTTTTCTAATTTTGAAGGTCTTATAAGTATGGATAAAGACCTAGCAGAGAGAGGTTGTAAAGCCACACAAACAGGCTCAACGACCGCCCTAGTGTCTATCCCAGTAGATCAATCTTCCGCACCTGTGAATGAAAATGGTGTTGGGAGAATAGATGCTGATTCTTCTGGGGTTATGTCCTTATTTAAAGTCCTAAATAGTTTTGTTAATTCTGCTATCAAGAAAGAACTCAAGATTACAGAGTTTATTCCGCTTTCTGGTTATCCTATAGAAGATCTGCAGAAAGATATTGTTGCAGCTGTCGAGGGAAAAAGAAATTTGTGTATCATTGGTGAGTATAGTGAGTATCTGGAGAAACAAAAATCTGGTAACTTTAGCTATCACCAGTATATGATTGACTACGGAACTGAAGAGTATGTGGATGTAGCAATTCTATTAAAAGAAGGAAAATTAGACGAGCTTAGGAAACTATATGAACCTAAGCTAGTATATACAGAATGGTGTTAAAATAGGAATGGAGATCAGTATTATTGAAAAGATATTACCGATCTTCATTCTTTCTTTATAATAAACTATATTATGCAGCAATTATCAGATTATGTTATGTTACTTAGTCCGGGAGACCAGCTTCCGCCTATGAGTAACGATGCTATTAAGATTTATCTGGCGGGTAGTCAAGACCTAAATCCGGCGGGTAATAATGACTGGCAGACTAAAATTGCGTCGGCTACAGTAACTTTAACTGAAGGGCCTAATGCAATTTCTGTCTTTAAGGGAAAACAGTGGATATTTATTAATCCTAAAATGGCCCCGCAGATGAATCCTCAGCCTTCTTTAGCTAATCAAGAATATGTATCAAAGAAGACTTGGGAAATGGATATGGCTAACGCTGCTGATGGAATATTTCTTAATTTCCTTCAAAAGTCAGTCTCACCGCTTCCATTATTTGAATTTGGTTTATTTGCTTCAAGTGGTAAGCTTATTGTAAGATGTCCAGAAAATTATTTTCAGTATTCTCAAGTTGCTTTTACTTGTCAGAGAATGGGAATAACTCTTCTTCCAACTAAAGCTAATGTGAAGGATGTTCTATGGTCAATGGCTAATCTTCTTCCAGCACTTCAGCAAAATAAGGCATTACAGTTACCAGAATAATGAAATCCCTTGTAATTCTTAAGGGGGTTTCAAAGATTCATAAAAGATTTTGGATAGAAAGAGAACGTCTAGAAAATTATTTTATAGATATTGATACATTACGAAAGTTATATTCAAATCCTGAACTAATAACTCCATCAAGACCAGTACTTAATAGGTCTTTTGGAGATACAGTATACCATAGATTTTTAGAAGTAATATGTCTAAGAATGTCTAGGGGATGTCTTATAGTTATTGATCCAGAATTAGAAAATTGTGATATATTTGAGACGTTAGCTTTTATACATGGATATCAAGTTTTTTATGTATATCAAGAGCCCCCACAAGATTTTTTAAAGAAGCCTAGAAAGTATAGTATTCCGTATTACCCGATGAAAAAGAAAACCGACATGGAAAGAGATGTTCAGACCATTAAGAGTTTTGATAAGACGGGGAAAAAGATTATTAAGACTTTCAAGGACCTTCAAGATTATTGGTTAGAGGAAATACAAAAAGAACAAATATTATCAGACCAAGGTAAAACGCTTCTTATTTCAGATCTTCATTCTAATCTCAGTCTATATAAAAAACTTCCTGATTTTAAGAAATATGATAGGGTTATATTCTTTGGAGATTATATTGATGGGCCTGAATCTGGGGGGTCTAGAAAACTTACTGATAAATTGATTAAATCTAAATCTAGTAAAATAACTTGGCTAGAAGGAAATCATGAACTTAGGCTTAGGCGATATCTCGGGTATCTTATGCTTAAAGAGTTTGGAAAGAAGGGACTTGCTGATCTCTTGTATTCAACTTTACCCGAAGATTTTTTAAAGACTACGGCTAATGAGTATTCAAATTTATCTGGAAGTCAAGCAAAAGGGTATTTAGAAAAACTTAATCAGAAGTTAAAAATATTTGTGATTCTAGGAGGTAAATATATATGTACTCATTCAGGGCTTAGATTTAGAGAACAGCTAGATCCAAGATTTATAGGAAATGTGATATATGGAAATAGAGATATGGGAAGATATGATAAAGAATTTTCTAATCTTCATGGTTCTATTAATCTTTGGTCTATCCATGCACATTGTAAATATTTTGATTCTTGGGAACCTCTCAGATATCCAAGAGTTGTAAATCTAGATCCACCTAGTGAGAATGAGATAGTATATGGCGAATTATATAATGATGAAGTAAAAATATGTCTAGTAGAAAAATAACCTTACGAATTAATGAAAAAGATCTTTTAGAAGTTCTACAAGATCTAACGGAACTTAAAGCAAAAAGAAAATTTTGGAATCGAGAGGAAGTACAATTAACTCTTTCTCTTGAGGACACTAGAAAAACATATGAATATCTTTGCAAATCTAAAAGAATTCTTTCATGGGATGTCGGTGATGTAGTATTAGACTCACATGATATTGTCCCACAAGAGACTGAATCTGAGGTAGAAGAAATTCCTGAAGAACCAAAAAAGCAGACTATACCGACCAGAAAGACTGATAAATTTACGGATTTTGTTTCTAAATTTTCAGGAACTTCAGATTGGAGTGGATTAAGTCTTTTTATTGAATGTTCTTGGAGGGTATCTAAGAAAAGTCCTGGTGTTATCTTTGGCACACCTTTATTTAAGTCAAGTCTTCTTCAGGAACTTGATATAGTAAAAGCTGGTAGTGCCTCTAGTGAAAGAATTATATTAGATAAAGTTCTTGAGTCATATTATCTTGGGGTTGACTATCTTGATGCTGTAGAAGATACTATAAGTAAAATTAGGAGTGCATGGAAATCTCTTAGTAAACATGAAAGCCTTACTAGTGTCTCTATAAGATTATTTAAAAATACTTAAGATATGGCAGCGCCGGGCGAAGACAAGAACATTACAGGACCTTCTGGTGATGGTACTGATGGCAAGGATACAGATGAGATTATTTCCCTAATTAAGAAATGCCGTAGAGTTCTTAAAATGAAGGCAGATTACGGACAGTTTCAATATGGGGATTTAGTATACGATGAGAAGAATAATGAGCATGGTATTATTATTGGGGAAAAGCCTGATATAGCAACTATAGATGAACAACTAGGAATACTTCAGTCTTCTAGAAGAACTAAGACTTATCTAGTTCTTACTATAACAGAGGATGATAGTATTGATGAAGGAAAGAAAACTAGGATTAGATATACAAATTCTAGGTATCTTCGGTCAATCCCAGATTCCCTAGAAGATAATTCTATCACAGACTTAGAATTATTCTGTTCTAAGCAATGTATTATGGAATGTTCTGAAGATTGTATACTAAAGAAATATAAAACAAAACGATAAAAAAGGGTCATAGATTGAATATCTATGACTTTTTCTATGTTCATTAATACTATGTTTAGAATAAGAAGATTTTCAACGACAGAAGAATATAATGAATATAAAGACTCAGGCGAATATAAAGAGCCGGCAGTAACTAAAATTGGAGCCCTTGGTGTATGGACTTCAGATACACCAGTAAAATATAATCTGGATTGGGAAGATGAACCACTAAGAATAACAGCACTCTCAGATGGGGCTATTACTTGGAAATTAGCAGGAACAGGTGCTATAGATGATGCCGGCCAGACAATTCAATATAGTAAGAATGGTGGGAATTGGGTAGACCTTAAGTCAACAACTGTAGGGACTTCAGTAGATGTTCTTGAAGGTGATGTAATAAAGTTTCAGGCTTCATCTGATATCCCTGCTCTCGGTCCACACTCCTATAGTTATGATAATGAAGGTACTGAGACGACGATTACAGTTAATAGCAAATTTGGGGCTACCTGTGAGTTTGAAGTATCTGGCAACCTAATGTCGTTGTTAAAAAAAAATAATTTTCAAGGAGAGACTACTTTATCTGTAGGCCATGAGTTTCAGAGCCTCTTCAATGCATGTACAACATTAAAGAGCGCGAAAAATTTAGTTCTTCCAGCTACCACTTTGTCTGCATCTTGCTATCAGGGCATGTTTGAGGGCTGTACAAATCTCTTAGATGGACCCGAAGAATTACCCGCCAGAAACTTACTTGCAGATAGTTTTCGTGATATGTTTAAGAACTGTACAAATCTCTTAAGTGCGCCTAAGATGAGAATAGATTCTGTGGCCAGTCAATGTTGTTGGGGGATGTTTTATCAGTGTGTAAATCTCCCTGGGATTGACATAGAACTTAATGCTCTAACGTTGGCAACTAAGTGTTATCAGGATATGTTTAATGGTTGTAAGGCATTTACTACCAAGATAGACCTTCCGGCAACAACTCTTGCACAGTATTGTTATTATGCAATGTTAGCGTATACTGCATCTACAGAGGTTACTGAAACAATTCCAGCGACTTCCATACCGGCATATAGCATGGCTGCTATGTATCGTGGATGTCCTAATATAACGGAGACTCCGGCGATAACTGTTAATTCGGTCGGTGCTCAGAGTTTTTATAATTGCTTCATGAACTGTGCTTCATTAGTTACAAATAATATAACTCTGGCAGCAACTAGTGTTGCCCAATATACTTATGCTGGGATGTTTGCAAATACAAAACTTAAGGTAGCTCCAGAACTTCCAGCTAAAACTATATCTAATACATATTGCTATCAGAGTATGTTTGATGGATGTACTGAACTAACTACTGCACCATCAACTCTTCCAGCTACAACATTGAAGAATTATTGTTACCAGTATATGTTTAGGGGATGTACGAAGCTTCAGACTGCTCCATCTCTTCCGGCTACAACATTGGCTCAGTACTGTTATAATGGAATGTTTAGTGGATGTTCTTCATTAAAGAATGTACCAGAAAGATTACCAGCAACAACTCTTCAGAAATTCTGTTATTATCTGATGTTTGAGGGATGTTCTTCACTAACAGACGTACCAGTCCTACCAGCTACAAAATGTGTTAGTACGTGTTATAGAGGGATGTTTAAAGATTGTACTTCACTAGTAACACCTCCATCTCTTCCGGCTACAAGTACTGATGCAGACTGTTATTATAGTATGTTTGAGAATTGTACATCTCTGGTATCATCTCCAGCTCTTCCTGCTACAGCTGTTAATGGAAATAATGCTTACCGGTGGATGTTTAGTGGTTGTACTTCATTAAAGAATATAGGAACTATCTCAGCAACCTCTTATGGTGGAACATATGCCTGTAATAGAATGTTCTTTGGCTGTACTTCTTTGGAAACCCCTCCACCACTTCCTGCAACAACTATGAAGGCAGGTCTTTATTCAAGTATGTTCTCGGGGTGTACAAAGCTTAAGACCTGTCCATCGCTTCCAGCTACAACATTAGCTGCAGAGTGTTATTCCTATATGTTTAATGGATGTACGTCTATTACTTTACCACCAGAATTACCTGCAACAACAGTTTATGCTACAAGTTATCAATATATGTTTAGTGGATGTACTTCACTAACTAAAGCGCCTGAACTCCCCGCTACTACAGTTGCAGCTAATTCTTATCAGTATATGTTTAATGGATGTACATCTATAACAACAGGCCCTTCTATATTACCTGCGACATCTATTAATTTTGAAGGATGCTATAGATACATGTTCCAGAATTGTACATCACTAACTAAAGGGCCCAATATTTCAGCCATAGGAACTGCTGGAAAACTTAGTTGTGCGTATATGTTTAGTGGTTGTACTAATATGACAACTGGACCAGAAGCCCTTGGGTGCACCGGTTCGGCGGCTAACTGTTATGATTATATGTTTAATAGGTGTACTAGTCTTGTTGTAGCTCCAACAATTGCTTTGACTGGAACAGTAGCTACTTATGCATGTAGGTGTATGTTTAATGTGTGCACTTCCTTAACAACACCTCCTCCTATTTTGTCAGGTACAACACTAAGTACATATTCTTATTGTTATATGTTTGATGGATGTACCAATCTTGAGTCTGCGCCAGAGGTATCAGCAACGGCTCTAAATAATTATTGTTGTCAGTATATGTTTAGAAATTGTAAGGAACTAGTTACAGCCCCTATCCTTCGTGCAACCACACTTAAGTCTGCCTGTTATAATTATATGTTCTATGGTTGTAGTAAGTTGAATTATATAAAAGCACTCTTTACAACCAAGCCAACTACGTCTTATACTAGTAACTGGGTTAATGGTGTTGCTTCAAGTGGTACCTTCGTTAAAAGTACTTCTGCAACGTGGAGTGTATCTAGTGTTCATGGTTCTCCGGCAGGTTGGACTATTGTAAAAGAATAAGTTATGTTTAATATAAGAAGATTTTCAAATACAACACAATATACTAATTATAGAGACTCTGGAGATTATATTCATCCTGGCTTAATAAAAATAGGCGAGGCCGGAATTATAAATGATTCTACAGAAGTGGTATATGCAGAAGAGCCAGAAACAATGACCCTTATTAGACACTGGGATGGAACTAGTAATTTAAGTTCCTCAAAGTGGTATGATAAAATAGGCAATCAATATTGGACTATGACTGGCTCTCCTACTCACGGTACTGGATATTATCAATTTTCTAATACTAATCCAGCATCGGCATCTCAATATGGAACTCTTAATGGGGCTCTTCCTGACCTTGGATATTATTGGAAGATAGTAGTGGACCTTGAGGTAGGAATGCAGTCAAATAATCCAGGTATATTTGCTGTAATAGATTTTGGTTCAATAGGTTCTGTTTCTACTGGAAAATGTGCATTTTGTGTTGGTTTATATTCTTCATCCGGAAAGTGGTATATTAATTCAAAATTTAACGGTAATGATGGTGCTACAGCTTATTCATTTAATGCAGCAGACTTAGGTAGTGAGAATGTAGTAACTATGACATCTTGGCTTAGGAGAACAGTTACCATAGGTGTTCGTGATGCAGGGTCAGGTAAAAGTGAAACCTACATAAAAGTTCCGGGAATTGGCGAGGCAGTATCATCTCCCTGGACAAAACTTAGATTTAATAGGTGGGAATCCGGGAAAAGTTTTATTGCACGTTCACAGATAACTCCTGCAAGTGGGTATAAGTATGCTACCAGTTGTAGAGTACATGATATTAAAATTTATTATAAGCCTGTATAAGTTTATGAAATAAATAAAAAGAGGGATTAATTTCCCTCTTCTTTTTTCTTTAGTTCTTCTAGAATCTCTTTGTAATATTCAGGAGAGCTAGATTTCTTTGATTTTTTTAGTCTCTCTGGATTTAGAGTTCCAGTGTTTCTTTCTATATAGCCTAAGAACTCATCTCCCTTCATCTCTCCAATCTCACCCAGCCTAAGAGCTACATCAACTAGAAGATTTTTATTCTCTCTTAGAATATTTTCTACTGCAACTCTAAGCGCATTAAATCTTGATTCTATTCTCTTTTTTATCTCAGCATCATCAAGACCTTTTGGTAGATTAGAATTGTAGGTTTCATAATTGCAGAATGCAAATGGATCGAAATATCCAAGATCATATGCTGCAACAGATAGCTCTTCCCAAGCTTCTCTAATATCATTTCCTGACCCAAGAAGTCTCATTCCTGAATCTGGAAATACTAGATTTTCTGCACAATATCCACCAAGAGATATCATAACAGAAGTGTCTATATCGTTTCTAGATTTAATTTCCCCAGTCTTGTCAGGGTCATAAGTAATACAGAAACCACCAGAGTCACTTGATACTGCTACGATTGATAGAGGCAGTTTTCCAGTAAGATAAGACATCATTATAGCATGTCCAGTTTCATGAACAGCATTTATAAATCTTGTCTTTCTAGATTCTGGTTTTCGTAAGGCTCCTAAAGTTAATTCTATAGGTCTTTCTACAGTTTTTCCTTTTTTAGAGGATATTACTACAGTCTTTTCTGGAACTTTATAACCTTCTTCTGGATTTTTGATATCGAGAGTTATTTCTTCGACCTCTGAAAAATTTATAACAATGTCAGAGAACAGAGGAGTGAAGATAGTTCCAATAGTAGTAAAGACTGGTCTAACTCCCTGTACTGGATAGACACCTTCAGAATATAGAAGATTATATACTTCAGGCATTATTGTAACCTTATATCCAGCACTTTTCTGAAATTCTGAGCATACCCTAGAAGTTTCCTTATGAATTATTTTCTCAAAGTCTGATTTCTTAAGGGTAGGATATTTGATTATAGAATTTCCGAATCTTGCTATCTGTTCGGCCCTAAATCTTTCCTTCAGTGCATCCTTTATATCGGTTATAGTTACTTTAGATGTTCTATCATAAAAAACGTCTGCATCTATGTCAGGATTTATGTCTCCCTCAACTCTAAATGCTTCATCTAGGTTCCCTAAGATAAAGATTAATGATTTATTGCAATTCATTTCTTTCATTGCAGTCATTGATTTTCTTGCAACCTTAAGAAACTCAGCTAACTCACCGATTGTTTTTATTTCAAAGATTTCAGAAATAATATCTGGCGTCTTTAGTCCTTGAGTCTTTTTAAGTCTTCTAACAAGAAGTCTGATAATTCTAGACTCTAAGACTACGATAGGAGCCAAAACATCTTCCTCACTATCATCATCTTTTACTGAACTACTGAAGGGTTTTCTTTTACTTCCGAGATTATTAATGTCTCTGTCGTAATAGAAATATCCTAAGTTTTCAAGAAGGGTTTTTACGTCTTCTCTTTTAGTTATTTTCCCTTTTTCTAATTCGACACTAGGATATTCATTAGCATATTCTATAAAGTCTTCTAGAAAAGAGTTGAAGTAATTGAGTTCATAGTTATAGTCATCAAATCTAAGAATTCCAGTGTCAAGTAAGTTCCAGACACTTCTAAGATTTGGTTTATCTATTTCCTCACCATGTTCATTAATGGTTCTGGCATGTTGGAATTCATCAAAGACAAATACCAAATCTCTAGGTGATTCTCTGTCGGTATCCTCTTCATCATCAGAGTTTATGACATCATTAATTTTCTCACCAACGGTCCTAGTCCCAGAATTGCTTTCTTCACCGCAATCAAAGAACAGGCACTTATTAGCCAGTCCTAAGAGGTCGGTAAGTCTCTTTACAACACTAGTTTTACCAGTTCCAGTCATGCCCCACAATGAAATTACGGTGGGTCTGGTTATAATTTCCGGCGTTATATACCAGGGTGTTATAGAAAGTTTTATTTTATCTATAATTTCATCCAGGCCAACAAACTCAGATTTAAGAGTTTTTACCGCATCCTCAAGACGCTTAACTCTCTCCTCTCTTTTCTCAGGAACAAAATACTTAGGGTCAATCATTTTCTTCGTCTACTACTATACACATATTAATATATTCTTTCAGATATACTGATAGACTTTCTGCACTTCCGCTAAAATTTTTTAATATGAAAGCAGTAAATCTAGTCAGTTCTTCAATCATTAGGGTATAAGATGCATCCTCAAATTTATCATCTTCATATCTAGGCCAGGACACTATAATCATATTTTGGTCCTTCCTAAATGATTTGATAAAATTTGGTGCTCCATAGTTTAAAGTTTCATAGACTTCCCAGATAGAATCAATGACACTTTTCCCTTCTGATGAATAAGATGTGATATATAGGTTATCACTGTAATATGACCTCCTATAAATCGTATACCCACTAATAGGATCTACTCTTGTGCTGAGCTGGTCATATTCATTTAATGGGTCTAGTTGTGATAATATTTCTATTTCAGATATCTCCTTCATCTTAGGAGAATGTTTTAATAGTATACCTTTTATCATATTCAGAAATAAGGAATTTGAGTGGGGATTATAGCAAAATAAATAAAGAAGGATTAGTGTTTCCTTCTTTTAAATACCTGTTTTTTCTTTATTATCTGACTATTATTATCTAGATATCTACATAGAATAGGAATCATTGCGCGATACTCTTCTAGATCCATATCAAATATTACCTGTTTGTGATCTGGCAATATTCCTTCATCAGTAAAAATTGAATATAATTGTGTACAGGGAAGTAAATAATCTACATGATTTAAACAAAAGCGTGTTCCATTATAGATACAATTATAGCAATCTTCTTCTATTCTGATTGGTATCTCTAGATTGATAATATCATTTTTTATTATTAGAACCTTCCCGTCTTCTCTATCTTTTATTTCTATTATATCAATCATCTTTTCCAGGGATTGAAAAACAAACAGCTATAAAAATAATCAGAATTACTATTAAAACAACTAGTCTTCCCATTTTATATGTACTTTTTTGACTATTCCACCGCATAAAGAATTGTGTAAAGACTTTGGATTCATTTTTCTAAAGTCTGGACGTTTATTTATACCAAATAAAGAACATATGTCTCTAAATGAATAGCACTGTGATTTAAGTATTGGTTTTCTACAATACCTAATACCAGCCGCCGGACATTTGTAGCACGGATTACCTTTAGTAGTGGATATTGGGAGTCTTAATATTAATCTCTTAGAATAAAATACTTTTACTTCTTTAGAATCTTTTTCTAGTGATATTGATATATTCATAGGTGTTTCTTTTTTACAATTCCTTTAAGTCCGAGGAATCTTTCTATTCTATCTTTAAACTCCTCAACCTCTTTTTTCCCTCCATCAATGTCTATATACCATTCATTAAAACCAAGTTTTTTAACTATAGTAGAACATATTTTATTTTCATCCAGACAACAAGAAGGAGGATAGCTACATTTTAAAGCACATCCAAATATGTCTTTAGTGATTGGTATACTTAATTCTAATTGTCCTTTCCTTAGGATTATTGTATCTAATTGTACTTCAGCAGTAAATTCATCCATATCATAATTAAGGATTTTGCTTTCCTTCCGACCCTGTTTCCTTATTATTGAACATTAGAAATAATGTTCGTGTATATTAATATAGGAGAAAACAAATGAATAGAAGAATTGTAATTATTGATCCGAAAGAAACCCCAGATTATATTAAATACTGGGGATGTGGATTAGGAACAGAGATTTATACAACAGACAGCCTAGAAACAATGCAGCTGGATGAACTACGAGCAGCACTTAGCCTCGGAGATACAGACGCCGCTATGTTGGTTGGTTCGGGAGGATATAAGTTCTTCTTTGAAAAAACTGGTCTTCATGCCGGCGTTAGGTCCGAGAATTGGTTTGACTGCTCGAAACTAGACCGGCTTAGTGTTGAAGGAGGCTGTTTTGTTAAAGTTCAAGCAGATTTTCCAACTCAAGATGAAATTAATATCTTTTTGAGTCCAGGATTTGCACAACATGTAGACTTCTCATGGTTTCAAAGTAAAGTTATTCATGATTACGAAGGAGCATGTAGATTTCTTGAATGGCTAGACTCATTACCAGAAAATCAATTCTATGGTTTTGACTATGAAGCTTCTGGTATGGCTCTTGATAAATGGTTTGAGATTTCTGGAGCTTCATTATGTACACAGAGGTATGGAGGGTTTATAAGCTTTACTGATATAAGACATACTGCACTTACATCTGAATATAAAGATTTGTGTCAGAGATTTGGGAAGTTTATTGAAAAAAGACAATCTCATCTGATAACTTATAATATGCAGTATGAACAGGCGGTATCTCATAGAATGTTTGGAGTTGACCTGTATAATCTTATGGATGCTTCTGTTTATAATGTGATAGAAGGAAATCATCTAAAGAAATATTCCTTAAAGTGGACAGCTCAAAAATATCTACATGCAACTGTTTGGGATACTGAGTTTGATAGAATTTCTGACCTTATTGATTCTATGCTATTTGAGATTGTAGGAAAACTTAAGGCAGATAAACGCAAAGTTCTTAAAGTAACACAACAGAACTTTGACCAAACACCAGAATGGGCTGAATTAATGTCTAGATATCCACAGTATGAAAGTGAGTTTAGAGCTCTTATCTTAGAATATTGGGGAAATGCTTTTATGTGTATCCCAAGTGATATTCTGGGAAAATACTGTAATCTTGATGCATTCTATACTTTGATGATACATGAAGCAATTAGTCCAAGATATAGTGAAGATTGTATACGAACCTTTATGGACAATACAAGACTCGGTGCAAGACTTCATAATTGTGGACTATATATTGATGAGCCTTTCCGACTTGAATATGCTAAGAAGTCAAAGGAGATGATAGTCTGGGGTATACAATATTGTTCTGAAGCTAGATGTTGGATTAAGATGGCTAAACATGCTCCTAAGATGGCTGATATATCTAAGTATCCAGAGATTGCTAAAAAACTATTAAGAGATAATACTTTCTTTGGTGGTAATCCTATCGAGATAGCTAAATTCCTTCTAACTTCCAATGTAGATACTATGGATGCTTATGAACTTGGAATTAATGAGGGTCAACTGTTAATGAAATATGGACCTGATTTTGCCTCTAAGTTTCTTGTAGTCCTGAGAGAAGCAATGGAAGACTGTGGAATGATTAAACTATATAAGAAAACTGGTGAGAAGGTTATAAAGTCTAAGATTGATTCTGGAATAGGCGGAAAGAAAAAGATACAGCAAGTTTTAGGGGATAAACTAATTCCTATCATTGGTCTTGATAAAATAAAGATAAATGAGAAACATATCGAACTTGAAAAATATCTGTATTATGAAAGGAATTATACAGAATTAATGAAGGTTTCGGAAACTCAGCTTAATGACATAATGAATATTCCAGAAGAGATTTATGCTTTCGGGAAAAGATGGGGACTTCTAGAATATTCAGATTATGTGTCTGATAATTTCTTTAAATGTAAGTCGCCAATTGAAAATGATGAGATTTGCTTAGAGTTCGCACAATTATATCCGACTGAGTCTGCATATCTAGCATCTATGTTTGAAAGTACACAACAACTTCCAGGAGCTGAAAAATATTATGAACTCTTAGGAATTCAAACAGTAGAGGATGGATTTATGCACTTCAGAGATAATTATACAAAGGTATATAGTGGGACTCCTATAGAACAAACAGCATATCCAGAAAAAGCATATATTCTCTTTGACCAGTTTTATAAAGATCTGGGATGTGACCAAATTAAAGAGGTATGGAGCAACTTTAATGGATTTGTAGCTCAGGAACAGTTCTTTAAATATGTGTCAGACCAGTATGAAGACTATGGAAAGGTCTTTAATGAATCTGATTTTAATAACAGATTCTATTTTATGAGAAAAATTGTTATTAATTACCTTCTCTTTAAAAAATATTCAAAAGTTCTGTCGACATATATTGATGGAATGTTGAAAGAAGGAAAGTGGGTAATTGAAGACGAAAAACACATTCCTATTCGAGAGGCTGACCCCGATGAACCAGGAGCTATACATAAATGCTTCTGTCATTACGAGGTCAATACCAAGTCAAGTAAAAGGTGGTCTAGTGCGTTCCACACGATCGTAAGTCATGCAGATTTTAAAGATTGTATTCGAACGCCATACCATATTGACAAAGATGGGAATATAGTGGATGAAGATTTTATTGAAACTTATTTTGACATAAGTTCAGCGGAGGTAAAAGCTGCTGGATTCGCTAGTGGAGACCCTGATCTGATTGATAAGTTCAATAAAGGCGAAGATATTAGATTTAAAAGTATCGCTTAGAAGTGATTCTAGGAAAAATAAACTTACTAAATGCTGGAAACACCCGTTAAGTCTTTAGTACGAGAAGATTTAGTCACTTCCGTAAAAATTTAGAGAATAGGGTCAATCAGCAGGTTTTGATAAAATAAAAGTTAGCCCGACTAACTAGCTCCGTATCAAAACCTCAACGACTATCTCGAAAGAGAGTACACTATGAAATTCGTATAGTGGAAACGGTAAGCCCTCAATATTGAGGTGAAGATATAGTCTGATCTATATAGAAATATGTAGGAGTTCATAAGAGAACCAGAGAGAGGTAACGATACTCTCTGAACATCAATGTTATATATACAGTGCAAAGCTGTATCTAGGTGATAAATTTGACCAGCTAGATAAGAAAGGCAAGAAGATGTGGAGAAAGAGATTTAAAACTATCTTCTTGGGCGTCTTATATGGTCTAGGAAAAAGGTCATTGGCTGAAAGACTGTTCTGTTCTGAAGAGGAAGCTGATGATATTATACAGGGACTTTATAAGAGCTTCCCTAAACTTAGAGAATATGTGGCATCTCAACAGCAGTATCCATTTGATCATGATGGATATATAAATACAATGCTTAATGATAAATTGAAGATTAAAGAATATGAGCTTCTTCAGACATGCACGCCGAGAGAAAAGAATAATCTCGTAGCTAGATGTCAGAGACTTGGAGTTAATCTTCCAATTCAGGG
>AUXO012282299.1_pt1 | contig 16423 bp, 13 predicted proteins | sample 768731 | NCBI WGS metagenome assembly AUXO01 (sample SAMN02715735, study PRJNA202380) | gut metagenome | biome: sheep rumen | host: Ovis aries | place: New Zealand: Palmerston North
GCTGGGCTAGTTAGTAGGTAGAAATAGCGGCGAAGCTAGTCGCGCCCTGAACGAAGTGAGGAAGTGCCCGAAGGGGCATTCGAATCTAGCCAGCTATGGGTATTTTTTTATGCCTAGACTAGTTAGTAAGCAAAAATAGCGGCGAAGCTAGTCGTGCCCCGAACGAAGTGTTTCTTGTAATTATGTAAATTACATGATATAATGTTAGTATTTACAGATAATAGAAGAATTTAAATCCTTTTAATTTGGTGAAAGCAGCACTATTATTTAATTTGTTGTTAGATGGTGACTGCTTCACCATCGTATATAATTATATGGAGGAATATAGAATGACACTTTCGACTGTAATTAAAGTAACCTGGGCGGTACAGTGATAGAAGTTGGAGTTGAAGCGTATTGAAAATTGAATATGGATCTTAAAGAAGCACTTATTATGTGGAGGAAAAACGATGCTTTTTACAATAATTAAAGCTATTATAATGATTGCTACGTTAGTACTGAATGTCATTTATGCCAGATATCATGTTATCCGATGTGATGATCAGAGGAGAAGTTATCCTAGACGGTTTAGAGGAAAGGATTTAGACGGTTTAAAAAAGTGGGACATTATATCATGTACTTTTAACTGTCTGATGTTATTGCTGCTGTTTTTTGTAGCATTTCCTCAGTTAAAATTCTTCTCAACCAATAAACTTGTGTGCATGGTAGTTTTTTTCTTCGGAGAAATACTCTCTTATAAGATTTATTTTAGCATTGGCGCAACATTAGACGAAGATATAAGAGAAACATCTGAATATGAATTACATATGGATATTTATATTTTTGGTGTACTTTTAAGAATACTAGTTATGATTATTGTTTTTTGCCAGTCCCAAAGTGGAGGTTATTTTTATACATCCCGGAGTTTCTTAGATGAAACTCAAAGTGTATCTCAAGTAGAACCAGAGGAATTTGGTGAAACAAAAATCATTCATGTAAAAAATTCTGATACGTATTATTTTATATATAATGTGGAAGGAATTCGTTTATCAAAAACCATTGAGATTGGAAAAGATAATGTAGTTGAAAATGATAGAACATACATTCAGGTAACTACAACAAAAAAATTATATGTAAACAAAGAATATGATGAAGAAAGTCCTTCATATATAACGACAGTAAGTGATATAGAATACAAATTGTATTTAAATGAGAGTGATATGGTGGAAGTTATTGTTGATGATTGAGTTGCATTGATTGGAGGAAGAAAAAATGACATTTTTAACTGAGTACAGACCAGAAATGATGATTTTTATGGTTGTTGCAATTATAATTGTAACTATATATCACATTATACATTGTCATACATATCGAAAAAATGCAGGTTATGGAAAAGACGCATTAGAAGAGAATTTAATATCTGATATAGTAATAAATAGTGTAACTATTATTGCATTTTTGTTATTGTTTTTTGTAGGATTTCCACAATTAGTATTCTATTCAGCGACAAAGTTTATTTATATGGTAATTTTTTTCATCGGAACGATATTGGCTCAAGTGGCATATTTCAATCTTGATGCAGATATGTATATGTCACCATATGGATCTGTTCTAGATGCATTATTTGGAACTATTTTTGCTGGTTGTTTTATGTTACGTTTAGTACTTTTTGTGATTATTGTCACTTTGTCAATTTCTGGCGAGTATGGCCACTATTTTGGAAAAATAATAAGTCAAGAAGAGTCTATTAGTTATATTTATCCAGAATCATTGGGTGAGACGAAAATAGCGCACATAAAAGGCACGAATGAGTATGCGTTTTTTACTGATGAAGACGGAACATTGACTCTTAATAGACTTGTATTTTCAGAAGAAGAAATAGTCAAGGGAAGTGATGAAACATATATTCATGTAACTACAATTCATAAATATGGTATTGATGAAGATCGAAAGAAAGATGACCCTGAATATACGTACACTGTGGAGAGCGAAAAACTGCGGTTGTTTATAAAGAAAGATGATATGATTGAAATAAGTGTCAAATAATGAGTATTGTGGAGGAAGAAATAATGACCAATTCTGCTATTGTTAAACTTATTTTAATGTTCGCTATGATTGCCGGAATGTGGGTTTTGACTATACGTCACAACAAACGGTGTATAGCACTTCGTGAAAGAAATTGCATTAATAGAAATATGCTAGAAGTAAACAAGACATTCGATAAGGTAACTGGTAACATTAATATTATTATTTTGGCACTAATATTTATAGTGGCATTTCCACAATTAAGGTTTACTTCAACAACTAAGTTCTCATATATGGCAGTGTTTTTTGTTTCAGGAGTACTGTCAAAGTGGATTTACTATAAAATAGGTGCAGATTTTGATGCAAGAGTTGATAATACTCTTGGAAATTTACTTCTTTTATTTATGATGTCTGTTGGTTATGTTGCACGTCTTTTTATTATAATATTTTCTTTAATACTCACAATAACAGGGGATTATGGCCACACTTTTGGGAGAATAATTGATCAAGATGAGTCTATAAAAATTCTACAACTTGAACAAATAGGTGAGACCAAAATAGTACATATTAAAGATACAAATGAGTATTCATTCGTTACCAATGAAGACGGAGTTATGACTCTTAATAGAATGGAATTCAATGAAGAGGACATAACAACTGACAGCAATGAGACATATGTACGAGTATCTATAAGTCGCCAAATTGGTATTGACGAAGATAGACGAAAAGACGATCCTGAATATACATATACTGTGGAAACTGAAAAATATCATTTGTTCTTAAATAAGGACGATATGATAGAGCTAAGTGTCAAAGAATAAAAAATGCTCCATCTAGGAAATCATGATTGTAAAATTGTGATATTTTCTAGATGGAGCATTTCTTTTGAAATAAATGTATTGGAAGAAATGTATTAATTTGATATAATTTTAAATAAGAAAAAAGAGGAGAGAGTATGATGTTAAATCAATTTTCGAGAACAGAGTTACTTATAGGAAAAGATGGGGTAAAAAAACTAAAAAATTCAAAAGTTGCAGTATTTGGACTTGGAGGAGTGGGGTCATATGTTGTAGAAGGCCTAGCTAGAGCAGGAGTGCAAAACTTTATTTTAGTGGATAACGATGAAATTAGTATAACTAATATAAATAGACAAATAATTGCAACAACTAAAACAATTGGACGAAAAAAAGTTGAGGTTGAAAAAGAAAGAATTCTGGAAATAAATCCGATTGCTAATGTTGAAATAAATACAGATTTCTTTATGCCTGGAAGTCCTCAAATTATTGATAAAACAGTAGATTATGTTGTTGATGCAATAGATACAATTACAGCAAAAATAGAGTTGATAGTGAGAGCTAAAGGATGCGGCATTCCAATTATTTCATGTATGGGAACTGGAAATAAACTTGATCCAACAAGACTTGAAGTATCAGACATCTATAAAACTAGTATTTGCCCACTTGCAAAAGTAATGAGAAAAGAATTGAAAGCCAGAAAAATACAATCATTGAAAGTGGTCTATTCTAAAGAAGAACCTATAAAAATAGTTGAAAATGAAAATACAGAAACTAAAGGAACAGCAGGAAGAATAGCACCGGGAAGTATCTCATTTGTTCCTTCAGTTGCGGGACTTATAATTAGTGGTGAAGTTATAAAAGATTTATGCGGAATTGTAATTTAAATATAATTGAATTAAAAATAGTTTTATGATATAAAAATTTTGAAAGGAAGGAAAAATGAAAGATTATTCAAAAGATATAGATTGGGAAGATGCAAAAGGTAAAACTGCAAAGAGTGATGAAGTATTTGAAAAATGCTTAAATGAGCTTAGAAAGTCGTATGAAAAAGATCCAATTAATACAATAAAAGAGACTAAGTATACCATACGTATACTTAAAATTAAGGGCGGAATTTTGGCGAATGTTGATCTTGAAAAGATTTGGCTTGCAATCATTTTTATTATGACTGCACTTGTAGGCATTTTTAATATAGATACATATGGAGCATATTTATTTGGCTTTATTTTTTATATAGCTGGAATATTAATTGCGATGAACGTTGGAAAAACAGGATTGATTTTTTTAATGTCTCATGGAGTATCAGGAATTTGCGTTATGGAAGGTGCTTTACTATGGAATTTATTTACTAATCCAATAATTAAAGATTTGCAATTTAAATATGCGATTTATTTAATATGGGTAGTCCTTCTAATAGTAGTAGGCGTAATGTATGCAGTATTATATAATTTGAGTGATAATTTAAAACTAAAGCGAAATTCAACATTAGTTCCATTTATCGTATTCTTTATAGCATTTTATTTATCAGCAATTTTGCCAAGGATAATTGGAGTATCATAAAAGATAGGAGATACGTATGAATAAGAAAAGGGTTAGAATAATTAGTTTAATATTTGTGATATGTGCTATTATATATACAATTCTAGTAAAAAAAATAGATGTTGATAAAATAGGACCACTTAATTCAGAAGTGGGGTTTAGTCATTTTAATAATGCGGTTCATCAATTAATAGGCGTGAATATGGAATGGTATGAAATTACAAAATATTTGGGAGTAATACCATTTTTATTTGTGGCTTTTTTTGGATTGATTGGACTAAAGCAATTATTATCCACAAAAAGTATATCAGGTGTGGATAAGAGGATTATAAAATTAGGAATATTCTACATACTATTTTGTATGGTATACGTTTTTTTTGAAAAGAATATCATAAATTACAGACCAATTTTAATTGATAATGAACTTGAAGCATCTTATCCATCAAGTCATACATTACTTGCGATATGTTTATGTGGAAGTGCAATGATGATGCTTAAATATTATATAAATAATCCGAAGTTGTTAAAATGTCTTAATATAATTGCGTTTGTGTTAATGGTGGCAATTGTAATTGGAAGGGTACTTTCAGGTGTACATTGGGCCAGTGATATTTTAGGTGGAATGATTATTTCAATTGCAATGCTTAGCTTATTAAAATGTGGAATAATTGATACAGAAGATACTAAAAGAAAATGATGCATTAAAAAAAGATTCAGAATTATATAAGAGAGAAGATTTGATTTTTTTATGTAAACATATTATAATTAAAGGAGTATAGGATTTTTCTTATACTCTTTAAAAAAATAAATTAAAGTATAAGATTTTTTCTTATGCTTAGAGGTTTGATATGAAAAAAAATAATGAAAAAGAATTGAAAATAATTTTTCAAGGAATTAAAGATGGAAACAAAGAAGACATTGAATTATTGTACAAAAATTATCATAGTATAGTTTATGGCGTTGCCTTTTCCATTTTAAAAAATAAGGAAAATAGTGAAGATGTTACTCAAAATGTTTTTACTAAAATATTAAAGATGGATCCTAGCTTACTTCCTACTCAAGGGGAAGCAAGTTGGCTTTATGTGGTTACCAAAAATGAGGTAATGCAATTTTTAAGAAAACAAAAAATTACAATAGATATAGATGATATGTATACTCTAGAATCAGAAAGTAATGAAATTGATGACCTAGTAGATATGACTGCATATTATAGATTATTGGAAGGATTAAAGCCAATAGATAAAGAAATAATATCGCTAAGGATATTGTCAGATATGACTTTTGAAAAAATTTCTCAAATGCTTAATATGCCAATTGGAACAGTTGAATGGAGATATTATAAAGCTTTACATCATATTAAGGCATCTGCAGTAAGTTTGGTTGCATTTATTCTTGTTCTTTCGCTTGAAGAAAGTCAGATGCATTTCTTGTTTTCAGAAAAATCGACAAATGACACTCAAGTGGAATATGAAGAAAACGAAAGCCTTAATTCCATTGAAGATAAAGAGAGCACAGAAATGGAACAAAGTGAAGTCGCAAAAGAGGCAGAGGAAAGAAACTCAAGTTTCTGGAATGATACTAGTTTTGTCGATAGTATGATGGAGAGAGCGTCAGATAATGCTGGAATTGAAATTAACTCAGTAACAATGTTTAAAAATTTATCATTTTATATCATTTCGGTAGTACTAATTATTTTGTTTTTTTTGACGATGTTCTTTACATTTAAAAAGAAAATAAAAATAAAAAAATAAAAAAATAATTAAAAAAACCAATAATAGTTAATATTAAAAGCATCTAAATATTGAATGAAATATCTAGATGCTTTTTTTGTACGAAAAATATTAATTTGAAAGGGGATTTTTATGAAGAAAGTATTAATAATTATTATTATTTTTGTATTGTTAATTGCTTCTTTGGAAGCATATTTATACATAAGAAAAAATCTTTTTTCCAGTAAGCCTATGCCAGTAGAATATAGAGCACCATTTGGTGATGGATGGAGTAACCTTAGTGTGGATACGGCATCTGATTCTACTGGAAGTGCAAGTGGAACAAGTTGGGAGAGATCATTTAAGTCTATGTTTTCAGCGTCACAAAATTCAGCAAGTAATAATTTGGGCTTTTCAGTTGGTGGTGCGAGAACAATAGAAAATTTTAGAGAAAATATAAAGAATGGCTATTTCCCAATATCAACAGATATTACATACAATGGGCTTTTTTATGACTATTCTTTTGATACAGGTAATGCGAGAGGAGAAAGTAATGATTTATTCTATCCGTCATATTCAACTGCTATATCTAAAGATCCTATTTCTGGAAAGCAAGAGTATTTTATGACTGTTGGTTTAAATTCTAATATTAAGGAAAGCGATTTTGTTAGGCCAAAACTAAATTTGGTGGTTGTATTAGATATATCAGGGTCAATGAGTTCATCGTTTAATTCATATTATTATGATGGGAATTATATGGGTGGATATGTAGAAAATGAGTATAAAAGTAAGATGGATGTTGCTAAAGAATCTGTAAATGTACTACTTGATCACTTAAATAGTGATGACAGATTTGGACTAATAACTTTTGAAAACTCTGGTTCAGTAGTTAGAAAAATAGGTATGATTGATGATGATTTAGATTCATTAAAAGCAAGTATTTTAAACATAAGAGAAGGTGGAGGAACGAATTTTGAAGCTGGATATAAACTTGCAATTCAAGAATTAGGAACGATTGAAGATGATAAGAAGTATCAAAATAGAATAATTGTAATCACAGATGCAATGCCTAATACTGGAGATACAAGTTCCACTTCATTAATGCATATGATTGAAGAAGAAAGCGAAAAAGACAATTATACGAGTTTCATTGGAGTTGGAGTTGATTTTAATACTGAACTAATTGAAAAATTAGGAACTGTTGAAGGAGCAAATTATTATTCAGTACATAATGAAGAAGAGTTCAAGAAGCAAATGGGCGAAGACTTTGATTTTATGGTTACTCCATTGGTATTTAATTTAAATCTAGATTTTGATTCAAAAGATTATACACTTGAAGCAGTATATGGAACAGATGCTCAAAATGATAATAAAGAAAACATCATGCATGTGAATACGTTATTTCCATCAAAACGTAATGAAAATGGTGAAGTAAAAGGAGGAATTATTTTACTTAAACTTGAAAAGAAAAATAATAATACCAAAGGAAATATCAAATTAAAAGTATCATATGAAGATGGTTATCGTAACAAACACCAAAATGAGCAAACGGTGTATTTTGAAGATAAAGATGAATACTATGATAATACGGGAATTAGAAAAGGAATACTTCTTACAAGATATACAAATCTTATGAAAGATTGGATATTATTTGAAAGAAGTGGCAAAAATAATGAATTCTTAGTTACGAAAAAAACAGGAATTATTTTTCCAGATTATGATGAGGAACAAATAACAAGAATACTAGGAGAACATGAAAGAACATCAGTAAGATTAACTACGAGCGATGAATCTAAGGATTTATTTAAAAAGATGAAGAATTATTTTAAAGAAGAAATAAATAATTTAGGTGATGACACACTTGAACAAGAAATAGAAATATTAGATATTTTAATTCAATAGTTATTTTCATATATTGAAAGGAGTGATTTTTATGAAAAGAAATGTAATTAAAGGAATAGCAATTTTGCTATTAATGATCATGTTATATTTTTCAATTTCAGCTAATATGATCGGATATTGTACAGAAGAATATGGAAATATATCTTCAGGGTATTTAACAGCAGGAGCAAAAGATCCAACTGGTGTTGCTAGATCAGCTAAAGAAATCATTCAATCTATTTTAACGATAGCACAAGTAATTGGTGTTGGTGTAGCAGTTATAATGTTAGTTGTATTAGCTATTAAGTATATTTCAGCTGCTCCTTCTGATAAAGCTGAAATAAAAAAGCATATGGTTGTATATGTGGTTGGTGCAATACTATTATTTTCAGCTTCAGGAGTCTTAGAAATAATCAAGAGATTTGCAGGTATGGTTAAACCAGCAGATGCATAGAGATATAAGAAAGAACATCTTTTAGATGTTCTTTTTTGTTGAATAATTTAAAAACTTTGATATAATGAGTGTAAATATTTTGAAAATGAACTTACGAATTCATTTTTTAAAAAAGGAGGAAGTGCTTATGATTAAGGAGTCTTATGAAGAAATTATTGAAATGGAAAAAAACAGACAGAAAGAAAATGTTGAACTAATTGCATCGGAGAATTTTCCTAGTGAAAGAGTATTAAAAGCTGCTGGAAGTATACTTACTAATAAATATGCTGAAGGATACTCTGGAAGAAGATATTATGGTGGATGTAAATACATCGACATGATTGAAACCAAGGCTATCGAAGATGTATGTAAATTATTTGATTGCAAATATGCAAATGTTCAACCACATTCAGGCTCTTCCGCCAACCTAGCTGTATATAGAGCTCTTATAAATCCAGGAGATGTTGTGCTTGGAATGAGCTTAGATGCAGGAGGTCACTTAACACATGGATATAAGATGAGTTTCTCTGGTCAAGATTATGAAGCATACTCATATGGAGTTGATGAAAACGGATATCTTGATAATGAAGAATTTAAAAAACTATTATATGAGCACAATCCAAGACTTATTATTATTGGAGCCAGCTCTTATTCAAGGACAATAGATTATAAACTATATAGAGATATCATAGATGAATATGCTGAAAAACATGGTGGAGAAAAACCATACTATATGGTAGATATGGCTCACGTTGCTGGTTTAATAGCAGGTGGAGTACATCCATCTCCTATTCCATATGCAGATGTTGTAACAAGTACAACTCATAAAACATTGAGAGGCCCAAGGGGAGGTATTATTCTTACAAATTCTGAAGATATTATAAAGAAAATAAATAAAACAGTATTTCCTGGTATACAGGGAGGACCACTTGAACATATCATTGCAGCAAAAGGAATATGTTTTGAAGAGGACGCTAAGCCAGAATTTAAAGAATATGCAAAGCAAATAATAAAAAATGCAAAAGCATTTAGTGAAGAATTTATAAAAAATGGATGGAAAGTTATATCAGGTGGTACTGATAACCACATGTTTGTACTTGATGTTTATACATCATGCGGGCTTTCAGGAAAAGATGTGGAGGTACTACTGGATGATATCAATATTACTCTTAATAAAAACCAAATTCCAAACGATACTTTACCACCATTAAAATCATCTGGTGTTAGGATTGGTACGCCAGCAATGACAACAAAGGGATGGAAAGAAGATGATTTTATAAAATTAGCTCATGTCATTATGGATTATCTAAAGGAATGCCAAAAGGAAAAAACTGGTGATAGCATAGATACAGTTAAGGAATCGACTAAAGAAAAATATAAAAAGGAAGTTCAAATAATAGTAAAAAAATAAAGGTGGCTTATGAAAGATTTAAATAGAATAAAGCAAATATTAATAAATGTTGATATGGTAAATGGTTTTGTAAATATAGGTGCAATGCATGATGAGTACATCAAACATACTATTCCTACTCAAATCAAACTTATGGAAGAATTTGAAGAGGATGAAGAAAAATTAAATATTATTATAAAGGATACTCACAAGGAAAATTGCAGAGAGTTTAATAGATATCCTGTACACTGTGTTGAAAACACAGAAGAATCAGAATTAGTAGACGAATTAAAAAAATTTGAAAATGAAAAGTCTATTGTATTTAAAAAGAATTCCACAAGTGCGATTTACGCTGAAGGTTTTGTAGATACAATCAATGCTTTAAAAAATTTGGAAAAAGTTGTGATTGTTGGATGTTGTACTGATATATGTGTGCTAAACTTAGCAATTCCACTTCAAAACTACTTTGACCAGATAGATAGAGATATTAAAATCACAATACCTAAAGATGCAGTTGAGACTTATGATGCACCAAGTCATTCTAGAGAAGAGTATAATCAAATGGCATTTAAATTAATGCATCAAGCTGGAATAGAAATTATATAATTAAATGAAAGAGCCTAATACATTATGTATTAGGCTCTTATGTATAGCTTAAAAAGAATACGACCTGCGGATTACATCCGCAGGTCATGGTTTAGATTGTGTTTACTGAACAGGTGGAGTTACTTTTTCTTGGTCGCGAAGAAACCGACAACACCAGGAAGGTGTCCACCCAGGATCAGTCCTACGACTACTGCAATCACAAGGGCTGCAAGGCCGAAGGCTGCGAATGCACATTCAAATTCATGCCGGCCTTTTTTTGCAGCGAACGTGCAGACAGCGATCCAGATTATTGCGTAAACAACAATAAAAATGATTGCCCACATCGGAATTCTCATAATTACCTCCTAATAAAATTGAACGATATTAATAAAGATGGGGCATATCCCCATCTCTATTTAGTTAATGGGGAATACAAAAAACTCCTATCCCTTTAATTATAACATAAAAGAGGAATTTATACAATAATTCACCATGCAAAAAGGCACCAACTTCTTATGTACCAATGAATGCAGATTTGATTTTACATAAAAAATATGGTATAATAGATGCTGGGTAGTTGTATTTATTAAAAAAATATACAATTATACACGTTATATACTATATTGAAAGAAATACATAAGAAGAGTAAGTTTTAGGAGGATAAAAATGGGTTGGTTTGCAAGATTGTTAGGTATAGAAGAACCAGAAAAGAAAGCATTGACTGAAGATTTAGGATTTTTGACTGATTCAGAGGAGCAAAGCTATAAAGATAGTATACTTTCACAATTAAGTTTAATGGAACAATCTCGAGATATGCAGTTGATTAGTAAATATCTTAGTTCAGAAAGTCGTACTCTAAAGGAACAGGCTAATGCAATAAAAAAAGCTTTTGAAGTTATTGATGATAAAGATAATGAACAAATAAAAAGTGCATTTGAAACATATAGTAGAGCTTTTAATGAATGGGCTTTACAAGCAAGGGGAAAACAAACTATTTCCAATTTTGAAAAGATTAATGAAGCAATGAGAGAAGATTTTACTACGCCAATTGAAGAAAGTGGTTTAAATTTTGATAAATTGGTACAGTATATAAATCAGGTTAAAGCTCTACAGGAAGCTGTTGATACATCAGAAGATAATAAAAAGCCTATTCTGATAGGAAATAGTAGAGATGCATTTAATCGTTTGACTGTTGAGGCTCAATATAGATTAAAAATGTTAGAATTACTTACATATATTTCAATAAATCCAGATGAACTGGGTGGAGAAGATATGCCAAATCCATTTAAAAAGACAACACCTTCCATACAAAAAGCATATGCGGAATATTTTACTAAAGATATGGATATGATTGGAGAAGAATATGATGATTTAAGCTATGAAGCTCACGCTATTGACTCTTATGGTGAGAATCATAAGTTTTCAGATATGGATGATGTGGTTAAATCATTTAATAGTGATTATAGTGTTCAAGCATTAAGGGATCCTTCTCTTATAAAAATGTTTGAAGAAAGCACATCAAATAATCAACTGTTTGAATTTCTTAAAAAAATTGTTTTTGTGAGATACAAGATTAATGAGATTAATGGTGAACTTTCAAATACTAGGATGACTAAAATGAGAGAAGAAGAAAGAATGAGAGTGGAAGCAGAATTAGAGTGGCAAAGCCAGATAGAAGCAGAATTAGCCAGGGTAGAAGAAGAGAAAAAAGCAACAAAAAGGGCTGAAAGGTTGAAGGTTGCATCAGATGAAGAACTTCAAGGCATGCTAAATGCAATTAACTATGATATTAATTTGGGTGGAGATAAAAACGAGCAATTGTTAGAATTTCAAATGAATGTTGCAAAGCTTAGAGGTTTAATACCTGATGAGAATCCTTTAAATAGTGATGACATAGAAGCATGCTATTTAAATGCTAGACAGATTATAGAGTTTGTAAAAAAGATTAACAAAACAGGATTAAGGTATATGATTTTTCCAGATTCACAAGAATATGGCGATGGAAGGTTTTGCGTTTTAGTTCCTAAAGGAAATAAAGCAATATGTGAGGTACCTCCATTCCAATATGATTTTTACGAATCAAATGAATTAGAATGGAATCCAGAGCTATTTGAATATAGAGAAATTGGAACTGTACCAGGATATATTTTGGCTGATATTCAAAAACAAATGGATAATGATTCTTCTAAAGATAAAGACATAGCAAAAGAACTTGTTTATGTTGATGAAGTTGAAGGTCAAAAAGCATTTAAAGTGGGGATTTATAATAATGGACAAGGTCAGGGACATAAAGCACATAATTATATGAAAAATAAGATAAAAAACTCAAAATCAAATCTGAAAGATGCTTTGAAAGGTAAAGATCAAAATGTTATGTGTTATTTATCTATACCTGTGAGTAGTAACTTTATTCCAGTTTTAAGAGCTTTTAAAGAAAATGACGTTGAATTATATCTGGAAAGAACAATTCCTGAGGAAGAAAAGCCAAATAAAGAAGGCCGTACTAGAGTGAATATTTATTTTCATAGAAAAGATATGGATAAATTTTACGATAAAGTACAACCTCAGTTGAGTCAAGCAAGTTATGAAATACATTATGGAAGAAAATATGATTTCGTAGAAGAGAATTCTAAAGGCTTTGATTTAATAGAGGAACCACATTACGAATAATAGTAAGATATATTGAAAAAGAAGTGCAGAGCACTTCTTTTTTTATTGCTATTTTATTGATTAAATGATAGCATTAAATGGTGTAGATGGAATGAAAACGAACAAAAGAATAATGGGGGAAATCATATGCCAAGTGAAAACCTAAAGCAAAAAGCTGTAGAAAAAAAGCTATTAGAAGACAGTAAAGTAAATATAGAAAAACTGTTCAAAAAATATCAGACATCACGAGAAGGAATAAGCATAGTTGATGTCGATGATAGATTAGAAAAATACGGAAAAAATAATGTTGAAATAAAAAATATGAATACCATTTGGCATAAACTAAAAGAAGCATTTATAAATCCATTTAATGTTGTTTTAATGGTTGTTGCAGCTCTTACTTTCTTTACCGATGTCGTAGTTTCAACAAAAAAAGATTATGCTACATTTATACTCATAGTGAGCACATTATTGATTTCAGCATTTATTTCACTAAAAGAACAAACTAAATCAGATAATGCTGCAAAAAAATTAAAGAAAATGATAACTAACAAAATGGATGTTATAAGAGATGGGGTTGACTATACCATAGATATAGAAAATGTTGTTCCAGGAGATATTGTAAAGCTTTCATCAGGAGATATGATACCAGGTGATGTTAGATTTATTGAGACCAAGGACTTGTTTGTAAACCAGGCATCACTTACAGGAGAATCAAATCCTGTTGAAAAATTTTCTATATGCAAAAAGGATAAATCAAATTCAGGTAATATAACAGACATTTCAAATATAGGGTACATGGGAACCAATATAGTAAGTGGTAGTAGTTTGGCTCTAGTTTTGTCAACTGGAAATGAGACTTACTTTGGAAGCATGGCTAAATCACTTTATAGTGTGAGTGAAAAAAATACATTTGAAAAAGGTATTGATGATATTAGTAAACTACTAATAAGATTTATGCTATTGTTTGTACCAATTATTCTATTGACCAATATTTATACTACGAGAGATATAGGAGCATCAATCATTTTTGCTATTACAATAGCAGTTGGATTGATGCCAGAGATGCTTCCAGTTATTACTACATCCACTTTAGCTAAGGGTGCAGTAGAAATGTCGAAGAAAAAAACAATAGTAAAGAGACTCAGCGCTATTCAAACATTTGGTCAGATGAATGTCTTATGCACAGACAAAACAGGAACTCTTACCGAAGATAAAGTAATACTAGAAAAATATATGGATGTTTTTGGAAATGAGAATCCACGCATTTTGAAACACGCATTTTTAAATAGTTACTTTCAAACAGGACTAAAAAACCTTATTGATGTTGCAATAATTGCAAGGGCAGAAAAAGAAAATATGAATGTACTTAAAATCAAATATACAAGAGAAGATGAAATCCCATTTGATTTTTCAAGGAGAAGGATGAGCGTTGTTTTGAGGGATGATACGGGAAAAAGGCAACTTATTACAAAGGGCGCTGTAGATGAGATTATGGCCATTTGTTCATTTATTGATTTAGATGGAAAAGTAGTGGCTATTACAGAGGAATATAAAAAACAAGCTTATGAAGTTTATGAAAAATATAATAAAGAAGGACTTAGAGTTCTTGCAATAGCACAAAAAAATGAAATACATGATGTTGAAACCTTTGGTATTCAAGATGAGTCAGCAATGGTACTTATAGGTTTTGTTGGCTTTTTGGATCCTCCAAAGGAAAGTGCTGCAAGGGCTATATCAGCATTGAAAGAACATGGAGTTGATACAGTTGTACTTACAGGTGATAGTGAAGGAGTTGCATTAAATGTTTGCCAAAAAGTTGGAATTACAGTAAAGAATAGTATGACAGGAAAACAAATTGAAGAAATGACGGATGAAGAGTTAAAAGAAAAAGTTAAGGAATGTCACTTGTTTTCAAAATTAACTCCTACTCAAAAACAAAGAATAGTTAGAATTTTTCAAGAAAATGGAGATACGGTTGGTTATATGGGTGATGGCATTAATGATAGTCCACCTATGAAGCAGGCTGATGTTGGAATATCAGTTGACACAGCCGTTGATATTGCCAAAGAAACAGCAGATATTATACTGTTAGAAAAAGATTTAAACGTACTTGAAGAAGGAGTCATAAACGGAAGAAAAACATTTACAAATCTTCTTAAATACATCAAAATGGCAACTAGTGGAAATTTTGGAAACATGATTTCTGTTATGATAGCTAGTTTATTCTTACCATTTTTACCGATGTTACCAGTTCATATCTTGATACAAAATCTTTTGAATGATTTTGCACAAATTGGTATGCCATTTGATAATGTTGATAAGGAATATATTCAAAAGCCCAAAAATTGGAATGCAAATGGAATAAAAAAATTCATGTTTGCTTTTGGCATTATTAGTACATTGCTTGATGTATGTTGCTTTGCGATACTTTGGTATGTATTTGGATTTAACACAATGAGCAAGGCTGTTTATTTCCAAAGTGGTTGGTTTGTTTTCGGCATACTTTCGCAAACTCTTATTATTCACATGATAAGGACACATAAAATACCTTTTATTGAGAGCAAATCATCAGTTCAACTACTAATATCAACTTTTACAATTGTGTTTATCACGATAATAATAGCATTTACAAATATAGCAACAATTTTTGACTTAACAAAAATGCCACTTAGATATTTATTATGGGTATGCATTCTTATGGGAGTATATGTTTTATGCATACAATTGTATAAAAAGATTTATTTGAAAAAAAATAAAGAATGGCTATAGTGAAAAAAAAGCTTAATCGAATCTTATTATAATTGTAATTGAAACCAACTATGATTTGTAAGATAATATAATTGAATATTTGTTTATAGTGGACCCTTGTATGTTATAGGGTCTGTTGAGATATAAAAAATCAGGAGAAGATGATGAAGAATAAGATTATTTATGTTTGGTTGTTTTTTATAGCATTTTTAACAATATTTTGCTGTTCAGCACATGCGGCAAATGTGCTTATAGTTTCTGAAGAGGATGTGGTACATGGTAAAACAGTAGCAGAAATGCTAGGAAAAATAGCATCAGACAATATCACTGTAGAGGAAAAAACAATAGCGAGTAACATGTCACTAGCACAGACTGTTGCAGGAATAACTGCAAGTGGAAAAACATATGACAGTGTAATAATACAATTACCATATGGAAGCATTGCATCAGGAGATGCTTCAGTAACAGATTGTGTAAGTGCGATAAAGACTTTATATGCACAAATTGGAAGTACTGCAAATACGCAATACTTTATTGGCACGCCAGCTGGCAAAATTTCGAATTATGAACAAGAAGCCAAAGTATCGGATGAAACAGTAAAAAAGGTTATAAGTGGACTAGATACAATAAAAGTATCAAGTATACCAGTATTTGAAAACTTAAAAACAGCAACAGATAAATCTTT
>AUXO010155377.1_pt1 | contig 16422 bp, 26 predicted proteins | sample 768731 | NCBI WGS metagenome assembly AUXO01 (sample SAMN02715735, study PRJNA202380) | gut metagenome | biome: sheep rumen | host: Ovis aries | place: New Zealand: Palmerston North
GCATTAGGAAGTGTTTCCTCTACGATACCATCAATTTCAATGACATCCTGTTTACTCATTCAAACTCTCTTTCTCAATCAGATTTCAGGAAAGGGATCAATTTCCCTTTCCTGAACCAATTAACTTAGTCAAGCTTTCCTAAAGCTTCCTTGATTTCACCGAACACAACATCTGGTTTCTGTGCAGCATTGATGTGTGTAACAACACCTTTGCCTTCATAGAAATCGATAACAGGTTTTGTGCTCTTTTCATATTCATCCATACGGACGGTCAACTGTTCTACTGTATCATCTTTTCTCTGCTGCAGTTCACTGCCGCATTCATCACAGATTCCCTCAACTTTACTCGGGTGATTTTTGATGTGATAAATTGCTCCGCACTTCGGGCAAATTCTACGGCCTGTGATACGTTCCTTCAGGATTTCGAAGTCAACTTCCAAGGCGATGACAGCTTCAACAGGCTTTCCGATCTTGTCAGCGATTTCTGAGAATGCTTCAGCCTGAACCAATGTTCTTGGGAAGCCATCCAGCAGATATCCCTTCTGGCAATCCGGATCCTGCAGACGTTTTTCGACCATGGCATTAATGACCTTATCAGGTACGAGTTTGCCAGCCTCCATGTAGGATTTAGCCTCCTGGCCGATTTCAGTGTTGTTGCGCACATTTTCTCTGAGAATATCACCTGTAGAGATATGCGGAATATCGTACTCCTTCAGGATCAGATCGGACATTGTGCCTTTACCAGCTCCTGCAGGTCCCATGATCAAAATATTCATTATAATTTTCCGTCCTTTTCTTTTTTATTTTAGAAATCCACGATAATTCTTTTGCGTCAGCTGTCCTTTCAGCTGTGCAACAGTTTCCATTGCGACACCAACCACGATGATTATACCGGTACCGCCAATAGCTGTTGACGTTGGCAAAGAAGTAAACATTGGAAGGAGATATGGAATTACAGCGATGATCATCAGAGATATTGCACCAAGGACTGTTATTCTGTTAATAACTTTGTGCAGGTATCTTCTTGTTTCAGAACCCGGGCGAATACCAGGAATATATGCACCTGATTTGCCGAGGTTTTCTGCAACCTGATCCGGATCAACCTGTAAATCTGTGTAGAAGAATGTAAATAATATTGTCAAAACTGCATAGATACATAATCCAATCGGTTTGTTAAGAGAGAGGAAGTTATTCAGTTTTGTATACAACTCAGTATTGAAGAAACTGATAATAATCTGAGGAGCAGTCATGATGGACTGTGCAAAGATAACAGGAATTACCGATGCACTGTTAATCTTGAATGGAAGATATGTGATATCATTTCCGCCTCTGATATTTGAGCTGTTTGTATACTGAATCGGTATCTTACGAACAGCAGTTTCCATAATGACAACGAATACAACAATTGCAAGATATAAGAGGCAATACAATGCAAACTGAAGGATTCCGTTAAACAGTTCGCCTTGTGTAGCTCCACCGGCAAGAATGTTGTAAACCTGTACAAATGATGCAGGCATATTGGAGACGATACCTGCGAAGATGATAATGGATAATCCGTTACCGATTCCCTTCATAGATATACGATCTCCAATCCAGATCAGGAACATGGTTCCTGCTGTCATGATGGTTGCAGTATAGAGATAACCGGATAATCTGGCATTCTCAAGAATTTGATATTGTTTATCAAATCCATAGACAAGCGAGAAAGCCTGTACAAAGGAAAGAACAACACCGAGATATCTGGTAATCTTTTCTATTTTCATTCTTCCGGTCTGACCGGATTTTGTCATCTCTGTCAAAGCAGGAATAACATCCATACTTAACAGCTGAATAATAATACTAGCTGTAATGTATGGAGAAACACCCATTGCAAACACTGACAATCTTTCCAGTGCACCACCACCGAGAAGATTCATCATGTTCAGTATTGAATTGTCAGCAATCTGTGCAGCCAACTGGTCAGCATTGACACCTGGCACAGGGATTGCAGATCCGATGCGATAGATCAACAGCATTGCCAAGGTAAAGAGAATCTTGTTACGAATCTCTTTATTCTTGAACATGGCAGCGAACGTACGCAACATATTACAGTACCTCTACTGTTCCGCCTGCTTCTTCAATTGCTTGTTGAGCTGATTTGGAGAATTTCTTTGCTTTAACAGTTAATTTCTTGCTCAGTTTTCCATTACCAAGAACCTTTAAACCGTCAAGTTCTTTCTTTACCAGGCCTGCAGCTTTAAGGACTGCGAAATCGATTTCTGCATTATCATCGAATTTGTTGAGATCTTCAACATTTACAATTGCATATTCTTTACGTGTAAAGTTTGTAAATCCTCTCTTAGGCATTCTCTTGAAGAATGGTGTCTGTCCGCCTTCAAATCCGATTGCAACTCCACCACCGCTTCTGGAGTTCTGACCCTTCTGGCCTTTACCAGCAGTTTTTCCGTTACCGGAACCCTGGCCTCTTCCGATTCTCTTACGTGTAAATCTGGAACCAGGAGTCGGTTTCATTTCATTTAACTTCATCAGATAACCTCCTTATCGAACTTCAGAAACTTTCATTTCACGCAACTTAGCTACATCTTCTACTGTGCGCATGGATTTAAGAGCATCCAATGTTGCATAAACGACGTTTACAGATGTACGTGAACCAATTACCTTGGAAAGCACATCGCTGACACCGGCCAATTCAAGAATAGAACGGACAGCACCACCGGCGATAACTCCGGTACCTGGAGCAGCAGGTGCTAAGAATACCTGGCTTGCACCATGTTTTCCTTTAGCAGAATGTGGTACAGTACGGTTTTCTTCAACAAGATTAACTCTGAATACATTCTTTGTAGCAGCTTCTGTTGCTTTTCTGATTGCATCCGGTACTTCGGCAGCTTTGCCCATACCGAATCCGATTCTGCCCTTCTTGTCACCAACAACTACAAGAGCAGCGAAACGCATTCTACGTCCACCTTTTACAGTTTTGCTGACACGGTTAATGGAGACTACTACATCTTCGAACTCTTTCTGTTCGCGCCTTTTAAAATTTTTACGTTCGTTTGGCATATTGCATTACTCTCCCTTCTTAAAACTTCAGGCCAGCTTCTCTTGCTGCATCAGCAAGAGCCTGGACTCTTCCGTGATATACATAACCGCCACGGTCGAAACGTACAGTATCAATATTCATAGCTAAACATTTTTCTGCAATTGCAGCGCCGACTTTCTTTGCTGCATCAATGTTTCCACCGTTTTCAAGCTTTAACTCAAGAGAGCTTGCTGCACAGAGTGTAGCACTCTTTGTGTCATCGATAACCTGTGCATAAATATGCGCATTAGAACGGAATACATTCAGTCTAGGACGGTCAGGAGTTCCGCTGACAATCCTACGTACACGCTTATGACGACGAATACGTTCTGCATTTTTATCTACTAATTTCAGCATTTCTTTAACTCCTTCCCTTATTTCTTAGCAGCTGTCTTACCTTCCTTACGGCGTACATGTTCATCCGCATAACGGATACCCTTTCCACCATATGGTTCAGGTTTCTTTGTAGCTCTGACAATTGCTGCAAACTGTCCGACAGCCTGTTTATCAATACCGCTAACATTGATTGTTGTGTTATCCGGTACTTCAACAGTAACATCATCCGGTACTGTGAAGCTTACCTGATGAGAGAAACCAACGTTTAATGTAAGTTTCTTTCCTTCCAATGCACAACGATAACCGATACCGACAATCTTCAGCTGTTTTGTGAATCCTTTGTTGACACCTTCAACCATAGCGTTCAGCAGAGCTCTTGTTGTACCATGAAGCTGCTTTGTATGCTTTTCTTCATTTGGACGTTTTACTGTAAGAATTCCATTATCCATCTCAATGATCATTAATGGAGAAAATTTTCTTGTAAGCGTTCCTTTTGGACCTTTTACAGTCACCTCATTCCCTTCAGCGACATCAATTGTAACGCCCTCAGGAATGGTAATCGCTTTATTACCGATACGTGACATTTCAATCTACCCTTTCTCTTACCACACGTAAGCGATGACTTCACCGCCGATGTGTTTCTTTCTTGCTTCTCTGTCAGTCATCATTCCCTGTGATGTAGAAATGATAGCAATACCCAGGCCATTCAAAACCTTTGGAACGTTGTCGCCCTTTGCATAAACACGCAGACCAGGTTTGGAAATTCTCTTGATTCCTGTAACAACCTTTTCGTCGTTAGCGCTGTATTTTAATGTGACAACAATCTTCTTTTCAATTCCATCACCAGTTACAGAGTAATTAGCGATGTAACCTTCTTTTTTCAGAATTCTGGCGATTTCTGCTTTAACTTTGGAATAAGGAGCAACGTCAACTTCTTCCAGACGTGCATGATATCCGTTACGGATTCTCGTGAGCATATCAGCAATTGGATCTGTCATATTCATAATGCTTTGTCCTCCTTACCAACTAGCCTTCTTAACTCCTGGAATCTGGCCTTTGTAAGCCAATTCACGGAAGCAGATACGGCAAACTTTGTATTTTCTTAATACAGAATGTGGGCGTCCACATCTCTCACAACGAGTGTATTCACGTGTAGAGAACTTTGCAGGACGTTTTTGTTTGATTTTTAACGATGTTTTAGCCATGTCAAGTCCTCTCCTTCTTATTTAGCAAACGGCATGCCCATTCCCTTGAGCAATGCGAATGCTTCCTGATTTGTCTTAGCTGTTGTAACGATTACAACGTCCATACCGCGAACTTTCTGAACCTTATCGAAGTTGATTTCCGGGAAGATCAGCTGTTCTTTAACACCAAGTGTGTAGTTTCCACGACCGTCGAATGCTGTAGCACTTACACCATGGAAGTCACGAACACGTGGCAGAGATACGTTCAGCAGTTTGTCAAGGAATTCATACATTCTTTCACCACGCAGAGTAACCTTACATCCGATTGCCATACCTTCACGAAGTTTGAAGTTAGCGATGGACTTCTTAGCCTTTGTGATGACAGGCTTCTGACCTGTGATCTGTGTTAATTCTTCAACTGCTTCATCAAGTAATTTAGCGTTTGCAATAGCATCGCCAACACCCATGTTTACAACAACTTTAACAATTTTCGGAGCCTGCATGACACTGGTATAACCAAATTCCTTCATCAAGGATGGCTTAACAGTCTCGTTGTACTTTTCTAACAGACGATTCATTATTTCTTACCCTCCTTGACCTCTTCGCCAGACTTCTTGAAATATCTTACTTTTTGACCTTTGTCATTGAACCTATATCCAACACGGCTTACAGCCTTTGCTTTCTTATCATAGAGCATAACATTGGATACATGGATCGGTGCTTCTTTTTCAATAATGCCACCTTCCGGATTTGCCTGATTCGGTCTGATTGCTTTCTTGATGATGTTAACACCTTCAACAACGACTTTGTCTTTCTTTGGATATGCTTTGATCACTTCGCCGATGCTTCCTTTGTAGTGACCTGTAATAACCTTTACTGTATCACCTGTTTTAATTTTCATATCCTGGCTCCTCCTATAATACTTCCGGTGCGAGAGAGACAATCTTCATGAAGCCTTTGTCACGAAGTTCTCTTGCAACTGGACCGAAAATACGTGTTCCAACAGGCGTGTTATCATCTTTGATAATAACTGCTGCGTTATCATCGAACTTGATGTAACTGCCGTTGTTTCTGCGTACACCATAAACTGTACGAGCGATTACACACTTAACAACTTGTCCTTCTTTAACAGTTCCGTTTGGAGCTGCTTTCTTAACTGCGCAGACAACGATATCGCCGATTGTAGCGGATTTACGTTTGCTGCCGCCAAGACATCTGATAACCAGTACTTCTTTTGCACCGGTGTTATCAGCAACATTTAAACGACTTTCATTCTGAATCATATTGTTTCTGCCTCCTGTGCTTAAAGAATAACTGCTTTCTGAATAATCTTAACAAGACGGAAGTATTTGTCTTTACTTAACTTTCTTGTTTCCATGATTTCAACTACGTCACCGATCTTAGCTTCGTTGTTTTCATCATGTGCTTTCAACTTTGTTGTGAATTTAACCTGCCTTCCATATAAAGGATGACTTTTTGTGGTGTTGATAGCGACAACGATTGTTTTATCCATCTTATCGGAAACAACTGTTCCACGAAGAACTTTACGTCTATTTCTTTCTTCCATACTATTTGCCTCCTTTATACTTATTTAGCATTCTCACGCTCTGTTAATACAGTGTAAATACGTGCGATTGTTTTCTTAACATCTTTTAAATGAGCCGGATTCTCAAGATTTCCTGTAGCCTGTGCAAAGCGCAGATCATACAATTCTTCCTTCAAAGATTCAACTTCTTTGAGAAGATCTTCATTGCTCATATCTCTGACTTCTTTGACATTCATTACTTCTTTTCCTCCTCGCCCTTCTTAACAAAGCGAGTCTTCACGCAAAGCTTGTTTGCGCCAAGTCTCAATGCTTCTCTAGCTACTTCCTCACTGACACCGGCAATCTCGAAGAGAACTCTTCCTTCCTGGACAACTGCTACCCAGTGATCCGGTGCACCTTTACCAGAACCCATACGTACTTCGAGAGGTTTCTTTGTACGTGCGAGCTGTGGGAATACTTTAATCCAAACTTTACCGCCACGGTTCATATAACGTGTCATGGCAACACGTGCTGCTTCTAACTGAGCGCTGCTTACATAAGCACCTTCCAGAGCTACAAGTCCGTATTCACCGAAAGCGACTGTACGTCCTGCTTTTGCACGGCCTTCATAGCTCAAACGATGAGGTCTTCTGTATTTTGTTCTATTAGGCATTAACATGATTACTCATTACCTCCATCTGTAGCTGCTGCAGTTTCAGCCGGTTTAGCTTCTGCATTAGCATTGTTCGGACGGCGATCGTTTCTGTTTCCACGTCTGTTGTCGTTTCTGTTTCCACGTCTGTTATTGCGGCGATCACCTCTTGGGTTTCTAGCCGGTGCTTCAGGTTCCTTGACCATTTGTCCAGGAAGAACTTCACCACGGCAGATCCAAACTTTTACACCCAGTTTTCCATAAGTTGTATGTGCTTCTTCACAAGCATAGTCAATGTCACTTCTGATTGTATGAAGCGGAACGACACCCTTGGAATAACCTTCCTGACGAGCAATTTCAGCACCGCCCAAACGACCTTTAGCCAGAGTTTTGATTCCCTTAGCGCCGGAACGCATTGTCTGCTGGATTGCTTTCTTCTGCGCAATACGGAAGGACTGACGCTGTTCGAGCTGTTCGCAGATTCTGCGAGCAACCAGTCTTGCATCAAGATCCGGATTTGCTACAGCGACAACATCAACTTTAATGTTTTTGCCGCCTGTCAGTTTGGAAAGTTTTTCCTTCAGAATTTCAATCTTGTCTTTGTCCTCAGATTTGCCTACAACAGCACCCGGACGAGCACAACGGATAATGACCTTGCAGTCTTTCTTTCCTGTACGTTCGATTTCAACTCTGGAGATGTAAGCATCTTTCAGCTCTTTCTCAAGGAATTTACGAACTTTTACATCTTCGTTCAGAAGATCTCCGAAATCAGCTTTGTTTGCATACCATCTGGATTCCCAATCGCGGATAACACCTACGCGAAAGCCAATCGGGCTTACTTTCTGTCCCATATCTTTGATCTTCCTCCTTACTTCTCATCAGAAACCACAACTGTGATGTGGCTTGTTCTTTTCAAAATCTGTGAAGCGCTGCCCTTTGCTCTTGGCATATATCTTTTCATTGTGAGACCTTCGTTAGCGTAGATCTCTTTGATATATAATTTGTCAGCGTCCAACTGATTGTTGTTAGTAGCATTTGCTGCTGCACTCTTAATAACCTTAGATACCGGTACTGCTGCATGATTTGGAACAAACTTCAGAATGTCCAATGCTTCAGTAACTGTCTTACCACGAACCAAGTCAATAACAAGACGAACTTTACGTGGAGTATAACGAACTGTCTTTGCTGTTGCTCTTACATCCATTTTCTGATTTCCTCCTTACGCTCTCTTGTCCTTGCCATCGCCATGGCCACCGAACTTACGTGTTGGAGCGAATTCTCCGAGTTTGTGTCCGACCATGTCGTCTGTTACATATACCGGAACATGTTCTTTTCCGTTATGAACTGCGAATGTATGTCCAACGAAGTTAGGGAAAATCGTTGAACGGCGAGACCATGTCTTGATGACTTCTTTTTTGCCGGATGCATTCAATGCTTCGACCTTTTTCATCAGATGGTCATCACAGAATGGACCTTTTTTAATGCTTCTTGACATTTTGCCTTTTCTCCTTTCAATTATTTCCCGTTACGTCTTCTGACGATGTACTTGTTGCTCTTAGCTTTTGGCTTACGTGTCTTGACACCCATTGCTTTCTTGCCCCATGGTGTCATTGGTGCCTTACGACCTACAGGTGCACGGCCTTCACCACCACCATGTGGATGGTCTACAGGGTTCATTGCTGAACCTCTTACTGTAGGACGGATGCCTCTGTGTCTGTTTCTACCGGCTTTACCCCAGTTGATCAGGTTGTATTCGCCATTTCCTACTACACCGATGGTTGCACGGCAGTTGTTACGTACTCTGCGGACTTCACCGGAAGACAAACGCAGTGTTACGAAGTTTCCTTCAGAACCGAGAATCTGAGCGGAACAGCCGGCAGCTCTTGCCATCTGTGCGCCTTTTCCTGGAACGAGCTCAACGTTATGAACGATAGTTCCATCCGGAATGTTTCTGAGTTCCATTGCGTTACCTGTCTTGATATCAGCTGCAACGCCGGAAACAATTGTGTCACCAACATTCAATCCTTCCGGATGAATGATGTAACGCTTTTCACCATCGAGATAATGAATCAAAGCGATGTTCGCATTACGGTTTGGATCGTATTCGATTGCAGCAACTTTTCCTGGAACACCATCTTTATTTCTCTTGAAGTCGATGATTCTGTACTTCTGCTTTACACCACCGCCCTGATGGCGTGTTGTGATGCGACCTGTGTTGTTACGACCTGCTTTCTTGTTTAACGGAGCGAGCAGGCTCTTCTCTGGTGTCTGCTTTGTGATAACATCGCGACTCAGAGTAGTCATATTTCTGCGTCCGTTACTGGTCGGCTTATACTTAATAATTGCCATTTCTTCTTTTTTTCCTTTCGCATTTATCCGGAGATAGCGATTTCCTCCGATAGTTAATTCTTATTATTGATTGTAAATATCAATCAACTGTCCCTCTGGGAACTTGACAATTGCTTTCTTAATAGCTTTTGTCTTTGTGATGTAGCGGCCGAATCTCTTTTTCTTCGGCTTTGTGTTGATGATGTTAACGCTGATCGGTTTTACATCATAGATCTCACGGATTGCCTGAGCAACGGAGATCTTATTGGCTGTCTTCGCTACTTCAAATGTGATCTTATTCTGTTCATTAGCCAGCATTGTTGTCTGTTCAGTAACAATCGGTCTGATGATAATATCACGTGCGCTCATTATGCGAATACCTCCCCTGCTTTAGTTGCAGCAGATTCTGTGAAGACAATCTTATCAGCATTTACGATGTCGTAAACGTTGAGGCTTGTCAGTGTAACGAGCATTGCATTAGGGATGTTTCTGAATGAATAGAAAGCATTGTCGAAATTCTCTGCAGGATCTGCAACAAACAATGTCTTACGATCGAATCCGAATGCATCCATAACAGCAACTGCCTTCTTTGTCTTGATCTCATCAAGTGTCAGGTTTTCAACAACTGTCATGTTGTTTTCAGCAACCTTTTCACTCAGAGCGGAACGAAGAGCAAGTCTGCGTTCTTTACGGTTCTGCTTTAAGTTGTACTTACGAGGATGAGGTCCGAATGCGATTGCGCCGCCTCTCCACTGTGTAGCACGTGTGGAACCCTGACGAGCACGGCCTGTACCTTTCTGACGGAAAGGCTTTTTACCAGTACCGGAAACAAATGCTCTTGTCTTAGTGGAATGTGTTCCCTGTCTCAGGCTTGCCTGATAAACCATAACGGCATCAAACATAACCTGCTGGTTTGGCTCGATTCCAAATACTTCGTCAGCGATTTCAATGGACTTTACAGCCTCAGCTTTCAAATTGAATACTTCGATATTTGCCATTGGTTAAGCCCTCTACTTTCCTTCACTCTCAGCCTCTGCGTATGAAACAAGCTCAGGAGCTGTAACTTCCTTGACAGGTTTCACAGTTGTCTTAATAACGACAAGGCCTTTCTTTGGTCCAGGGATGTTGCCCTTGACCAGAATGTAGTTGTCAGTTGTATCAACTTTAACAACCATTAAGTTCTGATTTGTGGTTGTATATCCACCATGACGGCCAGGCATTGGTGTATTCTTTTCAATACGACCGTTGTTACGACCTGTTGTTGCCAAAGAACCGATATGTCTTACGTTCTTGGATCCACCATGTGATTCAGGACCACGATGTGCGCCATAACGCTTGATTGTACCTGTGAAACCATGACCTTTGCTGGTTCCCTGTACGTCAACCATGTCACCTGCTTTGAACAGGTCAGCCTTAACTTCAGCACCAACTTCGAGACCATACATCTCATCAGCTTTGAGTTCCTTTAAGAACTGCTTCGGAGCTGTGTTAGCTTTCTTTGCATGACCGATTTCAGGCTTGTTTGCGCGATGTTCTTTCTTGTCTTCGTAACCAAGCTGAATAGCTTCATAACCATCTGTTTCAATGGTTCTCTTCTGCATGACTACATTCGGTTTAACTTCGATTACAGTTACAGGAATCAATGTTCCATCGACTGTGAATACCTGAGTCATACCGAGCTTACGTCCTAAAATACCCTTCATCTGTATTCACCCTTTCCTTATAACTTAATCTCAATATCAACGCCGGACGGCAGATCGAGTCTGCTCAATGCGTCGATTGTTTCAGCACTTGGACCGATGATTTCAATCAGTCTCTTGTGTGTACGAATCTCGAACTGTTCACGAGAATCTTTGTACTTGTGGACTGCGCGAAGTACTGTGACGACTTCACGTTCTGTCGGCAGCGGAACAGGACCAACAACTTTCTTTGCTCCGTGGCTATTTGCAGTCTTGACGATCTTTTCGCTGGCTGCATCCAAGCTCCTGTTCTCGTAAGCCTTCAGACGAATTCTTACTGAGTTCTTTGCCATGAATTTTTCCTCCTTATATTCATTCCCTTTCGGGATCGCTCCGTGGAAATTCCCTGGTTATCACACCATCACTGACAACGTCCTTCGGTGTGCCAGCAACCTCCCACATCTACACGAGTGCTTTAGTATGTTATCACTTCGGGAAAGTAAATGCAAGAACTATTTTCATATATATAAAATATTGCCTGATAGATTGGATTTCCAACCTTTTTTTGCGCCAAAAAACGCAGAAAACCCGTTTGAAATTTACCGTTTCCACCCAAATTTTTGCTGTTTTAGCATCCGGTTCGTGATTATTTGTGAAAATAATGACAATTTTTGATCTTCCTTATTATATATAGCATTTACATATCCCTGAAAATAAGAGATAATACTTCCCGTGCGATTTATGGAGGAACGATTAAATGATATTTGCAGTAACTTATGATAACGGCATTGTCTTCCGGCATTGTGATCGAAAAAAGGATATCTGTCGGAAATAAACGTAACATGTGACGATCTTTTCGAATAGCTTGACTGTTTTATGCTTCCTGAATATAATACCAATAATCGGAAATTACGTAACATTTGCAGTTGATTCCGAATAGGGGTTGATATGGAAGCTAAAAGAGAATTCTATTTGAACAAATTAATTCAGAAAAGGCATAATCCACTTATAAAAATTATTACCGGGATTAGAAGGTGTGGAAAAAGTTATCTGTTGAAGACACTTTATCGGCATTACCTGAAAGAGCAAGGCGTAAAAGATGAACAGATTGTTATCATTGAACTCGATGATGATCGGTTTGAAGAGTTGCGAGACAAAAAAGCCCTCCGGGAATATATCGAAAAAAGGTGTCCGGACGATAATATTCAATATTATGTCATTATTGACGAAGTTCAAATAGTTAAAGACTTTGAAGGAACAATCATATCTTTAAATAATCACACAAATTATGATGTTTACATCACCGGCAGCAATTCTGAATTCCTGTCAAAAGATATTTCCACAAGGTTTAAAGATCGTGGTACCGAAATCAGGATTCATCCTCTTTCGTATAAAGAGTTTTTTGAAGTATATGAAGGTGATAAACATTTCGCCCTTAGAGATTATCTGACATTTGGCGGCATGCCATACCTATTAAATGAATCGGATGAAAAGGAAAAAATCAATTATCTGGTTTCATTAATTAACATCACATATTTGACGGATGTAGTAGAACGAAATCACATCAGATTACCGGAAGAATTAAGTAACCTGTTCGATTTATTATGTTCAACAACAGGATCTCTTGTGAGCCCAAGCAGTTTAGCAGGAACTTTACTTGCCGAAAAACACATCAAGATAGATAGTGAGACTGTATTCTCGTATCTTGGATATTTAGAAGATGCATTTATATTTGAATCCGCAAGAAGATTTAATATAAAAGGTAAACAGTATCTTTCAACACCGTTCAAATACTATCCGGAAGATGTTGGACTAAGAAATGCAAGAATCCGTTTCAGACAGCAGGATGATGGCTTTGGGATAGAAAATGTCGTTTATAATGAGCTTCGCTGTCGTGGCTATCTTGTTGATGTAGGAATGCTTGAGACCAGAGAAAGAAACACCGAAGGGAGGCAAGTATATAAACAAAAAGAGGTTGATTTCATCGCAAGACTGGCAAGTAAAGAATACTATATTCAGGTCATGGATCAAATACCGTCAGACAAACATGGAAACAATGAGTTTGAAAACTTAAAAAAGGTTCCGGGATCATTTCGGAAAATCGCGGTCATTCATTCCTCGTTTCATTCTTATACAGATGAAAACGGAATATTGATAATATCACTGGAGGAGTTTTTGTTGAATCAGGATTCTTTGCAACTGTAAAAAAATCTGTTCAACAAGCTGCCTCACGATAAAAAAACGTATCAGTTGGCGAATATGTAAACACAAAAATTCATTGATGAAATATTTATGGAGGAACGAATAAATGAAAATTGCAGTAACTTATGATAACGGTACTGTCTTCCAACATTTCGGAAGAACAGAGTACTTTAAGATTTATGAGATTGACAATAAGCAGATCACTTCTTCTGAAGTGATCGGAAACAACGGCATCGGACACGAAGCTCTTGCAGACTATTTAAAAGAATGCGGTGTAGAGGTTCTGATCTGCGGTGGCATGGGTCCGGGTGCACAGAATGCACTTGCGGAAGCCGGTATCACCGTATATTCCGGTGCAGAAGGCGATGCAGATAAAGCTGTACAAGCTTATCTCAACGGAAAACTCGCATCAACCGGAGCCAATTGTAACCATCATGAACACGAAGAAGAAAGCTGCAGCGGTTGTGAAGGACAATGCGAAAGCGGTTGCGGCGGATGTCCCGGTCATCAGGTACTTCTGGAAGGTCCGAATGCCGGTAAAACCGTACGTGTACATTACAGAGGCACATTAAATGACGGAACACAATTTGATTCCTCGTATGACCGTGGAACACCATTAGAATTTATCTGCGGTACAGGCATGATGATCCGCGGTTTTGATGAAGCAGTATTGTTCATGAACCAGGGCGATAAAATCAAAATCCATCTGATGCCGGAAGATGCATACGGAATGCCGAATCCCAATGCCATCTTTACCGTTAAGATCAGTGATATTGCCGGCACAGAAAACCTGACAGTCGGACAAAGGGTTGTATTGCGCACAGACAGAGGTTATCCGATTCCTGTCAGAGTCACTGCCAAAGATGATACAACCATCACCTTTGACTCCAACCATGAAATGGCCGGAAAAGAACTGAACTTTGAAATTGAATTATTGGAAATACTGTAAATTGCATATGTATTAACACCGGGTCAATTTGACCCGTTTTTTGATTGAATGCATTTTCTTTGACCTGCCACTATCTCCTCCATTACAATAAAAGTAACAATATTATTGATGAAGGATAATTACGAAATTTGAGAAGCTGCTTTCTTTCGGGAAAATCGGCTCAATGGAACTCAAAAACCGTTTTGTCGTGCCTCCGATGGGAACAAACTTCGGAACCTACGAAGGTTTTGTCACTGACCAGATGATCGAGTACTGCCGTACAAGAGCACTTGGCGGTTTCGATTTATCATGAAAAAAAACGACCCGAAGATCGTTTAATCGTATTCTTTTCCCAATACCGCAAAGCCTGTACGGAAAAATGTTTTCATTTCAGAAGGAATCGAGTAATTTCTGATGGAAGCCAGATTGTACTTCATCTTCTCCGGAAGAAGTTTGGTGATATAAATTTCATCAATCTCTTCTTCACTCTTTCCTTCCAATAGTTCTGCTTCATCTTTGAAACGGATACTGGCTTCGCTGGTCAGCCCTGCCGGAAGTAATAATGTTGCCATCATCTCATTTGTATATTTTTCCACATACTTGGAGACTTCAGGTCTTGTTCCCACAAAGCTCATATTACCGGCAATAATATCCAATAATTGCGGGATTTCATCCAGACGGTATTTTCTTAATGTATTGCCGATCTTTGTAACTCTGTCATCGTTATCCACGGTAACCTGAGAGCCTTTGCTTTCGGCATCAACTACCATTGTACGGAATTTATGAATACGGAATTTCTTTCCGTATGTAGTTACCCTTTCCTGACGGAAGAATACGGACCCTTTGGAATCTCTTTTAATCAGTATGGCAATAATCCCCATAAACGGTGAGAATATTACCAGCATGACCGATGCCATAGCTACATCGAAAACACGTTTCAGAAATAAACTGACTCTTTTTTTATGCAATATGTCATAGTATTCCCTTACTTCCTCATTTTTCATAAAATCAGGAAGTTTATCCCATGTTTTCAACATTCCTTTCCTTTCTTAAAGATATGGCTGTAGCACCTCTTTGTAGTTTTCCATAATATATGTCAGGTCATCATCTGACAGCTTTGTATGTAGCGGCAGAGTAATCAGATTTGCAAAATAATCATAGGCATTCGGGAAGTCTTTGATATCCCATCCATATTTCTGATAACCTGTCATCATCGGTAATGGCTTGTAGTGCACATTGCAAGCAATGCCTCTTTCCGCCATAGCAGTAATAATATCATTTCTTTGTTCAGATGTAATACCCGGAATACGTGTCAAGCATAGATGTCCGGAACTGCAGTAGTCTTTACCATAATGATTCATGTGGAATATGCCGAGTTCATCCAGGAACTTATCGTATCTTTCAATCATTTCTCTTCTTCTTTCCAGGAGACCCGGATAGCGTTCCAATTGCTTCAAGCCAATGGCAGCAGTAATATCCGTCATGTTGCATTTATACCATGGACCGACAATGTCATACTCCCATGAGCCAAGCTTTGTTTTCGCTAATGCATCCTTGGATTGTCCATGCAGTGAGAACAGCTGATACTGTTTGTAGATGTCTTCATCACTGATGCCTTTGATCGGTTTCCATGTAGAAGCGCCGCCTTCAGCCGTTGTGAAGTTCTTTACGGCATGGAAGGAATAGGATGTAAAATCCGCAACTTCCCCTGCCATCTTTCCGTGTCTGCTTGCTCCTACTGCATGTGCACTGTCTGCACAAACTGCGATATGACCGATAGCTTCCTGAATGGCGTTAGATGGCTTAAATAGATTTTTCTTTCTTTCAACTATCTCGTAGATCTTATCGTAGTCACACATGATTCCGCCAAGATCTACAGGAATAATCGCCTTTGTTTTCTCGGTGATCGCCTGTTCCATCTTTTCATAATCCATTTCCGGCAGATGTGTAACCGGATGACCGTCTTTCTGGCTGTCCACAAAAATGACTTTTGCGCCGACATGGATTGCTGCAGATGCAGAGGATGTATATGTATAAGCAGGAACGATAACCTCGTCTCCTTCACCGATGCCGAGAATACGTAAATTTAATTCTTCAGCAGCAGTTGCAGAACTAAGGCATACCACTTTATTCACATGGAAATATTCCGCAAATCTTTTTTCTAATTCTTTTGTCCTTGGACCGGTTGTGATCCAACCGGAACGCATTGCTTCCGCAACTTCCTGGATTTCCAATTCCCCAATATCCGGAGGGCTGAAAGATATCATACGTTTTTCCATATACGTTTCTCCCTGATACGCTTTAAAACATCCGTAATAACGGACTTCGCCTAAATATCTTAACAGATATTTTTTGATTTACAAACAAATACTGTGATTTTACTGATATTTTAAAACTCTCTTCAAATCTTCCATGTATGTTGATACCCTTTTTGACACATTTGACTTCAAAAAAGGCTTCACAATCATCTTCTTAGCCATGAGCTCTTCTTCAATGGTAAAGACAGTATGCAG
>AUXO013714005.1_pt1 | contig 16420 bp, 5 predicted proteins | sample 768731 | NCBI WGS metagenome assembly AUXO01 (sample SAMN02715735, study PRJNA202380) | gut metagenome | biome: sheep rumen | host: Ovis aries | place: New Zealand: Palmerston North
CTACATAAGTAGAAATTCTATCATTAATGTAAACTTGGTCAATTAGACTGCAACCCCACAGCTCTACATAAGTAGAAATTCATAATATTTTGTAACCGATTTGTTGTCTTTCAACTGCTGAAGACTCTACAAAAGTAGAAATTATTAGTTTTTATCTGTACATTGTAGAAATTATTGTTATTTTGTAAATCTAACACTCCTTCGCTGCAACTACCTGCCTACACAAGTAGGAATTATTAATATGCTATAAACTAAAAACTCCCTACCTTTGCTCTTAGCTCTACATAAGTAGAAATTATATCCTTAGTGTAAACTGCTAGTGCCGCTTATCGTGCATGTGACTCTACGAAAGTAGAAATTATATCTTTACTGTAAACATTAATGACAGTGCCATATCCGAATTTTCTCTACATAAGTAGAAATTACATTTTTACTGTAAATTGTACGTACTGATAAGCTTCTGTTCGTCTCTACATAAGTAGAAATACATAAGATTTTGCAAACATTATTCGAAAATGAGTATCCCTTTGAATCTACAAAAGTAGAAATTCATAATATTTTGTAAACATTTTCCACAGTGATCTCACAGAGTTATCTACAAAAGTAGAAATTTATGTTATTTTATAACCGGTTGCCGCTTGGTTGTCAACCCCCCTTCTATAAAAGTAGAAATTATTAATATAAACCTTGCAAAGAACTGGATAGACCGCAACCTACAAAAGTAGGAATTATTAATATTTTATAAACACGATGTTCATCAGATAGCTCACATATCTACATAAGTAGAAATTAAATATTACTTTTAAATACTAATGTACAAAAAACTGAACCAACCTCTATGCAAGTAGAAATTATTAATATTCTGTAATTTCGCAGATGGAATGGAGTAATCTACAACAGTAGAAATTCATGTTATTTTGTAACCAAGTCAAGGCCCAAAATGGTCCTAAATCTACAATAGTAGAAATTATTAATATTTTGTAAACCTTCCTTGGAGAGTTGTGTATCAGCGATCTACATAAGTAGAAATTTATAATATTTTATAAACTTACTCTGCGTGAAGCTGTTGAATTCTCTACATAAATAGAAATTAAATGTTCCTTATAAACTTAGTCGAAATGGAATTTGTTACTGTTCTACAATAGTAGAAATTAAATGTTACTTATTAACAAGAAGAGTATGCGTCTGCCAATACTTCTACAACAGTAGAAATTATTAATATTTTACAAACTCAACCTTGTTCAAAGAAGTTTCACCCTCTACATAAGTAGAAATTCATAATATTTTATAAATATACATTCTCATTCTGGACCGGACCATTCTACAAAAGTAGGAATTCATAACAAATTATAACCAGATACAGGAATACATTCAACAACCCCCCTACATAAGTAGAAATAATAACATATTATAAGCTTTTCAGATGACTTAAAGTTGTCTCCCTCTACAAAAATAGAAATTTATAATATCCAGGATTGGATGGTCCGTCTACAAAAGTAGAAATTAATAATATTTTGTAACCAAAAAAGAACGGAAATATGCTTTTTCTCTACAAAAGTAGAAATTAATAATATTTTGTAACCCATGTGTCATCGGATTGTCGGCTTAGCTCTACAAAAGTAGAAATTAATAATATTCTTTAACCTATCTTCAATAATGAAATCTGGCACCTCTACAAAAGTAAAAATTATTAACGTCCTGTAAACGAAGATGCTTTCCCTGGATGGGATAATCTACATAAGTAGAAATTCTTTATTAGTTATAAACAGAAATACCAAGGAGTGGATAGCCGCTTCTACACAAGTAGAAATTCACAATATTTTGTAAACAAAATTATTAACCGTAGGCAAGATAAAATCTACAAAGGTAGAAATTCAAAATATCCTGTAAACCCCTGCAATAGGAAAATACCGCATACATTACGTTCCAATGTATTTACAAGATTCATAATAACACACCATAAATAAAAAAATCAATAAAAAAGCAGTAAAAAACAATAAAAATATTGCAAAGAATAAAATATGTGTATATAATGCAGGAAGAACTGGCTAAGATAAGCCAAATAAAAACAAAAGGAGTTATTATGGGAGCAATTGAAGAATTTGTTTCAAACACACCTCAGTTTGCAGGATATACTGTAAACAAAACACTTTCTGTCGGTCTCAGACCGGTTGGAAAAACAAGGGAGAACATTGAGCAGTATAAATTACTGGAAAAGGACAAGGAAAGAGCAAAGGCTTTTCTCCGTGTAAAAAAGTATCTTACAAAGGTTCACGGAATTTATATCGGAGACAGGCTTACTGCATACAGCTTCGAACCGGAAGAAGTTAAAAATCTCTGGAATCTGTATGATGCATGGAAACATGCTGAAAAAAAAGACCGCAAGGCAGCAAAGAAAGAATATGAAAAAGCACAGGAAGATGCAAGAAAAAAGATTGCAAAATTCCTTACTGCTGATACTATGTATTCAAAACTTTTTAAGGCTGAAGTTTTAACAGATGTTCTGCCGGGATATTTTTCCGGTGTCCAGGAAACAGCAGATATAAAACTGTTTATCGGATTCTTTACATATTTTGGTAATTACAACATCGCAAAAAGAAAAATGTATGACTATAACAACAAGGGTACCGTTTCTTACAGAGTTGTAAACGACAACATTACACTTTTCTTTGATAATCAGAATATCCTTTCTGCAATTAAAAATTACCCGGAACTTTATAAAGAAAATGCTTTCCAGAAACTTGAAAAAATATATGCTGATACATTCAAGGCATCTTCAGCATTTATCGGAGAGTATAACCTTTGCATCAGCGGCGTATTTGATGAAGAAGGAAACAACATCGAAAAAGGTGTAAATCAGCTTATCAATGAATACTGTGCCCTTAACAAAGGAGTTCGCATTGCATATCTCAAACCGCTTTATAAAAATATTCTCAGCGAAAAGAAACCTCTTTTTACTGTTGATGTTTTTGAAACCACTGAAGAAGTAACTGATGAAGTAAAAACTTTTGAAGAATCAATTGAAAAGCCTTACAGTAAATTTGTCTCATACATCAATAGCGATTCATATTCTTACAGCGGCATTTACATTGCAAAGAAAAATCTCAATACTTTCTCTCATTTCATTTCCGGCGATCCTTTTATTGTTGAATATGCAGTAAAAGATAAATACAAAAAAGAATACGGTGAAAGAGATTGTTTCTCCATTGCAGAAATCATTGAAAGTGTAAAAGAATACAATGAAATCAATGAAAAAACTGCTGACTGTAATTTTGAAAGATATTTTAATGTTGTAAAAACTTTCAAACCGGAACTGTATTTTTCAAAGATTCCTTTTGAAAAAATTACTGACCTTCAGTTTGACAAGACACAGGCAGTTGAACTTAAAGAGTATCTTCAGACACTCCTGGACCATTACAATACAGTAAGAATGGTGAAGGTATACAGCCAGGATGATGATAACTACAAGCCGGATGAAAAGTTCTACTTTGAACTTGACACACTGATTGATGCCTACAAACCGATTGTAAAACTTTACAACAAAATCCGTAACTTTGTTACAAAGAAACTCAGCAGTGAAAAAAGCATCAAAATGAACTTTGACTGTCCGCAGCTTCTGGATGGTTGGGATTATGCCGTTGAAAAAACAAAAAACGGAATGATGTTCTATGATTCAGAAAATGATGTTTACTATCTTGGTATTTATAATGCCAAAACAAAGAAGCCGGATTTTGAAATTTGTGAAGATTCAAAATTCAAAAAAATGTACCTCAAAATGATACCAGAACCATACAAAATGCTTCCGCATGTCTGCTTCTCTCAGAAAGGAATTGAAACTTTCAAACCATCTGAAGAAATTCTCGAAGGCTATAAAAAAGGTCTTCACAAGAAAGGCTCGGATTTTGACATCAATTTCTGTCACAAGCTTATTGACTTTTATAAAGACTGCATTGCAAAACGTGAAGAATGGAATGTTTTTAATTTCAAATTTTCACCGACAGAAACATACGCAGACACATCAGCCTTTTTTGAAGAACTTTCAAAAGACGCATATAATGTTGAACTTCATGGAATTGACCGTGCAAAACTGGATGCCGCTGTTGAAGAAGGTTCAGTATATCTTTTTGAACTTTACAACAAGCATCTTGATAAAAAAGCTCACGGAAAGAATCTGTACACACAGATTATCCGTTCACTTTTTGACAAGAACTGCAACAACATTCAGCTTTGTGCAGGAGCAGAAATCTTCTGGAGACCGGCTCTGATTAAAAAGAACATTACACACCCGAAAGGCTCTGTAATCGTAAATAAGGTTTCAAAGGAAGGATTTACAATCGAAAACGAAGTATGGTTCAATATTTATAAATATCTGAACCACTTTACAGACCACCTTACACCGGAAGCAAAAACACTTCTTGATTCCGGCTCGGTTGTATACAAAAACGCTGACAGAGACCTTATCAAAGACCGCCGCTATACAGAAGAGAACTTCTCACTCCACTTCCCTGTTAAAATCAATCAGAAAGCCGGAGATATGTTCGCCTATGAATTCAACAAAAAAGTTCTGGAAACTGTAAGAAATGATAAGACTGTAAACATCCTTTCAATTAACCGTGGTGAGAATAATCTTATCTATGCTGTTCTTATGAACAGGAATGGAGAAGTTATTTTTGACAAATCATTCAACCTTATTGAAAGCGGAAAGCAGAATGTAAACTACAAGAATAAACTTGTAGTAAAGTCAAAAGAAAGAAATGCCGCAAGAACAAACTGGCAGGAAATTGACGGAATAAAAGACCTTAAAAAAGGATATCTTTCTTGTGTTGTGGCAGAAATTGCAAGGCTTATCGTTAAAAACAATGCAATTCTTGTAATGGAATCTCTTGATACTACCTTTAAATCAAGCAGACAGTACATCGAAAGTAATGTTTATCAGCAGTTTGAAGCAGCTATTCTCGATAAACTTTCATGTCTTATTCTGAAGGAAAATGATGCAGATTCTGCCGGCGGACTTTATCATCCATATCAGCTTGTGCCAAAATTCCAGAGTTTTGAAAAAATCTTCCTTCAGTGGGGATTTGTATTCTTTATAAATTCTGCATATATTTCAAAGATTGATCCTGCAAACGGAATTGCAAACATCTTCAATTTTGCAGAACTTACAAACAATGAAAAGAGAATCAATTTCTTCAAGAAAATGGATTCAATCAAAATTGAAAATAACCATATCAACTTTGAATACAATCTTGAAGGTGATTTCAAAGGAAAACAGACAGTTTCTGCAATCGGTGAAAGAAACGTATGGAATCCGAAGGAGAAAACATTCGAAAGAATCAGCCTTGAAAAAATTGCTGAAGAACTTTCTGACAAAAACGGAAACGCAACAGACCTTCTTTCTTACATTAAGAACGAAAAACCACTTCCGGCATTTACAGAAAAACTTCTTAAAGCCTTTATTGCGACAGTAAGTTTCAAGACCTTCACTCTTGATGAATGGACTTATGTTTCACCGGATAATAAGACTAATCAGTTTACCGGTAAATCTATGGATTATATCGGAGCATATAATCTTGGAAACAAGTTCCGTATCATGTTGGAACGTGATAACGGTGACGGATTCCTCAATAACATTAAAGCAAGTGAATACTTTGCAGAGCTTCTGAATATAATTCAGAAGAACTAAATAAAAACAGTACCGGAGCTTTCAAAAGAGAGTCTTCCGGTACTGTTCTGGAGATTAATATGAAAGACGAAAACAAAAAAATGTTCAAAAATATTATGATTTGTATTGCTGTATCTATACTATTTTTTATAGCAAGTGCGGCAAAAACATACATTGTATATGGCGAACTTAACAGTGAAGCAAAATCCTTCTATGAAGGAATGTTAATCGGGCTTGTAATTCCTGCAACAGTGACTTTTGTACTCAAATATTATCAGAAGAAAATGAAGGACGAAGAAGAAACAGAGGAAGAAAACACAAAACAGAAATTTGATATAGAAGACTATATCGACAAATACGAAAAAGAAGAAGAATAAGAATGAGTGGAAAAGCATACGCAAACCGAAAACCGGAAGAAGAAAGACCGGAAAATGATTTCTACCCTACTCCCGGCGGTCTGGTAATAGAACTTATTGAAAAAACAGGAATACTTGATGACTGTAAAACAATTCTCGAACCATGCTGCGGACAATTTGCAATAAGTAATATTCTTGAAAAATATGGATTCAAGGTTACGAACAGGGATTTGATTTATGGCAATGATTTTCTAAAAGACAGCTATGAAAATGAAGAATATGACGCAATGGTTACAAATCCACCGTTTGATATCTACAACGATATTATAAACAAAGCAAAAAAAATAAACTGCAAAAAAATAATATCAATAGGAAGAACTAATTATTTTGCGTCACATTCAAGAAATGTAGAAAAGTTCTGGGAAGGTTTATCTGACGTATGGGTATTTGACAGACAAGTAGAATACAGAACTCCGCAGCTACCGATACCGGATTTCTGTGTCGGAGCATTATGTACCGGGTGGTTTGTATGGCAGAAAGGCTACAAAGACTTACCGAGAATACATGAACTTGACGTGCAGAAATATGCAACACTTGGTTCGTATAAAAACTTCATCAAGAAAAAGGATGAAATCCTGGAAAGAGTATTCAAATTAAGAGGACTAGATTATAGAGATTATAAGGATAAGATATAAATAAGAATTTCTACTAAAGTAGAACCTGGAGCCGGGGTAATAAATATTAAAAATTAACAGAATAATAATAATTTCTACTAATGTAGGACAAGTATTTGATTGAGTAGGACAAATATTTGCATGAAAATAAAAATAATTATAATACCTACTGTTGTAGGATTTGGCTTATCTTATTTTTTTTTGTATATTGTTGAGTATGAATTTCTACTTTTGTAGAGTGCCTGGTCTGACAGTTCTTTTTCATGTTTATAAAATATTATGAATTTCTACTTTTGTAGAAATGTAATGTTTACATTATTAATTATTAGTTTGCAAAATATTATGAATTTCTACTTATGTAAAGCAGATAGTAATGCAATCAATTAAATGATGTTTATAAGAAATACTTAATTTCTACTTGTGTAGAGTTGTGCATTACAATTGAGTTATAAAAAGTTTACAGTAAAGATATAATTTCTACTTATGTAGATATAGCATCTTACCTCGAAAGAAGAAGTTTACAGAATATTATGAATTTCTACTTATGTAGAAGTAGATGTGGATTTTCGGGCGATGGTGTTTACAGAATATTATGAATTTCTACTGATGTAGAAGCAAGATAAAGAAAGTGGAGTGTTTACAAAGTAATAATAATTCCTACTTATGTGGGTACATCCATGAAACGGCCTGTTTTAGTTTTCATATTATTAATTTCTACTTATGTAGAACGTACTCGATGTGTTTTGGACCATCATTTACAAAATATTAATAATTTTTACTTATGTAGATATCTCTGCATCAATTTTGTTCAAAGAGTTTAAAGAATGTTATGAATTTCTGCTTATGTAGATTCAATAGGGTTGGTTCTTTAGGTTATGTTTACAGAATATTAATAATTACTACCTATGTAAAAACATTCTTCAATTTTTTTTTCCTAAATGTTTACTAAAGTAAATTGGACATGGAACAACAAAAGAAGTAAAAAAAACACTGTCCGGGTATCGAACAGTGTTTTGATAAGATTATCTTTCAAAAGAATCAGAAATATTTTTTTCTTTTGTAATACTTTTTTTCTTTTCTTCAGTTTTTGTTTCAGAACCGCTGATAACCTTAAAGAAGTTTTCGTAATCAGATTTTGTTGAAAGATTATTTTTTGCAAAATATTCTTTCAACAGTTTGATCGTGTCTGAATTAAGTTTTTCTTCAGTATGTTTTGCGGCAGACCAGAAATCACCTCTATTTTCAGATTTATAAACATCTTTATAAGTTGAAATAAAAGTATTGGCAGCATCAAGAATCTTTGCTTCATGACGCAATCCGTTAAGGTCAAGGTAGTTCGGTTTTTTCGCTTCTGCATTAAACGTAATTCTGTCTTTCAAATCAAAAGAATTAAGCTTGTTATTCAAAGAAATTCCAAGCGGCTGATTAAGAGCATTGTCTGCAAGTTCCTTAAACTTGAAATTGTCATAAGTTGTATGTGCATCTACAATGACATCATGCAGGGCCTTAATGTTCATAACAGTTTCATCTTTTCCGGCTTTAGTTTCTGTCCAGAAATATTCAGAATCTGTTTTGAAAACATCCTTTATACTTGCCCATACAACGGCAAAAGGAGTGGTAAATATTCCCGATGCATCCGGTTCCGGCATATTGCCAAACTTCTCACAAAGATTCTCAAATGTGTGGTTTGGAATGTGAATTTCATAATCAATCTGAACCGGAAGGGCACGTCCTTCCTCTGTAGTAAAGTCATCAAGAAGGTCATGATATTTGTTTTCAGTTTCAGTATCATCACCACGATTCCATTCTTCACAAACGTTCCAGGCTTTGCTGACAAGGGAAGTTATATCTGTTTTGTGATAGACATCTTCAAGCTGTCTGTCACAAATAAAGAAGTTCCCACGAGTTAAATCTGCCTTTACAGAATATTCACCAATATCGAGAGTATCAAGAACTGCCATTGCAGTTTCTGCATCCATTTCTTTATAAACAGGCCTTGTGGGAATATGTGGAATCATATTTTCAGTCTCAATTTCTTTTTTATGTGTATTAAAATAGATACTGAGAGCCTGGGCATTTTCTTCGTTTACTTCCAGATATTTTGAATTGCTTAAATCAAAAACATTACGATAAAACTCTCCTGCCTTACTAAGGTCTATCTGAGCAAGATTAATTTCATCTTCAGCAGCCATATTCTCTTTCAGATATTTAAGATGTCTTTCTTTTCCATTATAGAAGGTTTCAGCAAGGTCCATAGGAGTCTGCTTGAAATATTCATTACCTCTTTTTCGGAAGATCTCGTTATTTGAATCAATATAAAAGTATTCATCATAAGGAGCTTCTTTAAGAAGAAGTTTACTCTGGAGAATCAGATAGTTACCGCAGTCATGCGGAACATCTTCAATTTCTTCAAAAACGTTTTCAAGTTCATATTCTGTAGCAACTCTGTAAGGTTTTTCATACAGTTTAAGGTTTTCGTATCTACTTAAATCTTTGACAGCATCCCAGACAGAATTGTAAAAGTCTTGCATATTTTTATTACATGCTAATATGCTGAATGGTATATGGTATTTTTCAATAATGTCATGAGGAATTTCTGTATGTAACCCAGAGCCTTTGTATTCACCTTTAAAAATAAAGGATTCTTTAATACCAAGCATTTCTGCAATATCAAGCGGTACATCTATATCAAACTTAAAATGAACACTTCGAGATAAGCGGTCTCTTATTTTATTTTCAAGGACATTGATATTTGAAAAGTACACAGGCTTATCTTTATACATAAAGTGTGTAGTTATAAAAGAAAGTGTTTCCCCTGCTTTTAATTCAACTTCTGACATTTTATTCTCCTTTTTTACAGATTTGTTCTGAGAAGTTTCCGGGTATGCTTCATAGTATCTTCCATCTATTTCCCAGTATTCTTTTTCCGGGTCTACTTCAAGTGTACCATCATTCAATTCTTTCGGGTCAATATCCCAGAGATTTCCGGCATCATAATCCGGTCCGAATTTAGATTTATACTCTTCAATAGTTTTTCCGTGTATTACTTTTGGCTCTAAGGTTTCACTCATATTATAACTCCTGCCTATCTTTCATATCCTGCATCAACTTCTTTTTTCGGTTTATGCTCTTTTTTTATTTCAATATCCTTCTTTGTAACATTAAGACCAAGTTTATTGATGAAGAAATCCTCAAAAGCCTTTCCAGAATCCAGGTTATGGGCAGCAAAATAAGCATTTGTATTTTCAAGGCCGACAGCATCAAGGTTTTTCATATCAGTTAAAACCTTATTCATGGTAAGCCAAGGATTATTTTCAAAATAAACAAGATTCTTTTTCATTTCAGCAATGAAATTCATTCCGGCAACCTCTACAGGAGACATGTTAAGCTTTAACTTTAAAATGTCATTAACAGAAGAGTGTTCTGGAGCATTTTTTTCTATTTTTGTCTCTTTGAACATATCTGACTTAAAGCCGTTTTTTGGTTCTGTATTATAATCTTTACAGAAACCTTCAGCCTTCTCCCTTACGTCTTTTGTCCAATGATTCCAGTTAACCGTCTCATGCTCAGAAGCTTTAAGAAGTTTTTCATCACGAGAAAAGTCAAGTTCAATATGACCGATTAAAAGAAGCTTAAATTCATCAAATGAAAACTTATCAAGTTTATCAAGTTTGAGTAAGGTTCCCATGTGCTTACAGTATGGAATACCGTTTTTGTCCTGTGAACCTTTCTCACCAAGGTTATAATAACTGTAACCGCCGAAACCTTTTTCCGGTACATTAATTTCAATACAGAGAGAACCCTTGAAAATCTGTACAATGAAGTCACGATTTCCGCTTGTGACAGCATCTTTAAGTTTGTTAAAGTCTTTTTCAGAAAAATCAGAGAAGTCAAACTTGCTGACAGAATCTTCTTCTATTTCTTCAAGAGAAACAGAAGGTTTTTCGCCTTTTTCCAGAAGAGCAACATAAACGTCCATACCGGTCCTGTGATTTTCTTTAAGCTTTGCGGCAGTAGCGTCATATTCTTCTTCTGAAAGATAGTCATAAGAAGCAAGGAAATCATCTTTTGAAAGTTTGTCAAAATCATACATCTTGTCGATGTCATCATCAAAAGTCGGAACCTTAGATACTTCAACAGATTTCAGATTCAAACTGTCTGCAAAGTTTTTTACAGCCTGTTCATTATCCCAATTAACAGTTGGAATTCTTGCAGCATCAACAAGTTTTAATTCTTCCAAATCAGAAATAATCTGATCCATAAGTTTATCCTGGAATTCTTTATAGTTTTCACAGTTACGGATAAATTCATGTGAGACAGGCTCTCCTTTTATATAATTATAAGGAAGGTCTTTTTCAAGAAGGTGATTTTCAGCCACAGATATCTTTCCATCGCCTTCATTTCCAAGAATACCATAAGAAACATCAAGATAATCATTTCTTATATCCTTCTGTTCAAAACTGATTGCTATAGAACCAAGATAAATCTTTGCCCAGAAACCCTCTGATTTTTTTGTAAGAGGACCTTTTTTAAGTTCATCTTTAAGAAAATCAAAGTTTTCGTCTCTGAACCACTCCCAATCAGCCTTTTCTTTTACAGGTTTATCAAGCATGTATTCTTTAAGGCACTCACGGTTCTTTTCAGTGTCCGGGAACTCATAAACCAAATCAGAATTACCAATCCAGATATCACGGTGTTCTTCGAGAAGTTTTTTACCGGTATCTATACACCACTGAAGGGCGGCTTCATGGTCACTGGCTCCAAAAACATTCATGACATCACGCTGTTCGATGTTTTCAAGACCAGGCTTGTTAAGATTCATTGCGGCGGTTCCTGCAAAAGAATAACCGGTTTTAAGCTCGTTGAAAGACATATTTTCTTTAATGCCTTCCAGTATCTGTTCATGGTCTGGCCTTTTGAATGTGAAAGCACGAGAACCATATTTAACAAAATCTGACATTCTGAGCAGTTCACTTATAAAAACATCCTCACAAGTAAAACCATATTTGTTGTAGAAATTAACAAATTCACCATCTTCACGATTTACTTCAAAACCAGTAATTACATCATTAACAAAAGATATTTTGTCTTCAATACTTGATATTTCATGGAACGCCTTACCTTTTGAAAGAACTTTTGCATAAATTCCACCAATATATGCAGGGCTATCACAATAAGAAGGTTCTGTATAAGATTTAGTTCCATCTTCTATAAGGTCTAAAAAACATTCATAGGCAGCTTCCTGGATAAATTCTTCTTTAAATGGTTCAAGATACTCACATATAGTTTTCATACCTTCTCCCCAGAATGTATTATCACAAGTCAAAGCTGTACGGCCATTCCAAATAGGACAATTTTTGGAGAAGAGATAATATTTTGCTTTTTCAAGTTCTCCGTTTTTACCGCTGAAAAGAAGTCTGAAATAATCCTTAGTGATTTTTTCATCTGCCGGAACTTCCATATCATAAACTTCTTTCATTAAGAATCCGGCTTTTTCGTGACCGTTCATAGACTGGAATTTTATGGCGTTTACAAGTGCGGAAGGTTCCGGTCTCTTTAATTCTGCATCTTCTTTATCCCAAAGAAAGAAATTACCATGCGGTGTTTTGAAAAGTTCAAAATGTTCATTATCCTCAAAGAAATCAATTATTGCTCTTGTTTCTTCTTCAGACGGATATTTATCAGAATGGTAATTACCAAGGAATTTATGAAGAAGTTCGAAGTCCTCTGCTTTCACATTTTCACACATATTGAAAATACTTGCAGTTTCTTTATCAGTAATATTGTCGATAACATCGTACCAGTGTTCATAGTAATACTCTAATGTCGGGAAGTTTTCTACATAGCGTTCACCACCCTGCCAGTTTATAAAAGTACAACCACATTCTTTTTTTACAAAGTCCTCAACTTCTTCTACCCACTTGTTTGTCTTATCAATATCTGTCCTTATTTCAAGAGGAACGGAAACTGCAAAATTAATATTGAAAGAAGAGTCGGATGGAGTGTCACCTCTGAAATATTCAGTTTCGGTATCATTATCACTGAAACCATATTTCTCTTTAATCTTATCATAAATCTCCCATCTGTATTTTTCTCTTTTTGATTCTCCAGGGTCGTTCTCATAAACATCTTTTGGATATGTAAAGCCACAAGGGAATGTTACAGAATATGTGACATTAACTTCGTCCATTTTTTTAGCAAAACCATTTAAACTTTCCAAAGCAGTTACAGACCAGGGATTGAAATCCTCACTTTTCGGGTCAAATTCTGGATCCCAGCTATTATCTTTTTTATTAAGTGTGTCTAAAGCATTACTGATTTCTGCTTTTAATAAAGCAACAGAATCAAGAAGTTTTGGTTCAATATCCGGGGAATTTTCTTCTGCTTCTCTGTCAATAAAGTAAATATTACCGTTAATATCTTTCTGAACATCAATAGCATACGATGATTTAAGTTCTCGCATCAAAATGAAAGCAGCGTCATCCGACATACTTAAACCAAACAATTCTTTGACTTTATCCTTAAAATCGTTTTCTGAAACGTAGAAATAAGGATAATCAAAGTTCAATAAAGGTTTAACTTCATTTATTATATGATTTTTTTCTGGAATAAACTCTTTGAGTTTTATCTCATTGTTTTTTACAAAAGAAACAATCTCTTTTTTCTCTTCTTCATTAAGGTCATCGTGGCGGTCATAAATATGAATAAAAGCCATATAAAGCATGTCTGAAGCAGGACCATCTACTTTTTCCCAACCTTCATCATCAGCGTCTGTTCTGAAATAGACATCGCCATCTTTTACACCGTATTCCGATGTTGAGTCGTTGTTGTTCAAGGCATAAGTAAGTAAAACTCTTGCTTCAGAAGGTTCAACATGTAAACCGCTTTTTGCAAGCATCATTTGAAAATATGTAATATCTTTATTTGAAGTGCAGTCAAGACTGTTTACACGGTCAAGTTCTGAAGCCTTTGCAATAGCTTCTTCCGGGGAAGATACTTCAAGAACTTTTTCACAGAATCTTTTTATTTCTTTCTCAGCAGAAGCAAACAATGCGTTCTTCAAATCTTCAGAAAGGGAACTCTCACTGATATAGCCTTCAGCTTCATAAGTAGTCACGTTTTCGTAATAGATATCACTGATGGCCCCTCTTTCAGTAACTTCAAACTGATAAAGCATTGCATCTGCATCAATATCAAAATCCGGGTCAAGACAGCGTTCAAGAACGTACTTAAAGCGGTTATCAAGAGATTTTTCATCTTTATAAATAGTATGAAGACTTAAACGGAAGTGGCCTTCTTCATTACTTACAGTATAATCATCCGGGTCGAGATTCTGGAACCAGTATTTGCCGTTTTCGAGATCTTTTTCAGCCCAAATCTGCATTGCATCAATATAACCATCATCCATATTCATAAAATCCTGGTTAATTGTTGTACGACAGGCATCTGCAATACGCTCTTTGTTATCAGAGATAATCTTTGAAATAATTACATCTTCAACCTTTGTTTTGAACTCTTCATAAGGAAGTTTAAGAAGTTCAAGGAATTCTACATAATCCATAGCGTATGGATGCTCATATTCATGTGGAACACCTTTATCAAATTCAGTTAAATCACTGCCTTTACCGATTGTGTTAAGATTAAATTCAACAAAACCGTTGGTAATTGGATTTGTTCCTTCACCATAATCACAGATAATTTCAATACCCATTGCTCCGATAAACACACTGCCAAGGATGTCTCCTGGTACTGTCATGCCTACATTAACATCTTTAACAAGTTTATCAAAATCTTCTTTAGTGAAAGAATCCCAGTTGAATTCAAACGGATGTTTCAGAAGATATTTTTCAAGAGCCTTTCGGTTTTCTTTTGTATCTGGATAAAGATAAAGAAGGTCTTCATTGTCTGCAATATAAATATCTTTACCATATTCAAGAAGTTTTCCGCCGGTATCTTTCTCCCACTGACGTGCTGAATCTGCGTCACTTCTGTCACACATAGCAGTTGTCAAAACTGCCTTTGCCCCATTGGAATTATCAATATCAAGGATATCATAACCGGTAACAATATTGTCAAACGGATAACCTTCTTCAAAGGCGGCCTGGAGTTCATAAGCTTTCGGGCGGACAAATGAAAGAGAATCAGAACCGTAAACAGCAGCATCATAACCTTCAATGATTGCTTTTAAATCATTGTAAGATATTTCAGATTTATACTGAGAATCATCTTCTTTTTTGATGTAAATACCATTATAGTTTTGTGTAGAGTAAACTTTACGAGAATCAAAATCCTCTTTAAGTTTGTTCCAGAGTTCTTTTATAATATCTTTCTGGTCTTCGAGTGAATAAGCTGTTGGAGTGAATCCGGCCTGGATTCCGTCATCCATATCTTCCCAGTAAAGATTGTGAAGGCGGTCAAAAGCAACGTGGATTCTTCTTTCAAGTTCTTTATCTGGAGAAGAAACATCAAAGTCAGAAACGGTTTTTTCTTTGTCCAAAGACTCAATAATATGTTCAAAATATTTAATAGACTGCTGTACTCTAATGCTTTTACCAGAATCTTCTTTCAGTGATTCCAGAGTATTTTCAATCATAGTTCTGAAATCCGGTGATTCTTCTGATGTGTTTTTATTAAAGTCACAAATTACATCGCAGACTCGTAAAGGAGCATTAATGTCTTTTACATCTTTAAGAGCAGCGTCAAAGTCTGTTTTATATTTCAAATAAAGATTCTTCGATTCTGTAGTAAACCATTCCTGTTCTGCAAAAGGTTTGAACATAAGTGTCTCTACAACTTCCATCTGTGACAAATCTTTATCAGATAAAGAAGCAGTTACAAATGACTTCATAGAAGAAAAAACAGAACCGCTTTCTTTTATGAAAGGTTCAATTTTATTATAATCTTTATCAAAATAGCAGACTTCAATTCCACCACCGGTTTCCCTTAAAAACCAGATATAATTACCGGTTTCTTTGTCTCTTACGACAAAATCTTCTTCATCAAAGGATTCATAATTTTTTACAACATTATCCAAAGAATCTGAAGGATGTGCTCCAGATATTTCACGTTCCGGCTCTTCATAAACAGATATAATACCGTTTTCCATATCAATGCTGTATGGTGTAAAAGGAAACTGTTCTTTGATGTATTCATTCATGTCTTTTTCATTATCGAAAAGGACATCATTTGCGTAATCACGAGAAAGAACTACAGAACCATCTTCATATTTACTTTTTACAAGCCTTACATGAGAATTGTTTTTCAGATAAATATCTGTATAAGTAATTTTCTGTCCAGTTTCACTGAATGTAAAAGTTACCCAGAGAGGGTTTCCGTTTTTATCAACAAATGTAATGTTCAAGTCTTTACTCATATTTTATCGCTCCATTTCAAAATCTTTATCTTTTGAGATATTTTTGTGTTCAATATTTTTTTCGGTACCTCTACCAAATACTACGATGTTTTTTACTTTGCAGTCTCTGCCATTTACAGCAGTTTTGAAATAATCAAGGTATTCATCTTTTTTTGAAAAATCAAGAGTGTACATAAGATAATCCAGAACAACACTTCTCTGGTCCGGGTTCAAATCATCCATAGAACTTTTTGCAGCTTTCCAGTAATTTTCTTCAGTCTTTTCTTTATTCTGGAGTTTATCCTGTAAATAATTACAGAAAATCTTAACTTCAAAAGGTAATTCTTTAGATCTAAGAGAAGGATGTTCTGCATCA
>AUXO017187020.1_pt1 | contig 16414 bp, 11 predicted proteins | sample 768731 | NCBI WGS metagenome assembly AUXO01 (sample SAMN02715735, study PRJNA202380) | gut metagenome | biome: sheep rumen | host: Ovis aries | place: New Zealand: Palmerston North
GAAAAAAGTAAGAAAAAAATGATGGAAATGATTAATGGTGGAACTACTGTTTTGTATGTTTCGCATTCATTAGAATCTATTAAGGATTTATGTACTAAAGTCATTTGGCTTGATCATGGAAAAATTGTAAAAATTGGAGATCCTAAAGAACTATGTGATGAATATTATAAATTTCAAATGGAAAAGTAAATTAAAAAGAGTGGTTGATAGGTATGAAAAAAGTTTTAATATATGGTGTAGGGCCTTTAAGTAATAGGGGTTGCGAAGCATTAGTTAATTCCACTATTTCTCAAATAGATAAGAATGTTTCAATTTCTTTAGCAACTTTTGATTATAAGAATGATAAAGATAATTTTGATAAAAGAATTAAAAGAGTAGTTAATCATCATATTGATAAAGAATCTGATTTTGATGATGAACAAAGAAAAAAGATTAAAGAATTTGATTCTATTAAATATGATTATAATAATTATGAATCTGTTTATCAAAGGAATGTTGTAAAAGAAATTGAGAATAGTGATTTATGTATTCATATTGGCGGAGATAATTACTGCTATGGTGCAAATAATTGGATGTATTTTGTTAATGATAAAGCTCATGAACTTGGCAAGAAAACAGTTTTGTGGGGTGCTTCACTTTTTGATGAGATTACTGATTTGCAACTTATTGAAGATTTGAAGAAATATGATTTATTAATGCTTAGAGAAAAAATAAGTTATAATGCTGTTAAGAGATTTATTGATGAGGATAAATTACTTTTGGTTCCTGATCCTGCTTTTTCTTTAAAAACTACAAAAGTTAAAATGGATTCTTGGTATAGAGGAAGAAAGGTATTAGGATTAAATCTTAGCCCGTTGACTATTAAAACCGATGATAATTATAATTCTATTATTAAGTTTATTGATTATATTCTTAATAAAACTGATTATTCTATTTCACTTATACCACATGTTACTTTGGAATTTGTTAGCGACACGATTGTACTTAATCGTTTAAAGAATGATTATTTCAATAATGAGAGAGTTTTTCTTGAGAGAACAGATTATAATTGCAATCAGGTTAAATATGTTATTTCTCAATGTGATATGTTAATAGCTGCAAGAACTCATGCATCTATTGCTGCATATTCAACTTTTGTTCCTACTTTAGTTTTAGGATATAGTGTTAAGTCAAGAGGTATAGCTGAAGATTTGTTTGGTAGTTATAAGAATTATGTTATTCCTAGTGAGGATTTAAATTTTGAAAATTTAGTTTCTTGTTTTAAATTTATAGATAATAATAAAGATGAAATTAGAAATAAGCTTGTTGAGCAAATGAAGACTATAGGTAATGAAGCGGCTTGTTTATTTTCTAAGATGAAAGAAAGATTAGAATATTTGGATAAGAAATATATTTGTGACAAGACAAAGTGTTCTGGTTGTGGGGCTTGTATGAATATTTGCCCTAAAGATGCTATTAAATTTGAGAGAGATTCTGAAGGTTTTTTATATCCTACTATTGATGATAAAAAATGTATTAATTGTGGTGCTTGTAGGAAAATTTGCCCAGTTTTTAATAATAAAACTTTTGATGAGAAAGTTGTTAAATGTTTTGCGGCTAAATCTAGAAATGATAATATACAAATGAAAAGTTCTTCTGGTGGAATTTTTAGCCATTTGGCTTTAAGCGTTATTCATGATAATGGTGTTGTATATGGTGCATGTATGGAGAATTTTTCTGTGAAGCACATTAGAATATCAAATGAAAAAGAATTAGATAAAATATTAGGCTCTAAATATGTTCAGAGCAATATTGAATTTGTTTTTAAAGAAATATTGGAAGATTTAAATGCTGGTAAAGCTGTTTTATTTTCAGGTACTCCTTGTCAAATAATGGGGTTAAGAAGTTTTTTGAAGAATGATTATGATAATTTATATTGTGTTAGTGTAATGTGTCATGGTGTTATGAATGATTTTGTTTTGGATAAGAGAATTAAAAGTTTTGAAGATTTTTATGATACAAATATTACTGATATTAAATTTAGAAGCAAAAAGAATGGCTGGGAAAAAGCTAGTATAGAGTATTTATCTGATAGGATTAATAAGGTATATCATTTTAATGATGACCCTCTTATGTTTTTATATTTAAATAATTATGTTTTAAGAGAAAGTTGTTATAGTTGTTCAGCAAAAGGTTTAAAAGGCAATGGTGCAGATATAATATTAGGCGATTATTGGGGAGTTAATGTTGTTCATAATGATATGTTTGATAGTAATGGTGTAAGTTGTATTATTATTAAAACTGATAAAGGAAGAAAACTGTTTGATGATATTTCTGACGAATTAATAATTACTGAAACAAAATATGAGGATATTATAAAATATAATGGTGCTTTTTTGGATTCTGTTTCTAAACCACTTGAGAGAAATATTGTTTTTAATGAACTTCAAAATAATGATATAAAAATTATTTATGATAGATGTAAATATTTGAAAGAATGCAATGAGTTGCGAGATAAACTTGAAGATGTTGTAAAAAATGATCAAAAGATGATTCAACAGTTGGAAAGCGACAAAAAAAATTATTATCAACAATTACAATCTGTTTATAACAGTAAAAGATTTAAGATTGTTGATAGAATATTCAATTTAATAAATAGATTAAGATTTAAGAAATGAGTGAGACAAAATGAAAAAACAAAGAAATATTTTGATGTGTTTACAGCAAATGGATATAGGTGGAGTGGAAACAGCTGTTTTAACGATGTGTAAGGGATATATACGTGCTGGTTGTAATGTTTTTGTTGCAGCTAAGCACGGTGTTTATGTAAGACAACTAGAAGAAATTGGCGTTAAGTTTTATGATATTGAATATGAATTTTTAAATCGTTTTCCTTTGGAAAAAAAGCAAGAATTATATAAGTTTTGTAAGGATAATAAAATAAATGAGGTTTATATTCATCAGTATCCATGTGTATTGTATTGGCTTCCAGTTTGTTTGGAATATAATATTCCTTATATTGCTTATGTTCATTCTATAGTTCCTGGTGCTCCAGAATGGTTTATGAAGGATTTTCCTATTTATAGATCTGTTTTACCAATTTTTTTTGCAAATGCATCGAAAGTTATTTGTATAGCTCCTAATACTAAGGAAGAGATTGAAAGTTTATTTGATGTTCCTGAAGATAAGTATATGATTATTCCAAATTCTCTTAATTTACCTGATTTTGATTGTAAAGATTCTTCTGGTAAATTGAAAGTTTTTGGTATGGCAGCAAGATTTTCTGAGGAGAAAATCGTTTCACTTAAGAAAGGAATAGATTTATTTTTAAAATATTTGGAATCTAATCCTGGGTGTAAATTGTTAATTGCTGGTGATGGTGATAAGAAATCTGAAATAGAAGAGTATTCTAAAAATAAGAATATTAAATTTTTAGGATCTGTTTCTGATATGAAATCTTTTTATGAAAAATTAGATGTTTTTATGGGTGTGGACAGATGTATTCTAGAAGCAATGGCATGCAAGAGATTATCTATAATATGTGGGTATAATGGAAGTGCCAATATAATTGATTCTAATAATATTCTTGCTGCTAGTAAATTTAATTTTTCGGGAAAGAATTTAGATGATGATGTTGAAATAACAGATAGATTATCTTCTATTAAATTAGATAATTATAAGTCTATAGTAAATGATAATTTTGATTTTATTAATAAGAATTATGGTATTGATAATAATTTATATAATGGTGTGTTTGACTGTGATTTTTCAAGTGAATATTCAAAATTATTTGTTGAATTAAATGAAAAATATAGTTTTATCCCTGAATGTAGGGAAGTTATTCCTTGGTATAAAAAGACTTTGCTATATAGAGGTTTAAGAAAGATTAAAAGGGTTATGTGTAGAATGTTTAGGAGGAAATAATTATGAATTTTAATAAAGTACCTGGTAAAGATATTAAAATAGTTGGAAAATTGATGAATGATTGTAAACCTGTAATATCTATTGTAACTCCTTTTTATAATGGTGGGAGTACATTAGAGGAAACTGCTAATTCTATTTTTAGCCAAACTTTTCCTTTTTTTGAGTGGGTAATAGTTGATGATGGCTCAAAGGATCGAAAATCTTTAATTAAACTTAAGGAATTAGAAAAGAAAGATAAACGTGTTAAGGTTTTTCACAAAGAAAATGGTGGTCCTTCTCAAGCTCGTGATTATGGAATAGAACATGCCTCTAAGAGTTCGAAGTATATTTACTTTTTGGATTGCGATGATATTATTGGTAATACTATGATGGAAGTCATGTACTGGACTTTAGAGACTCATCCCGAAGCTTCATTTGTTTACCCATCTATTATTAATTTTGGGGATTTAGAGTATTATTGGGAACCATATTTTTCATTAGAAGAGGAAATTGTTAATAATGTAATGTGTATTAATACAATGGTTAGAAAAGATGCTTTACTTGATGTTGGATGCTTTGGTATAAAAGAGAAAGCTATGTTTGAAGATTGGAATTTATGGTTAAAATTACTTTCTAAAGGATATATTCCAATAAGAATTAATGCTCCTTTGTTTTGGTATAGAGTTAATTCTACAGGTGAGTTTTCACGTGCAAAGAAGAATTACGATAAAGCAATGAAACTTATAAATAGTACTGCAAAAACTATTAAGAATGATATTCAAGCTATTCAGTTTCCAAGAATTGATTCTAAAACTGATTCATCAGATGTTTCAAATATGATTTTACCTAAATATGAATTGACAAAATCAGTACTATTTATGTTACCTGATTCTATAATAAATAAAAATAGAGTTTTTGATTATGAGATTATTAAAAGATTTTCTAATGATGGATATAAATGTTTTACTATTTCAACTGATGCTGTTAGAAATAATTTAAGACAGGAAATTGAAGATTATTCAGATTATTATGATTTATCTACATTTATTGATTATGGTGATTATGTAAATTTTATAAATTATTTAATTAGTTCAAGGAATATTGAAACTATTTATATTTCTGATGGAACTATAAATTGGTCATTAATAATGATGATTAAAGATAATAATCCAAATATTAAAATTATCAGTATCGATCATAATTATTTTAGTAGTAGTAAATCTAATGAATTTAAAAAAGTGGATACTACTGATATTAAGGAAAAATATAATGTTCCTTTGAATAAGAAAATTATTTCATTTATTGAAAGAATTAGCTATGATGAAAATCCGTTATTATTTGTTGAAATGGCAGAAAAGCTTTTATCACAATATTCTAATTTATTCTTTGTTATTTCTGGTAGAGGACCTATGGTTAGCGAAATTGGAGAGTTCTTAGATGAAATGGACATGCGTGAGAATGTTTTGCTAATGGATCAGTTAGATAATGATGATTTGTATTTAATTAGTGATATTGTTGTTAGTTGTCCAAGAACTGAAGGAGTTTCAATTAATTTTTATAAAGCAATTACTAATAGTATTCCTGTTGTAATAAATGATTCTTTTGGACAAGGTGATGTGATTGGCAATTGTGGAATTGTTGTAAGTGAAAAAGATAATGTTGATTTATATATAGAGGCTGTTACTGATATTCTTAATAACTATGACAAGTATAAAAATGATGTTATTAAATTTGCAAGTGATTTAAAAGATACATATGATTATTATTATGCTAATTTTAAAGATAATAAAGGTATGAATGATAGTGACTTATTTAACAATGTATTTTCTAATTTTGTTTGTACTGATATTAAGTCAATGATTAGTGATATGTCTAAGGAATATTATAAAGAATATCATGGATTAAGTTTTAAACTACATTCAAAAAAAATTGAAAAGTTAATTAAAAAAGCTAGAACGTTTGGTATTAAATATTATTGTCAAAATGAATTGCAGTATATATTTAATTATATTTCTCGTTTTAAAAAGATTTTAATTGGGTTTAAAGAGTTAATTTTAAGTATTATTTATTTTATTCCAGTATTATTCAAATTTTTAAAAATTTTATATAATTTTTTTGCAAATAAGATTAGTTTTATGAAAAGAAAGATTTTTAAGTAAGGTGAATTTATGAAAAAGTTATTTAGTCAAATTATTAAGTTTGGATTTGTTGGGGTAATTGCTACAATAATTGATTATGGTCTTATGGTTTTTTTTACAGAGGTATTCCGTATTCCTTCCTTAATTTCTGCTGCAATTTCTTTTACAATTTCTGTTATATTTAATTATATTGCAAGTGTCAAATGGGTTTTTGATGTTGATAAGAAAAAAAATAGTAAAAAAAAGGAAATTATTGTTTTTATAGTATTAAGTGTTATAGGATTAGGAATTAATGAATTAATTATGTATTTAATGGATAAAGCATTTGGTATAGATTATAGGATTTCTAAATTATTTGCGACTTGTGTTGTAATGTGTTGGAATTTTATTACTAGAAAGATATTTTTAGAGAGTAAAGGTAGTGATATTAATGTTTGATAAAATTTTGAAAAATAATTGTTTTAAAATATTTTCATTAGTTTTAAGCTTTGTTTTTTGTATTTTATTTTTATATACTTCTTGCAAAATTTTAAAAATACAACATTGCTTGAATTTAGTTTATGTTGCTAGTGTTGTTTTTCCATTAGGTATTTATTTTATCTTTTTTGATGATAGCAAAAAAAATAAAATTATTTGTTCTTTAGTTTTTTCCTTTTTAGTATTGATTATTCCATTTTTATTTTCGTGGACTTATGATTATACTGCAGATGGAAATTCATATCATAAAATGGCAATTGGTTTTATGAAGGAGGGATGGAATCCTATATACGAATCAAGTCTTGATTGGCAAATTAATAAAGATGTTATTCAAATTGATCCTGTAACTAATATTAATAAGTGGATTGATCATTATCCTAAGGCTACATGGACTGTGGGTGCTGCTATGTACTCATATACTGGAAGTATTGAGAGTGGTAAATCAATAAATTTTTTGTTAATGATTTCTGCTGGTTTATTATTGTATAGCGTTTTTTCTACTAAATACAATAAAAAGAAAGCTTTACTTTTTTCATTGTTACTTTCATTTAATCCTATTTTACTTTCTCAAATGTTTTCATATTATTTAGATGGCTTAATGGGAATATGTTTTATCATTGAATTTATTATTTTAGTTTTACTTGATATTTGTGATAAAAGATCTTGGTTATTGTGGTTTTTATTATTATGTGTATGTTCAATATTTGTAAATTTAAAATTTACGGGATTATTATATTCTGGAATAGTTGCTGCTGTATTTTATTTTTATTGGATTATTAAAGATAGGGAAAACTTTTGGAAAGTATTTAAATATATTACTATTAGATTTTCTGCTTTATTTCTTATTGCAATATGTTTTATAGGAATTAATTCTTATGTTAGAAATACGATTGATCACCGTAATCCATTATATCCATTAATTGGCAATGATAAAGTTGATATTATAACAACAATGCAGCCTAAGATTTTTGGTGAACTTAATTCATTTCAAAAGTTTACATGGTCTTTATTTTCTAAAACTGAAAATATTACGTTTTTTAGTGGTGATCCAAATGTTAAATTTCCTTTTATGTTATATAATAGAGAAATTCAAACGATATATGAATCTCCAGATATAAGAATAGCCGGTTTTGGACCTTTTTATGCTGCTAGTTTTATAATAGGTTTAATATTTTTAGTATATGGATTTGTATGCATGTTAAAAGATAAAAATAAAGTGTTGAAATATTTTATCATGTGTATTATTAGTATTATTGTGTGTTGTGTGGCAGTAAAAGAAGGTTGGTGGGCCAGATATATTCCTCAATTTTATTGTATACCTATAATGGGTGTAATAATTTTGGAATATTTATTTAAAGATAAGAAAAAGTGTATTTTGCAAGCATTATTATGCATAGTTCTTTTTGCTAATTTATCTTGCTTTTTATGTACATATCCGTATAGATTTAGAGATTTTAGAGATACTAGAAATGATTTAATTGAACTTAGTAATATGGGTGAGATTAATCTTGATTTTGATCTTCATAATCTTCCTTTTGGTGTTTATTTTAATCTTAAAGATTATAAGGTTAAATATAATTTAATTTCAATTCCAGAAGATGAAGAGGTTAGATGGTTTTATTCGTGGAAAGTTAGGGTGAAGTTAGATGATTAATTATTTAAAATTGATGAGAGTGAAACATTGGTTTAAAAATTTTTTAGTTTTTTTACCTCTTATATTTAGTTTGAACTTATTTAATATGTATTATTTTGTTCCATCTTTTTTAGCTTTCTTTGTATTTTGTATTTCTTCATCTATAGTTTATATCATTAATGATATTAGCGATGTTGAAAAAGATAGAAAGCATCCTGTAAAAAGAAATAGACCATTAGCGAGTGGGAAAGTTTCGTTAAAGGATGCTAAATTATTGATAATATTTTTGGTTGTTATTGTTATATGCTTATTTTTATTTATGTATCATAACAATTCAATTAGCTTTATTAAAAGTATTTCAATTCCTTTTATATATATTATAATGAATGTTTTATATAGTAAGAAGTTAAAGAATATTCCTATAATTGATGTTTTCATTTTAATGTTAGGCTTTTTGTTTAGAGTTCTTTATGGTGGAATTATTATTAATATATTTGTTTCAAAATGGTTATATTTGATGATTGTTTTTGGCTCATTTTATATGGGTTTCGGAAAGAGAAGAAATGAAATAATTAAGAATGGCTCAAATAGTCGTAAAGTTTTAAGTTTATATTCTAAAGAATTCTTAGATAAAAATATGTATGTTGCTTTAGGACTTGCTATTGTTTCTTATAGTTTGTGGAGTGTCGATTCTGAAACTATTGCTAGAGTAGGAAATGATTATTTATTTTGGACTATTCCTCTTCTTATGATAATTTTACAGTTATATAGCTTAAATATTGAAGGTGATTCTCATGGTGATCCTATTGAAGTAATTTTGTCTGATAAAATGTTACTTGGATCAGCATTTATATATGGAGCGGTAATGATTTTACTGTTGTATGTTATATGAGAAATGTATATGATTTTGATGGGACCATTTATGATGGTGACTCATCTGTAGATTTTTATTTATATTGTTTAAAGAGAAAAACTTCAATAATATTTTTACTACCAATTCAAATACTAGGAATAATTTTATATAAACTTAAGATTAAGAATAAAGAATATATGAAAGAAAAATATTTTTGTTTTTTAAAAAAAATAAAAAATATTGATGATTATGTTGAAGATTTTTGGGAAAAAAACGATTGTAAAATTAAAGAGTGGTATTTAGATCAAAGTGATAAAACTGATGTTATTATTTCAGCATCACCAGAATTTTTATTAAAGCCTTTAAAAGAGAAACTTGATATTGATAAGATAATTGGTTCTAAGGTAAATAAAAAAAATGGTGTTTTTGAGTCAAAAAATTGTTATGGAGAAGAAAAAATTGTTAGATTTGAAAAAGAATATAAAAACATAAAAAGCTCAATTAGTTTTTATTCTGATTCTATTAAGGCAGACAAGCCAATGATGAAATACGCTAAAGATGCTTATTTAGTTAATGGTGACAATGTTGAAAAAATTTATATAGATAGGTTGTGATTTATGAAAAAATTCGATAAAAAAATTTTTATAATTAGTTTATTATATTTGGTATGTCCTATTATTTTACAGTTGTTTTTTTGGTATAATAGATTGATTTCTATACCGTTGATAATATTACTTATTATCGCTACTATTGTTGTTATTAAGAACTATAATCCTTGTAGTGATTTAGTTTGTAAAAAAATATTTAATAAGAAAAAAATAATTGTTTTTGTTACTTTGATAATTATTTTAAATATTCTTTCAGGTGCTGGTGGTTTGTTTCCTCAGAACTGGGATTATCATGGCAGAAATGCTATATTTCATGATTTAATAAACCATAGTTGGCCAATTTATTATGATTATAGTAATTTAGGATATGAAAGTGGTATTTTTGGTAATACTGGAATTTTTAACTATTATTTTGCTTTTTGGCTTCCTGGTGCATTGATTGGTAAATTATTTGGATTTAAAATTGCGAGCATATTTATGCTATTATGGCAGACATTGGGTGTTACTTTATTTTTCTATTATGTTATTAGATTTATGAAATCTATAAAGTTAAGATATTTCTTTATTTTTTTAGCTTTTGGTGGCCTTAACGTTATAGGTCATATTATAGTTAATTCTATGTATGGTATGCCGATTAGTCCCATAGGAGTGACGCATATTGATACTAGTATGGGCGTGTTTTGTATGTCATCATTTGTTACACAGCTTTTTTGGGTTTTCAATCAAAGCATTCCTGCGTGGGTATTAGTTATGTTATTTTTACAAGATAAAGATTATAAAAAATGTGGTTATTATTTTGCATTATTAGTTCCTTTTGGTCCTTTTCCTATGCTTGGTTTTTTATATTTGATATTTTGTTATATATTTTTTGGCAAGAAATTAGATTCATTTATAAATTTAGGTCGTATAAAAGGATTATTAACTGTTCCAAATTTCTTTGGATGTATTTCGGTTTTACCTGTTGTATTTATGTATACTTTAAACGAATCTAAAAAAGGAATATGGTTTATTGATGCATATAAAAATGGTACGTTGGGCGGTTCTTTGATTAATTATTGCTTATTTGTTTTATTAGAATTTTTAGTTTATATTGTTATTGTTAACAAAAAGAATTTTAAACATGTAATTATGTGTTTTGTATTTTTTGCAGTTGCTCCATTATTCTATATAGGCGGTGCTGATTTAGGAAATAGAAGTACTATTCCACTTTTAATTGTATTATATTTATTGGTTGTTCAATTTATTGACAAAATCGACAAGAATGATAAAAAAATATTTTTTAGACAAAAGTGTTTAATTGTTATTCTTGCTGTTGCATTTATAACCAATTTTAATGAATTATATAGGTCTATTAAATATGAATATGTTAATTTAAAAAGCCATCAAAGTAATTTTTCCGATGCTTATCAAACGTTTGATAATTTTGAGGGTAAAGAGTGTTCTTTATTTATTACAAATTTTGTTGCTAAATATGATGAAGAAAATAAAGCTTTAGTATTTATTTTGAGAAAGTAATGTGCTATAATTTAGTTGACATATTGTAAGTGAGGTTTTTGTATGAAAAAAGATTTAGTGTTATATGTTGTTATTCCTTGTTATAATGAGGAGGAAGTATTAGAAGAAACTACGAGGCAATTGAAAATAAAAATGAGTAGTTTAATTAAAGAAAAAAGTATATCAAAAGATAGTAGGGTTATGTATGTTAATGATGGTTCTAAGGACGATACTTGGAATTTAATTAAGAATATATCTGATAGAGAAGAATTGTTTACTGGGATAAGTCTATCTAGAAATAGAGGACATCAAAATGCATTATTAGGTGGTTTGATGACTGCTAAGAAGTATGCTGATGTTATTATTAGTATGGACGCAGATTTACAAGATGATATAAACGCTATTGATGAAATGCTTGAAAAGTATAAAGAAGGTAATCAAGTTGTATATGGTGTTAGAAGTGCTAGAAAGAAAGATACTTTTTTTAAGAAGTTTACGGCTGAGTCATTTTATAAATTTATGAAAGTTTTAGGTGTAGATATTGTTTTTAATCATGCTGATTATAGATTAACATCAAAGCGTGTTTTAGATGAGTTAGAAAATTTTGGTGAGGTAAATTTATTCTTGAGAGGTATGTTTCCTTTAGTTGGTTTTAAATCTGATGTAGTTTATTACGAAAGAAATGAGAGATTTGCAGGTGAATCAAAATATCCTCTTAAAAAAATGTTACATTTTGCATGGGATGGAATTACATCATTTAGTGTTAAACCATTGCAATTAATTTTATCATTAGGAACAATATTATCATTTTGTTCATTTATTGTACTTGTTGTTTTTCTAATTCTTTATTTTGTTAAAGATAATATATCTCCTAATTTGTTCTTAATTGTTTCAATTTGGTTTGCTTGTGGAATTCAATTGATATCTGTTGGATTATTAGGACAATATATTGGTAAAATTTATAACGAAGTTAAGAGGAGACCTAGATTTATTATTTCAGAAAATTTAAATGAAGAGGAAAAGTAATGAATAAGTTTTTTAATAATAATGATAAGAAGATTTGTATATATTTGTTTTGCTTTGCTTTTCTTTTTTTTATTTTTATTGGAGTCTTACTTACTTATAATTTCGATATTGCATGTAACAATAATTTGTTATTTGATTCTGATTCAAGCAGAGTAATTGGTGATATTACTGGTATTTTTTATAATCATTATAGATTAAAGGTTCATCCGTTGTTTTTGATTCTGGTTCAACCTATTTATTTTATATTAAAAGGCTTCTTTATAAATAATATGTTGTCTTTAGTTTTTTTGTCGTCGATTGTTTCTTCGCTAACAGTTGTTTTAATATATAAAATTTTAAGACTTTATAGCGAGAATAAAAAAATATGTATTCTTATATCGTTGTGCTATCTATTTTCTTTTTCAAATTATGTTTTTACTGCTGGCATTGAAGTTTATAATTTCGCTGTTTTATTCTTAGTTTTATTATGGTATTATGTTTTGAAAAAAATTAATCAAAATAATTTTTCTATTTTTTCTAATATTATTCTTTCTATTTTGGGTGTGTTATCCTTATCTTTTACTATAACAAATGGAGTTGTTTTTTTAATTCTTTTATTTGCTTTATTAGTTTTAAAGAAAATTAAATTTCGTAATTTCGTATTTGTTTTGCTTTTAACAACGGCTATTTTTTCAATAGGAGTTTTATTTCAAAATATTGTTTGGCATAATACGCCTGTTTTAAATGGTGATAATTTTAGTGAAGAAAAAAATTATACTGAATATAAAATTACTCTTGATAAAGTTAAGAAAGTTGTAAAAAATGATTTTTATTATTCTATTTTAGGAAATAACGTTGATGTTGTAAGTGTTAATGGTAGAGAATATAGTGGAGCAAATTATAAGTTGTTTTTTGCTCAAAGTAATCTTTTAGAATTGTGTTTTATTAGTATTTTTTATGTACTGTTTTTAATTCTCTTATTAAGAAATATTAAACATAATTTTGTAGTTAATATTGCTTTTGTTACAGCTTTTTTGTTTAATTCTTTATTGCATGTTTTTTATGGAAACGATTCTGCTTTTTTATATTCGCTGCATTTTGTTTATTTGATTTTTTTATGTTTTGGGCTTAATTTATCTAGTGAAAAAAATAGTATCTTAAGAGATATATCTGTAATTTATCTTTTGATTTTATTGTTTTTACAGATAATATTTAATAATTATTTCTTTATTAAAATTATTAGATTTGTTTGTGGTGTTTTAGAATCAAATTATTTTGTTAAAAACTTTGGTATATTTAAATCTACTTTAATTTTATTTGTTTTAATGGCTATATTAATTTTATTAGTATTGTTATTATATAGATTAATAATTAAATTTAAAAAATCTGAAAATAATGAAGAAAAGATATGTTTGGTTTGTTCATCATTATTGATTTTATTAGTTATTCAATGTTTTTTCATTGCTTTAGAAACAACTCCAATTTATGATATGTTTTTTTGGAAGAAGATTGTTGTGAATCATTCTGAAGATATAAGTTTTAAAAATATTGTTAGCAATAAAGAAGCTTTGTCTGGTAAATATTTTGATGAAATGAGAAATCTTGAACAATATATTTTAGAATATAATTCTTTTTTAGATAATTATAGTAATGAAAGAGTTGATTTTTTAAATGATAATACTTATTATTTTTTTGGCTTTGGTAATAGAAAAAAGATTGTTTTTGTTGATTCAAAATTAATTGATATTGAGACAAAAGAGGTTATTTATGAATTTAATATGAAATCTTCTTTGATTATTCCAAATATATATACAGTTATTATTGAAACGAAGGATGGTCAATTTATTAAATTATATGAGGATGAAAAAGGAGTTCATTTTAGCTCTGAAACTGATAATTACATTATCGAAGGTACTGACGTTTTTATAGATTTATATAAATTTGATAATCAAAAATATAAAAATATTAAAAGAGTTTTGTATGGTGAGATTTTGTTTAATATAAAAGATAGTGTAATTTATCCTAATATTTTAGTTTATGATAAACCATGGTATCGAGATGCTGCATTAGGGACAATGGTTTTAAAACAAACTGGAAATTTAGATTTAATAAGTGATTGGGTGTACAATATTACAGATGTGTATGATAGGCAAAATAATGGAAATTGTGAAACTGATAATTTAGGAGAATTATTGTATATTATTTCAACTCAAAACAAGAAAAATAATAAATTAATCAACAAAATTAAAACAGAGGCTGAAAAAAATGCTAATAGTAATCTATATGGCGACTATCTTTGTGGTTCTACTGATTTTGGTAAAAGGTGTATGTATCAAAATCTTTGGTATAGGTTTGGTTTAGAATCTTTGAATGAAAAATATGAATTTTCTATGCCAAATGAGATTGATGATTATACTTCAATGGTTTGGTGGTATGATTATGATGCTATTGATGGCGTAGATGCTGTCGTTGATGCAAATTATCCGTATTTAACATTTGCTAATTTTCATAAAAGTCATATGGGTAAAATTGTTTTTAATGGATCTATTTATCCGCTGTCTTGGGAGAAAAGTGCAAGCCAAGCAGATTATTCCAAAATGAATTTTTTAGGAAATAATTATGTTGATAATAGAGTTTCGCCGTTGCATACATGGACAGCTGCAGAAATGTTATTGTTTTTATTAGATGAAACTGGTAATTTAAAATAAGTTTTGATATAATAAAATTGTTTTGTGTTAGGGGGGATTTTTTTGAAGAAATATAAAGTTTATTTTTTTGCGGTTTTAGTATTATTGTTTTCTTTTATTTTCTTTAAAAGCTTTTTTCCTAACAATGTAAATCTGTCAAAAATATATTCGGACAATGAAAAAGTGGACAATTTGGTTGATGCTATTATTGCTGATAAACAGCAAGTCGTTTATAATAAGAATGAAAGTCGTTGTTATATTCCTAATATCAATTTTTTAAAAAAAAGTAAAATTAGTGTATTATCTGATTTTACTAAAGTAAAGATTTATTTGAATTACATTGATGGTAAATATAATTTAATTGCATTCACTGATAAATATTATCAAGTTATTGAAGTTATTGTTACTAAAATACCTATTGTTAGCGTTTATGATATGGATATTCCTAAATATGATAATGATTATTTTAATCGTAAATTGTTATCTGATTGCTTTGAGGATGAAAAAAATATTTCGAATGTTGGTGTTCATTTTTTTGGTTTAGATAATTTAAATATTAAGAGTGAGGCTCAGATGAGTGTGAGAGGTGCTTCAAGTCAATTATTTGATAAAAAGGCTTATAAATTGAAATTTACTAAAAAGGTTAAATTTATAAGTGATTACAATGATGATGTTTGGGTTTTAGATGCTTCTTATACTGATAAGTCTAAAATTCGTAATAAATTATCTAGTGATATATGGAATCTTATTAATAATAATCAAAAAATTAATAATGATTTGCATGTTGATTATTGTGAATTATTTATTAATAATGAATATGCTGGTTTGTATACACTGAAGAATAAGGTTAATAGGAATATTACGGGTGTTACGGATGATGGTATATTGATTAAATCAATTGCTATTTTGAGACCTGATTATGTTGATGGTTTATTAAACAGTAATTTTAAGGTAAGTGATGGATATTTCTTAAATTATGAAATTAAAAAATATAGTAATAATGGTTATTATTCAATTATATCAAAATTAAAAGATTATTACAGTTATTATTATGATGTTGTTGATTATGACATTGTACATAGAGACTATGATATTGATAATTTTATTAATTATAAGATTTTTGTTGCTCTAATTGGCGGTAATGATAATGCTACTTATAATCAATATATTTCTTTAAGTAATTCTAATTCTAAAATATTGACTACTCCATGGGATATGGATTTAACATGGGGATTAAAATGGGACGATTATAATGGGTTACATAGTTATTTTTCAATTGATTCTAGTTATGATCTAAACTGGATGAATAGTGATATTATTTTTAATATGGATTTTAAAACTTTTAATTTGTTAAAACAAAGGTATTGGGAATTGCGAAAAGATATTATCACAATGGACACTATTAATGGGTACTTAAATTCTTATAAGCAATTGTTTGTTGATAGTGAAGCAGCTAGCCGTGATAGTGAGAGATGGTATGAATATGATGTAGAGTATGAGATTGAACAGATTCGTGAGTGGGCTATTCGTAGAATTCAGTTTTTAGATGAATATTTTAAATAAAAACTTCTATTAATTTAGGAGTTTTTATTTATTTATCTATTTTTATTGTGATATAATATAAATTGTTGGAGGTA
>AUXO013707737.1_pt1 | contig 16408 bp, 26 predicted proteins | sample 768731 | NCBI WGS metagenome assembly AUXO01 (sample SAMN02715735, study PRJNA202380) | gut metagenome | biome: sheep rumen | host: Ovis aries | place: New Zealand: Palmerston North
CCATTCATCAGCTTCTTTTCCAAGTTCATCCTCCATAGAACCTTCACTTAAAATTTCATTTTCTGGAATAGTATCTTGATTTAACAAATCAGCTAAATTATTTATTCCTCCAGTAATCCATCCTACATGTGCTACTTTAACATTAAAACTTCTTCCAGTATCATCTTCTTGGTCAAACCACATTATTACATCACCGTGTTTAGGTGAATGTACTACAGCTCTTGGTCCCTGATAAGCATCAAACCCTGTAACAGATTTAACTTCTCCATTTATTTGATTAGCTAATTCTTGAGCTTGACTTCTTAATTCATCTAACCAAAGAGCCATTTCATCGTCTTCATCATCCCATTCTCCAGTTTCTTTGAGAGTATTTTTCCACACACTAGCTTCATTAGCAGCAGACTCTTTAAGAGCTGAAAAAATAGAAGCATTTATATTCTTAAAAGTATTATTTATTTTGCTCATTTAAGTTTCTCCTTTCTAATATTAGCATTATATCATATTATTTCATTTTTGTAAATAAGAAGAGAAAAATCTCTTCTTATTAAGCTTCATTTACTGTAATTGATTGTGTGCAATTTAATTCATTATAACTAATTGTAACTAATGTGTCACTTGTAGTAAGTGGAGTATCTGTAGTTGGATTAAATGTTAAATCTTCATTATTAACAACAGCTGAAGAACCACTATCATAAACTACCTTTACAACTAAACCAGTAGGGTCAAAAGTCTCTCCTTCAGTATATTCAACTTTAGTAGGAGGTGTATCTACTATAATGCTAGATATTAAATCTTCATTTACAGTGATAGCTTGAGTAGCTGTTTTTCCATTGTAGTTAACTATAAATTCTGTATCAGCAGTAGTTAAAGGTTCAGTTATATTAACTGTGTAATCAGTAACTTCTTTAGTATCTCCATCTTCTTCAGTTGCAGTTACAACCATTCCAGTTAAGTCTAATTCTTCTCCTTCATAGTATGTAGTTTTATCAGGAGGTGTTGTAATAGCAATGCTTTTTGTTGTATCACCTAATGCTTCATTATAAATTTGAGCTACTCCTCCTTTTTGCTCTGATGGTGAGTCCACAGGAGCTCCTTTTTCTTCAAAAGTTGGTAAATCATCAGGACCTCCGGGTGTATGGAATCCTATCTTACCAGTTTGCTCTTTCAAAGCTTTAGCTATAGCTTCTGGTGTATTATAAATTTCTAAGTCTAATTTAGTTTCAGTTCCTAATGCTGTTGCATTATCATTAATGGCTCTAACAAAACTAAGACCATCCATTACATTGAAAACTCCTTCATTGTCTTCTCCAGTTTGTACTAATTTTTTCATTATTCATTCTCCTTTCAAAAATAAAAATAGTTATACATTTATTAGAATTTTATTCTCTAATATAATATATAACTACTCTAAATTTTTATTTCTTATAGTATAAGTGTATGTCTTTATTAGGCTTAGTCATCAAGCTAAGTTCTACTTCTTTATCTCTATTATAAGTAAATACTGTAACTAAGTTATCCAAAGATAAGCCATTATCTCTTAGAGCTTTTTCTATATCTTCTATTTTTTGCTTAGAGTCTAATATACAACTAAATGAGTTTAACAAGGTACTTAAACGTTCTTTAGTCATATTTCATCCTTCTCCTTTCTTCTTTTAGTCTTTTCTCTTCCATTGCCTTAATTAACAAAGTATCTAATTCTTCAGGCTCTATTAGTTTTTCATTGTCAAAACACCAAAGTAATTTTCTTTTAAGGATTCCTTGAACTCCTTTATCTATCTTTAGCATATCCATCGGTAAAGTTTCAATTCCTCCAAAAATGGTTTCTATAAGATTTGCATTCATATTTATTAAAAGCCTCTTATAAGAATCTATAGTTCCAGTGGCTTCTATAATATGTATGTGTTGTTTACTATATTTACTATCCATTCTAGTAATACGACCTACAGCTTGTATAAAAGTTAAAACTGAAAACGGTATATCATAAAATATCATACAATTGGACTTCTGTAAATTTATAGACTCTGTACCAGCACTAGTAATTAATACTACAGTACCTTCTTTTATAGCTTCTTCAACCTTTTCTCTTTCTTTAAGATTAATAGAACCAGTTACTTTCAAAACTTCTTTTACACCTGTAATAGCTCTAGTTTTATTAAGTAACATTTCTAATCTATCTACTGCATCTGAATAATCTAAATAAGTTAAAACTGGATTACCTTTTTTCATTTCTTCTGCTACAGTATTTAGATATTCTTTTTCTTTACTATTAAGACTAGATTTCATGATAGTAGTTTTTCTATGAGTATTTAACTCTTCTATCTTTTTTCTAAGAAGTTCTTTTACTTTTTCATCAGAAATATTTTTACCAGAGTCTGCAGCCGCTTTTCTGATTTTATATTCTAGAACTGTTTTATCTACTGGTATAGTTAAATTATCAATAACCATCTGTAAATCATGCATTCTAACTGCAAAATTCTTCTCTGAAGTTTCTCTTTTTAATCCTTGACCCGCTATAAAATATTGCTCTTCCTCTTCTGGAGTAATCTTAAATCTATGATAATGCCACTCTAAATTATACGGCTTTTGTTTTATTATTACATAGTTTTTAAGAACTTCTGCTAATTTGTCTAAATTTTTATAACCTAAAACTACCTCTTCTCTGAAAGTTCTTTTGTATTTATTAGGATATTTTCCACACCATCTTACTACATTATTATGTGTAATTATAAAATAATTTCTTTTAAACTCATCTAAGCTACCTACTATCTTAGGATTTAAGAAAAATAACAACCAGTATAATCCTTCTAAATGATTTCCTAAAGGTGTTGCTGTCATTTCCCAAACTATACTAAAATAGTGTCTTCTTTCTGCTAATAATTTATAAAGTTGATTTCCAGAGTCAGCCATTATCTGAGCTTCATCTATCATTAATAACAGTTTTTTACCACTCTCATGTAATTTATCAAAAAATTCTGCATATTTCTTAAATGCTGAATGAGTAGTTATATGTATTCTAGCTCCAGATTGAAAATCTTTCTTTCCACTAGTTAATAAATTAAATCTAACTTTTATTTTCTCTGTTAGTTCTCTTCTAAAAGCTTTAACAGCACACTGAGGACAAATAATTACAGTATCTAAATCTTTATTCTGTAACATAGCTAGTACTGCTGCAGTTAATGTAGAGTAAGTTTTTCCCAATCCTGTTTGTGCCCCATTTACTGCGTATTTTCTAGTCAATAAAAATTCTATAATTTCATTCTGTTCTTCACTTAAAGGAAATTGCTTATTTATAGTATAATCTCTACTAGCTTCCATTTCTACCTCCCTTGATTATATTATGCTTTAATTATAATATATCTTTTTACTTTTGTAAATAAAAATAGAAAATTAATAGCGCTATTAATTTTCCATCTATATAAATATATTTCTTTCTTTTAAAAATGTCTCTAAAGTCATTCTGGTGTATGGTTCTGACTCATTTATTCCATAGATTTACTATTTCCATTATTCTATCCCATAATTCATCTGGTAATTCCATCAAAGCAGGAATAGAAGTAAATCTATGAACTTTGTCATCTGGCATTATCATTAATTTGCTAACTAGTTGTTGATATATAGTAGGCATAGAATTAAAATCATAAGATAGTTTTATATATTCAAAAACTTGTTTTTGAGCTTTCTCTTTTGCAACTGTGACTGTAGCTAAAATAGATAGTTTGTCTTCTATACTCATATAAGCCATATTTTCTACACTTTTTATAATATCATCTAAAATTACTTTTTCTAAAGAAGAAAGCTTAGTTATATTAAGTTGACTTTGAAGAGCATTTATTGTAGATATTTCTTTAATTCTAGCATCACCGTCAGATAACAACTTTTGTAAAATTATAGGTTTTTCTGTGTCATTAGCAAAAGCATACTGTATAAGCTCTTTAGCAGTATCTAAATCATCCATACCAGTAGCTTCATTTAATTTATCTACATTAGGTAAAATATCTCCTACTTGCATAGAACTGCTGTGAGTATTGTCATCATCTAACATACTGTTTATATCTATGTTATTTAAGTCTATATCAACTTCTTGTTCAGTTGCTTGCTCTTTTACTTTATTATCTTGAGCTTTGTTTGAAGATTTTTTCTTTTTCATCTTCTAACTTTCTCCTTTCTATGTAGAATAAAAACTTTTGAACTTCCATCTTTTTACAGTTACTACAAATTCTTTTACCATTTATTCTAAGTTGTTCATTCTCCTTTAGTATTGCTCCACAATGAGCGCACTTTTCTTTAGGCATATTATTTAAAGCGATTAGAGTATCTTTACTTAATATTATATCCATTAGGTCACTACCTATATTTTCTTCTTGTATAATATATTTCACAAGCTCTAAAATCTCTTCTTTAGAATATTCTTTTTCTTCTTTAAATTCTCTTTGTGAGGTTATTTCAGGTGGTCTCTGAGGCACTAGATTGACTTCAGAGACTTTCTCATTAGAAGTTAATATAATTCTATTATTTTGTTCTTCAAGCTCTATAAATACAGGTCCTCCTTGATAAATTCCTATTGCTTTTGAATATTCTGCAGGAACTGGCACTGTCCATCTATCATTAGGCATTTTCTTCTCTATTTTCATATTTTCTACTTCCTTTTCAATAATCTTTCTATTAATGATTTTCTTTTAATTAAAACACCATTTTGTTGATTAGATACATTATATAATCTAGTGTCTATAAATATTTCTATTTCATACTGTGAATTAGGCATCTGTTTTGCTAAAACTGCATCATTGTTTTTAATACTAACCAATTTATCTGGGTGTATATAAAGTTTTATAAGCATTATCCCTTCAACACCTTTCTCTTTGAAATTTTTTCTTCTACCATGTCTAAGTCTGTTTTAAGTACTCCTAGGTCATATCCATCAGGTAAAAATACTACTCTATTTTCAGGAAATATTGAACATAATCTTTCTAAAGTACTTTTGTCTTGTATAGATATGCTGTTTCTACTTTTTACTACTAATACATCATTCTTATTTAGATTTAATGTATCTACATCTAAAGTAGCATTTCCTTCCTCATCTAATATTTTAAACATTTTAGTCCTCCTCTACCCATATATTATCTTTATGCTCACAGTTCATACAGTTTTGTAAACACTCTAATTGCTCCTCAGATGCTTCTATTTTCTTTAAATCATTTATCCATCTATCATATTTCTTACAATAAAAGTATAAAGATTTACTCATATTTTTCATCCTCCCAATTAAAAGTAACTTTCTCTTCTCCCTCTTCTTTTTCTTCTGTTGCTATATCATCATGCTCAGAAACTTTAAAAGTTCCGCATACAGTCTTTTTATCTATAGGGTCAGTTTTAGGTGTAACTCCTGAAATCTTACTAGTTTCTCCTTCTATTTTTTCTATTGTAAATCTAAATGGAACTGATTGTCCCCATCTGTTTCCCATTTCTAATCCAACTTCCATTGGAAATGGCCAACCTGGCATCTGTATTCTCATTATGTCCATTATTTCTGGTAATACTTTAAATAGCACGTCTTTTCTTATTTGATAGTTTATTTCATCATGTATCATATTCTTAAATCTAACTTCATCTGTTCTATTAGTTTCATAGAATTTTTTAAATAACTTTATTAGACAGATTTTCATTATATCAGCACCAGTTCCTTGAATAGTACCGTTAACACATAATCTTTTAGCATAAGATTTCCATTTATATTCATTAGATTCGAAAAAGTTTTTAACTCTTATAGGTCTACCAAATAAAGTAGTAACATAACCTTGTTTTTCTCCTACTTTCTCCCAAACATTAACCCAATTAAATAAAACTGGTAAAGATGATTTAAAGTCTTCAACAAATTTATTTCCTTCTTCTAGTGTCATATTAAAAGTGTTAGCAAAATTTCTTCCAGTTTGTCCATATAAAATACCAAAGTTAGCAGATTTAGCTATCTTTCTTTTATTTTTATCATAATTTTCTTCACCCCATATAGCTATTGCAGTTGCTTTATGTATATCTCTATTATGACTAAAAGCATCTACCCATACAGGTTCTTTTGTGATTATAGATGGTATTCTAAGTTCCTCTGCATTAAAGTCTATTGATGTCCATAAATATCCTGGGTCTGGCATAAATGCTGCTCTTATGTTTAAATAACCATCAAACCCTTCTACCGTTTCTTCATCTACTCCTGGAACTAACCAAGGGTAATTACTAAATACCCAATCTAAAACTTTGTATGCATGTCTTTTAAATGTTTTTCCCTTAATATTATTTATAATTTCATTGGCTTTTAAATCTCCTACAGTTTTAGCTAATTCAGAAAGTTGTTCTTCTGTGTAAGTAAATTCTACATCACACTCTTCTAGACTCCCACTTTCTAAAATTTTATTGTAAACTTCTGGATATTGTTCTTTTATATCTTCAAACTTTATAGTATAATGCATAACTACATGAGGTTTAGTTATATTTTGAATATTTAATTGGCTAAAAAATTGATTCTTTTTATCTCCTCCAGCTGCAAATCTTCCAGATGGAACTTCAGTATTTCTATAACTAAATCTAAGTCTATTAGGATGATTTTTAGCAGCTTTACACATTTCAATAGTGTTATCTACATAACTGCTTCTTTGCTTAGTTAAACTTGCATAATCTACTATATCTTTTAAAAATTGTCTTGCAGGGTCATCTTTACTTAGAGTTTTTAAACATTCTTGTATTGCAGTTTTACTAGTACTCATTCCTCTACTAGTAGTTACACCTGTATGTATGTTTAATTTAGTTAGAATTTCATTGTTATCTTTAGGACTTCCTAAATTAAATTCTTTACCTGCAGTTTTCCAACATCTTTCTTGACACCCTTTTATCTGTCGAGATAAATCAACTGAATATTCTCCTAGTTTATCTACATCTACTCTAGTCATTTCACACTCAAATCTAGATAAAGGTAATAAACACTTTACATCTAATTGTCCAGATTGTTTAGTTTGTTTTAAAAATAGTGGTTTTAGTTTTTCACCAATTAAGAAAGTTCCTAAAGCATCTGTAGCAGCGTAGAAGTATGCTTCTTCTGGAGTAAGATAATAGAAGTTTCCTTTGTCTCCTAAGGTTTCTTCGAAACTAGCTCCTCTCCATCCTAAGAAATATTCTTCTGATTTCTTCAAAGCTGGGTATTTATTTCCTGTGTCCATATCAAATACCATAGCTTGTACATCCACTGTATTTACTTTTGACATATCATATTTACTCATAACTTGCTTCTTAAGTATTCTAGCCTTTAATGAAATTTTTGCTTCTTCTGTAATATCTGCTGCATCTATTCCTTCCATTGCCTCTTTAAATCCATGCCATTCCATTACTCTAGTATCATATCTCATATTAAACATGTATACTGTAGGCATACTGCACATCTTTTCATAAATTAAATCTATTGCTTTATCACCTAAGCCAAAAGTTTCATGTTTTACAGGTACATAGTATGCATTTCTACCATCCAAACAAAAAGAATAGCCAACTAAGAAAATATCCTCATGATTTAATCCAGTAGTTTCTGTATCGAATGCTAGTGCAGTACATTGTTCATAAGAACTTAGAACTTGTGATAGTTCTTCTATAGATTTAACACAATAAAAATTAAATTTATTCGGAAAATCATCTGATTCTGGAGCTTTAGGTAACCATAGCTTATATTCAAATTTAGATTTACTGTCTGCCATTTCTATCTCCTTTCATATTACTGTTTATATTATATACTATGCTCTGAAAATGAAAATATCAGAGCTAAATATAGTGCTCTGATATTTGTCTACATAATTCTTTGTAAGATATTTTACCTTGTTTAAACTTTAAAAGAGAATCTTCAAAAGGTATAGTAGTATCTATTTCTAATTCTCCGAGTTTTTTCTCTATTTCTTCTATTCCTAATTTCTTAGCTATTCCAACAGCAATTTTATTTATATCTAAATTAGGATAAAATTGGTTTAACACGTCCCAACTACCGTACATTCTATTTTCACTATAGCACCATAACAAATTTGTATCTGTATGATAGTGCGCTGAAGGTGTATTAAAATTTCCGTGAAACGGACAATACATATTAGAGTGTTCACTATATTCTATACCTAGTTTATCAAATAAGTCTGTCATTTTTATATATGTATTTATTATCTTTTTCTCTAGAATTAAGTCTATTTTATTTTCCATTCTATCACTTCTTTCTCATGTATTCTTTAGTATCTACTAATTTTCTATTTACAAGTTTCATAACAGTATTTTTAGAAGCTAATTTTATTTGCTTTATAAAGACGTTTAGGTCATCTAAAGAATCTGCAATTACATTATTTGAGGTATCACTCCATGCTACAATTTGTCCATTATTACCGTAGTATACTTCTATTAATTCATAATATTTATCTACTTCTTTGTCTTTCTCATAAATGGGTTTTTCTATAAATCTATAATTCCAATAACTTTCACTAATTTTATTTTTCATAATTAAAAACCTCCATTATATAACCAGTCTAAACTTTCAGGATTGTCTTCATTTTCACTAAGTTGTTCTAATAAGTCTTCTGAAACTTCAGCGCTAATTGTTGATGCTCCGTCTATACTATCACTAAATAAATAATATGCTAAATCTATAGATACCTCTGTAGGGTCATCATCATTTCTATTATCTCTGTATTTTAAGATTTGCATTTTTGCTATTCCCATGTCTTTCATTTCTGCCTCTGTATAAACTGTTAAAATTAAAGTGGCTGCTCTTTCTAATTCATTAGCTTCTGCCATAGCTGTTGCTCCATATTTTCCACTATTTGCTTTAGCTTCTAGATAACCAGTTCTATTAGTTTGAGATAAAATTACCATTGCAACTTGTCTACTACTATTTAACCAGTCCATGCATTGTTGTCTAAAAAATGATATGTAACTATTTATAACTTCTCCATTAGAACTAGCCGAACCATCTCCAAATTTTAAAAGTTGTATATGGTCTATTACTACTACATCTATTCCATGACCAGTTTCTTTTTGAGCTATTTTATCTACTTCTCTGAATTTAGTTAGTAAACTATATGGTTTGTAATTATCTAAGTCTGTTTCATCTATTATATACACTTTACCTGTTAATGAGGTGTTAAAATCTGGCATTATTACACTTTTAGAATAATCCCATTCTTCATCTTTTAATTTCTTTTTCTTTAATCCATAGTGAGGTATTCTCATTTTAAATTTCTTGGAATTTGAGTGTCTAGATATAAAATCACTATATATGTTATCTTTAGTTACCTCTAATGACAAATATAAAACATTCTGACCTCTTGTAAGTGCACTATATGCAGCATTTACAGCAACTGTAGTTTTACAATGACCTGCAAATCCCGCTACTACTGATATTTCTCCTTTGTGTATTCCACCTACCATATCATCTATAAATTTTATTCCAATAGGTATTCCTGCATTATACTCACTATTTTCATATTTATCAACAAAAGTATCTCTAATATTTACAAACTCTCTTTTTACATGGTCTACTTTAGTTAAATCTGTTAATTGCTTTATAACTTTTTCATCTAGTCCTTCAGTTCTTACTTTAGTGCTTAATTCCATTAAACTCTTTGAAGTATTAAGATTTTTCTTATTAAATAAGAAAATTTCTATGTACTCTGGTAAAAGTTCTTTTTCTATAGGTTCTAATTCAAAGTTTCTTCCAGGAATCTCTTTTTCTAAAAGTAGAGTACTAGGTCTACCAGAAATCTCCATCAATTTTAAATATTTTTGTATATCTATTTTGTCTATTTTATCTACTTCAGGTGAATTAAGAATAGGCTCTAAAAGGTATGAGTCTTCTAAATCTATAGACTTTAGTATTACTTCTAACTGAGGATTTATATCTAACATAGGTGATTCATTCATCAGTTATTTCCCTCCTTATTTCTATAGTCTTCTATTATTCTGTCTAAATCAATTATAGAGTCTAGATATGGTTCAAAGCCATAAGACTTATCGAAAACTCTGTCAATATCTGCAGCTCTACAGAAAAGCCAAGTATCTTTATTTAATGATTTTCTTGTAGACATTATTTCTATAGCTACTTTTCTCTTTGTATTTTTAGATGTATCTCTTTTAAATGAATCATCACCAAAAATAATTAAAACATCTGGTTTTAGCATTTCATTAGTTGTACTTACTGTCTCTGAATTATCATTACTATACCAAGAATTTATTATTGTATCTGTAGCAATTAAAGTATATTTAGTATTTCTATCGTAAAATTTAGAAAGTGCAGTAATAGAAATATGTCTATAGCATTCATTTATTGACATTATTAAAACCGAACCTTTAAATCTTGATTTATCTGTATCCCTAATTTTCATTTGAGCATCTTTAAAAGAAATTTCTTTCTCATTGTTAATTCCTAAGAGTAATGGTTTTAAAAAGAATAAATCTCTTCTAAGAGCATTTTCTTTTTCTCTGTCTTTGATAGATAGTTCATTAGGGCTTAGTTTTTCCTTTTTCATATCAACTCCTCCTATAAATATTATGTATTTTAACAAATTTTCAAGAAAAAAGAGTAGAAAATCTACTCTTAATTTTCAGTGTATTCATTTAAAAAATCTTGTACTATGTTATTGACTACATGCCCTGGAATATTATTAAATTTCTTAGTTTTCTCTTCTGATAATACATAGTAGTTAACAAACTTTATAAGCATTTTAGCAAATGCATTATCATTAGCATCTACAGTAACTGCAGCCTTAGCAAACATTATTACTGCATTTGCGGGTGTCTTAGCTAAAATTCTACTAACATTAACATGAGTATCTGAATTTATAACTGGAGTTAAAGTATACCAATTATAATTAGAATAATTTAACATTGGATTTGTAGGTCTAATAGTAGTTATTTCTTCTTTTCTATTAAAATCTACAGTTATACTTTCTAGTGCATTTATGTCTAAATTATTAGGTTTAGTACTTATACTCTCAAATAAAGTATTTAATGTAGGTTTATTAATTTTAACTTTTATTTGATTTTTAGAGATAGATGTAGCTAAGCCTTCTGCACTCAACTTGTCTGCTATATTCTCTACTAACTCTAAGACTTTACTATGCACCTCTTTCATTTCTTCTTCACTTATCTCTGTTTCTTTTACTTTAGTAGTTTTTTCTTCTACTTCTACAGAACTTTCTTTTACATTTTCATCTGCTAGTTCTATTTTTATTTTAGTAATGCTTCTAACTTTATTAAACTCTTTTTTGCATCTAAGTCTTAATAGTTCAGCAACTTTATTTTTATCTGTAGACTCTATTAGAAATACTTTATCATATTTCTTTCCATCTATTTTTATTCTAAAGCTTACTTTATATAAATCTGGAATAGTTCTTATTAAAGTTATGTCTTCTTTATCTTTATTCTTAGCTTTTCTCGCTTTAACTAATTCTATATTAGTATATCCTTCTTTTTCTAATTTTTCTTTAAGCTTTATACAATCTTCATCTCTAGATATTCTATCTATAGTATACTCTTTTTTATCTTTTATAGCTCTAAAAGTGTAAAAATATTCTTTGAAAAGAGGTGGAGCTTCTACTATTTTAGGAACTTCTATTTTAGGAAGCTCTAGAGGCTCTTGACTTCTGGGAGCCTCTTTTACAGGCTCCTTATTGCTGGGGACTCACCTCTGTCTGAAGAACTGGTCCTAAATTAGTTACTATTGCTTCACTTTCTGTGTAACTCCATGAAAATCCTCTAGCTTTATGAAATTCTGCTAATTTTTTGAGAGCTTCTTTTTTGCTAGTTGCCTCAAAAGTTCTAGTAAAACAACCCACAGTTCTTTTTCCAGTTTGTGAATTATAACCATAAGTTTTGAGCTCTACTTTAAATATAAATTCTGTGCCATTATCTTCTTTTATTCCAAGTGAAAAATCCTCTGATGCCACTAAACTAGAACTTTCAGCCACATACTTTTTATTTTCATAGGCCTCTTTAAATTTTTCTAATTTATCACATGCATCAAAAAACATATTAAGTTGCTCTTTATTATCTATAATAGTATCAAAAAATCCAGATACTAATTCAAATTGATTTATAACATACATTGCAATTCTTCTATACCCTAATAGAACACTGTGCATGTTATCCCAATTTTCTTTTTTAGCTCTAACCTCTGCTCTTTCCTCTGGAGAATAATTCATAAAATTCATAAAATACTCCGTACTCCAATATTCTTTAGAATGACAATAATCTGTAGACATATTATTATAAATAGTTTTTACAGTATTTAGTTTATCTTTATTTTCAATAAATGTCTCTATGAATGACTTTAGTGACATAATCATTGGATAAATATCATAATCTTCAGCTTTAAAGTCTATATTGTTTGATTTTAATGTCTTTTCTATATCTTCTAAAACTATTTCTTTATTATGTAATATTCTCTCAGCTTCTTCATCTAAAATTGTATCTTCATCTTTTATTATCTTTGCTTTAATCTTTTTTACAGTTGCTTTATTATCTTTAAGTACTATCCCTCTTCTTTTAAAAACTTTCATTCTTTCTTTTTCATCTAAATCTTTTACTGGAATATATTCTATTCCTCTATTTTTACAATTAACTTTTCTTATATAACATTGTTTACATAGGTGGTCTTTTCTACTTCCCCACTCTTCAATAATTTGCTCACAATCTTTACATTTTGCTCTCATATTTGCTACTTCCTTTCTATAAATTAACTAAAAAATTTACTCTCTGTAGGGTCATCATAGTCATCATCGTCATCGTCTTCATCTTCATCTGAGTTAAACTTAAATCCAAACTTCCCTAACATACTCTTCAACCCTTCATTAGCCGAATAACTATTTACATAGTCATCATCTACTACATATTTTTCACCATTTTGTAATCTTTTATCATAAAAGAATAACTTATAGTTTTCAAATACATTATAAAAAATATTGTCCATTGCATTCGTAACTTTCTTATAAGTATCTTTGTTAGCTTTATCTATTTCTTCACTTATCTCTTTTATACTTTTATTGTTCTCAACTGCTACAAAGGACATTGCAGCATATTCTATACAACTCATTAGTAGTTTAAAGCAAGTGTTTTTCATTTCTTTATCTTCATTCTTTTTAGAAAATACTGTTGTAGTGCTATCTGTAGAAAGCATACACTCATTAGTAAGAGTTGAATAAACTTCTACATTGTCTTTATTCATAATTTTAACTCTAAAATCTTTTTCTTCTCTTTTAGTTTCTTCATCATAAAATGCTAACTTTAATCTTCTTTCTAAATTCTCTTCTACAAAAGATAATCCTTTCATAAATGCTTTTTCTTTACGCTCTAAATCAGACTTAGAATAGCCTTTTTTCCTTATATCACTAAAGCTTCTGTCTCTTTCTTTATCTTTTAAATTAGTTTGAAAAGCATCTAGAATTATTAGTTCTAACATTTTTTCTACAATAGAGAGTCTATTACCGTATGCCTTATCATCTCCCAATACCGCATATTTTGTATCAGTACCAATAATTATATTTTCAGCTTTAAACTCTCCTATTTTATTGTTATCTTCTTCAACTATAACTTTAAACATTGTAACCCTTCTCTCTTAATTTACTATCTCTAGCAACTTTATCAGACCTTGACATATAAAATGAACATTTATCTTTACTTACACAAAGCATTTCTGATAAAGCTGAGCATCCTAAGTGTATATTTCCATCTTTATCCTTTTTTCTTTCTAGTGCAAAACAATCTTTTTTAATTTCTCCCATCTACAATTCACCTCTCTTTCTTTTACATTATATAATAAAATTTTAAATTTGTAAACTATTTCTCTTTTATTGCATTAGTGATTTTATATAACTGTCTAAATCATTCTTAGCTTGTGTAATATCATCATGTACTAAGTTGTATAAAATAGAACTTAATATTAATTTGTATTTTTCATATTCTTTTCCAAATAAATCTGTACTAGTTTGTAACCATACTACATATTCATTTATATTACTTATTATAGACTTTTTAGTTTTATTATTAGTAGCTAAATCGTCTTGTATTGATAATAAAATAGCCAATAAAATATCATCATTCATAGTCTTTTTCTACCTCCTCAAATAAGTTAGTACCATTATTTAAGCTAGAAATATTTTTTAAATATACTACACACATTCCACTAGAAAAAGTAAGAAAATATTGTAGTTCTAAATAGAAATCTTCAGCTTCATTTAATCTATCTATAAGAGTAAGCATTGTGTTTCTTATATAATTTGCACTCATACTTTCTACAGTCTTGTTTTCTGCAGTTAGCTGTTCTCTAACTTGAACTTCTCCAGGCACTTTATAAGCTGATACTGTTATATTATTATCTACTTTATTTAATGCATTAAAACAATCATCAAAGGATTTATCTAAGTCTATAATGTCTTGCTTATCAAAGATGTTTTTCTCTAGTTTATTAGAAATATATCTCATCTCTTCATCAATAATGTGTTTAATTCTTTTATTATCTTTATCTATTTTCATTACATACCTCCAAAACTTCTTTCATATTCTAACCATTTTTCTCTACTTTCTCTTTCTGCCTTCTTTTTATTTCTCCAATAACCTTTCTTTAAATGGTCTCTTACTTCTTCATTCAAATCGTCTCTTTTTTCAGTGAAATATGATAAATCTTCAAAAACTTCTGCCGCATTCTCTAAGAAAATAGTATCTAATAACATCTCTTGTTGCTCTTTAGTTAGTATAACTGTAGGTTTGTTCTTTTCATCGCCTTCTCTATAAACCGTTTTACCTAGAAGATTGTCATAAACTTCATACTTAGAAGTTTTATCTTTAGTATTTCTATATATAAAATCTCTATCTATAAGAGGAGCATTCATGTAAAATTCATCTACTTCATGAAGTACTCTTTCTGTTCCTTGTATTCTATACTCAAATCTCTTCATCCTTCTTTTCCTCCACTAAATCTATAAGACTTATTGTTACTATATTTTGTAATCCATCATCATTTATAGCAAAAGTGTTTTCTTCAATCATCCACCCTAAGTCATTAGCAATATAATTTGCAAACTTAGTTAATTCTTCTATTACTGTTCCCTGGTCTCTATCTCTTAAACTACCGGCTAATGTAAGTACAGCTTTAGATTGAAATTCTACTTTAGTGCCATCTTCATTCCATGTACATCCATTATACCCTGGGACTACATTTAAAAATAAATCTGCATCTCTTTCTGAACCAGTAACTTTAGGAGCATTTAATAGTTTATCACTAAAATATGCATTAGCACTTTCTACAGGAATTTCTTCAAAAGTTTCTACTATCAAAGCACCAGCAAGATGTGTCCATCTACTCATCTTCTTTCAACTCCTCTCTTTTAATTATTAGAACTGAGCCTTTATTAAACATAGATACATTCTCTAAAGTTAATCTTAACTTTGCTTCAAAAGCTTTCATTTCGTCATAATATCTAAATCTAATACCAGTTCTACCTCTATGAGATAAATAGTAAACTATCTTCTCTAAGTTTTCACTGAAATCTTTTTCTAAGTCTATATGTCTCATAAATTCAAAATCATAAGCTATAATATTCATTTTAGTCCTCCTTCACTTTGTAATATAAATGTTCATCTTTTCTTTTACATATCTCATTTAAAACTAAAATATCATTTAAACAAGGTTGTATTTTCTCTCTTAAATAATTTTTATATGGCTTTTCATTTACCATTAATTCTGTTCTAATTGCATTTAAGTTGTCTTGTATAACTGATAAACATCCAATAGCTCTTTCTATTTCTTCTTTTACTAAATAATCTTTATAATAGGCCATTTTAATCCTCCATCAACTTAGATAAATCATCAATAGCTTTATCTAATAATTCACAAATTTCATATTCTTCTAAATCATTTATATTTTTATGATAATAATTGCATAAAATTTTAGCTTGGTCTTCTGTTATATGAAATAAAATTGTATTTTCCATAAATCTCACCTCCTATTTACTAATATGTTGTCAATCTATTTAGTGTCAAAACCAACTATCTTTTCATTTTCAAATTTTATAAAGACTGTAAGCTCATATTCTAAAACTTCTCCACTTGCATACCAAACTTCTATCCTGTCAGATTTAGAATGACTGTCATCAAATTTTCTTAAGTCGAAAACTTCTAAAAGTTTACCTCTAGCTCTTACATCTTCTAAAAATTTTAAATCTTCGTTTTCCAAAACCCATCACCTCCTTTTATAATTGTAAACATTTTATAATATTATTTCAAATTTGTAAATAGATTTTTCAAAAGTTTTTAAATTTGCACTAGAATGGTTTTAGAGAAAGCAAAATTATTGGATATAAAATTATATTAGAACAAAATAAAAATGCCTCAGAGGTCATTCTGAGG
>AUXO010775993.1_pt1 | contig 16407 bp, 16 predicted proteins | sample 768731 | NCBI WGS metagenome assembly AUXO01 (sample SAMN02715735, study PRJNA202380) | gut metagenome | biome: sheep rumen | host: Ovis aries | place: New Zealand: Palmerston North
CACCATTTCCTCCGTTGGGACTTCCCTCATGGGGATAATCTCGTATCCCTCAGGCTTTTCCTTGAAAGAGAATTTCCTTAGCCTCTTTCCATACCTTATATAGAATAGGTTTGAGTTTACCTTCTCTATCAGGAGCCATAGCCAGCTCAGTTTATCTCTCAGTATATGTGCTAATGCGTATAACATATAATTATTATAGCTTTTTCATCTCATTCATTAACCAGCCACAACTGTACTTAGGAGCGAGGGGAGCAAATTTTGCAAAATGTGCCAGTTTAATTCCCATAGACTCCACCTTGTGCTTCCAGCCTCTGAATCCTGTACGTTTGTTGTAATGTCCCATGTTGCCACGATACATCACCACATCAAGTATTCTCTTGCCGTACTTTCTATCCGTGTCCGTCAGGGCATATCCCAGTTTCTCTTCCGTTATTCCCAATTGATCTACAAGTATAGTTCCACAAGCCCTGTATGCTCTCTCCATTCCAAGATTTTCTAGATTCTTGCGTAGTTCATCCATCTCTATCTGCTCATGGCATTTTCTTAATATCACAGCCATATCGCAGAATTGTCTCAAGCCAACACCTAGTTTTGTCAGATGACTATATAGATGAATAAAGATATAGAGGACATGTAATGTTGGAGATAAGGTCTTCACCTGGCATCCACCTATATCCACTTTGGTACCCTTATCGTTATCCAACAACTGTTGAAAATAAGCCTTTCTTACTTTGTTATATAGGTTTACCAGAGCGAAATGTCCTTCGTAGGTCACTCCTTTGTGGTCAAAATGTACATGATATGAGGAACCATTATCCTCTATCTCAACATTCAGGGCTTTGCTTGCTACTTCTAGGGATTTTTCAAAATTCTCTGAGTCACAGTAATAATCCACATCACCAGAGTGTCTAAGCAGAGGTTCCTTATAGTATGATGCGACCACCTGTCCTTTAACTATCACGTAGTCAACATTGGCCTCGTCAAATATATCTACAATCCTTTTTACCCCTCCATTTATCACACTACCCTGTTGTTTTATCTGCTCAGCAATAGAGAAAGCCTCAAACACCCTCATTTCCGGTAGCGATATATTCTTTTTTGTCAGGGTGCCAAATACCATACCACTTACAGCCTGCTTTTCAGCCAACTTCCAAAGTTCTGCACAATCCTCTTCCGAAAGCCCTTGGAAGAATGTTTCGTTTCCCCATAGTGCCTCTCGTATAATCTTAAATAGAAGTGAATAATTCATCTAACTACAAATTATTTATCCAATACCTCGTATATCGAATTATTACTCCTATATTCAGGCACCATCTCTTTCATCTTCTTCACCGTCGTCATGTTATCATAGTTCTTCGCTAATTCCGTCAATTCTTCAATATCACTGTTCACCTTATCGTAATCGTATTGACGAACTTCAGCTATTCTTATTTTCTCATGGAATGAGGGTTTGGTGCCTTCCTGTTCATTGAGAACTTCTTCATAAAGTTTCTCACCCTCTCTTAAGCCTGTATATTCTATCTTCACATTCTTTGCTCCTGACAAAGCTATCATTCTCTTGGCAAGGTCTGCTATCTTAACAGGTTCCCCCATATCGAATACAAATATTTCTCCTCCCTTGCCTTTGGTGCCAGCTTCCAGCACCAGTTTACAAGCCTCAGGAATAAGCATAAAAAAGCGTACGATTCGCTCATCTGTCACCGTCACAGGACCACCTCTCTTAATCTGTTCCCTAAATAGTGGTATAACAGAGCCATTCGAGCCCAATACATTACCAAATCTCGTAGTTACAAACTGCGTATAATCAGCAACACCACCATTCGCGGCTTCCATCTCCATTTTTTTTGCCAGGCTCTGTACATATATCTCGCAGATACGTTTTGAACATCCCATGACATTAGTAGGATTCACCGCCTTATCCGTAGAGACCATCACAAATTTCTTTACTCCGTATTTCACACTTGCATCAGCTATCACCTTAGTGCCATAGATATTATTCATTACCGCTTCACTCGGATTATTTTCCATCATAGGCACATGTTTATAAGCTGCTGCATGAAATACATATTCCGGCTTGAAAGTCTTGAATATATAGTCCATCCTTGTTCTGCGACTGATACTTGTCACAATCAACTCGCAAGGCACATCGGGATAGTCCCTTGCCATCATCAGTTGAATATCATGTTGTGGAGTTTCTGCCTGGTCTATCAACATCATAGCTGCGGGCTTGTACACTGCAATTTGTCTGACCATTTCTGAGCCTATACTTCCAGCCGAACCAGTTATCAGCACTCGCCTACCCATAAGCATAGCACCTACAGAATCCATATCCACTTTTATCTCCTGTCTTGGCAGCAGGTCCTCTACCTGTACCTCCTTCAAATGAACATTTTCGTAGCTGTCTGCTATCAATTCTCCATCCTTTACTGTGGCTTCCTTAGCCTGCTGTGCAAACAATATCTTTATACCAGCCTGAATGAGAACATCCTGTATTCTCTGATCATTACGAAAATCAGCCAATCGATGTGGAGATACTAATACAGCCTGAACGTAGTTCTCCCTTAATCTTTCAGAAATATCATCATCAATGTTATAAACTTTCTTCCCCATCAATGTCATATGATTCGCTCTCTTATCACGCGAGATAAAACCACACAACTCATATTTTGAAGGTTTCTGAATACGTATGGACTTAGCTAACCCTATGCCATCCGACTTCGCTCCATATATCATCACTCTTGTCAGTGATTGGGCTTCTGAATACGATACGTCATGCAACGTTTTGACAAGTACTCTCAATCCCCACATCAGTAATGTGGCAATAAAAAATATTATAACAATCTGTATTTGTGAAAATGCGCATAATGCCTTAACATCAAAACTTTCAAAAGCTAATGATGCAACCAATGCCAATATTATAGATACCAAATTGGCATATGCTACTCTCATCAAATCCACAAATGAAGAGTAACGCACAACACCAAGATACGTTCTAAAGCTCCTCGCACCAATCCAACTAACAGCAATCAGAAATAATACCGAATACAACACCGAATAACGATGTGTAAAGGTTTCCAAGGTTCTGTTAAAGACCCAATAAGTAAACAAACCCGATAACAACACAATGATGCTATCCACCACGAATAAGCACCAATATGGCAACGAGTTCTTGTTAAAATACCAATTTAATATTTTCTTTGCAGGATTCATCTTTATTCCAATAAGTTTTTATAAAATCTCAGCCACTCTTCGCTAATAGGCTTTACATTGAAATCCCTCAAGGCACGCTCTCTAGAACGTTTACTCATCTTCATGCGTAATTCTGGATCATCATGCATTTTTTTCATGCACAGGTATAGTGATTCTGCATCGCCTACCTTGCATTGCAAGCCCGTTTCTCCATCTACGTATGCATCCAAAACACCATAAGCGTCAGAACAAATGCATGGCAAGCCGATACAGGCAGCCTCTAGCACACTAGACCCGAAGCCTTCTCTATAAGTAGGCAATACGAACACATCCCCTGCATTCAATACACGCTCGGGCTGCCTTGTCAAACCATAATAATGGAAATTCCGTCCCTCCTGTATATTTTTATAACCTAGTAGTTTCTTTAGATAACCTTCTTCATCAGATCCCACTAACAAAAGAAAAATATCATTCACTTCTGAAGCCAATTTGTTAAATGCTTCGTACAATTCGCCTATACCCTTATCATGATTGAGCCTACCTAAGAAGATATATGTCAAAACGCCCTCTTTAATTCCAATTTTATCACGTTCCTCTTTTCTCGCAACTTTATCAGGTACGAAGCGCTCAGAGTTTACTCCAGAAATAGAGCCTTGACAAAACACCATTGCCTTGCCAGACTCTAATACCCCCTCTTTTTCAAGAAAAGCCCTTTGAGATTTTCCATCTACCAGAATATGATTATCACACCATACTATTAACTTATCAATAGACTTCAGTAACCAGCGCATCATGCCAGTCTTTGTTGCCCATACCTGTCCCGTAAATATGTGAGTACGATGCTTTATCCCTGCTAATTTTCCTGCCAACGCAGTTACCAGACCAGCCTTTGGAGTAACAGAATGTACAGCATCAAACTGCATCTCCAGGAAATATTTTTTCAATTGAGCAACAGCATCTATATCTTTCATTATTGAGATACCACGCTCAATCGCTATTTTCTTCCATCCCTTAAGAGCCAAGCCCTTTACTTCGTCTTCAGAGTTTATATTAGCGACAAGATAAACATCATAATGTTCGCTCAATAATCTGATATGATCTTTTAAAAAAGCTTGTGCAGTCATTGGTACTGCTACAACAAAACATATTTTCTTTCTCATTGTAATTTATTATTTTGTCACAGTTCTACGTATTCCCTCCTCAAATGAAACCACAACGTAATTAATGTCTTTTATCGTTGACAATTTCTTTGAATATTCTATACCTCCATATGCTTTCTTTACTATCGGTAAGAAGTGAAATAACCTAACAAATAATCCTAAGAATCTTGATTCTATTAGTTTCTTGCCTATCCCATCTGCGATAACCTGTAATAGTTCGTTAGCACTTACCGACTTATCATCCTGAGGACACAATACTCCATGCAGATGTTTTTCTATCGCTAACCTAACCAACTCTGAAAGGTTATCAATGTAGATAAAACTCTGCTTCACATCCATGTATGCCTTAGGGATAATCGGTAACTTTCTTACGATAGAAGTAAATCCTGTGATGTAGCCTCCTCTACATCCTTTTCCGTAAACGCTAGGGGGGCGCACACAAACAATATTGAAATTGGTGTCCTGTAGTTTCTGTAGCCCTTCCTCAGCCATCAACTTACTTTTCCCATACAATGACTCTGAGGTTAATGGCTTCTTCTCGTCAACAATGTTTGGACGCAGTTCTTTTCCAACTCCATACACTCCCATTGTACTAAAGAAGATGTACTGCTTTACACCTCGCTCTTTAGCCATTTGGGCTATTTTGATTGGCATATCTGTATTCACTCGCTTATATAGTTCCCAATCTCGACAATCAGGACGGTGTACAATACCAGCCACATGCACAATAGCATCAAATCGAGAATAGTCGAACGTCTTCCACTCTTCTGTAAGAACATCCAACTGTGAAACTTGATGTCCATGACTAGTTAACCAATCGTCAATATGATTACCAATGTAGCTATTCTTGCCTATTATTAATATTGACATACTCTGCTGACAACCCATATCGATAATTATTATGAACTGTTTTTTTTTCTTTAATTTATAATATTTGAATCTAAATCCTTCACCAAACAATTTTGTGCTTATCCATCGGCACCTTAATCGTGCGCGCCCCCTCTCGTTCCTCTATAGCAGGGAACTCTGGACTAGGCGATGACAGAGCCACCACCTCATATTTCTCCGACAGTTCCTTTAGCATTCCATTGCAGAAGGCATCGAGAGACATCGGCACTGTTGTTGCACGGATTATTTTTATAGGTCTTGTCATTTTTATTTTATCGCATCATATATAATATCAACGGATTTTCATATAGTACAGACTTATACACAAAAACATTGTTTTTAATTCTAAATCTTATATAATCCACCTTTCCTATTGCTAAAACATTAAGTTTAGGATAAATTATTATCTGCTACAAATTCTCGTATAAAAGAGTTTCTTCTCTGATTAATAATTTTATCACTATAATCTGCAGCAACCGCAAAATTTCTTTTAGCAGCTTCTATCATATTCTCTTTATTTGACATTTGAAGGATTGCATCAACAACATCAGATACTGAATCCTTCTTCACCAGATTCTGTCTAGACAGCAACTCTGGAATGCCTGCTACTTTTGTCCCAATCGATGGCAAAGCCCTACTCATCGCTTCGATTAGTGCCCTCGGCAATCCTTCCTGCTTACTAGGATGAATATAGATATCCATTTCGTCTAATTGTTCAAGCACTTTATCATGAGAAATTGCCCCCATGAAACGCACATTATCTTGAACACCATATCTTATGGCTATTTTTTTCAAATATGAAGGGTCACCTCCGCCAATAAGATAATAAATGTAATTAATATTATTAATCCTCTTAAGCGTCGACAGAGCCCCTATGACATATTCTTGTCCCTTATACCTCACATCAACATTTGCAACTGTGACTATTTTAAGGCTATCTAAAGGGTTTTCAATTATTTTTTTTATTCGTCGTTCAATAATTGAATTATTTAACTCAGTAATTTGAACGTTCGACGCATTTGTGTTCTTGCCATTACATGGGTAGCGCCTCTGCAAAAATTTTTTTGTTACATATATTGCATAAGGGGACTGAGAAACGAAACTTCGTTGTCGTAAAAAAGCTGGTAATGCTAACAATTTCCCTCTCCAATCATAATTCCACAGGGCATCCCAAGAACAACCAACCACTATGCTCAAATAAGGTATCCCGAGTATTTTAGCCCAGGATATGGCATGATAACTATTATTTGAGGGAATATGACAAATCATGAAATCAATACTAAAATCATCTATCGCAGTTCGAATAATCTCATCGTTTGATTTCATTGTAGAAAACAATTTCTTAAGTGAATTCTCCTTTTCAGTAAATACACATTTTATACTTCTGTCTAACAAAGGCAAAGAACTGCTATCAACTTTCTTCGAATAACCGACACATATAAAATTCCCCCATTGAGAATACTTCGTATAGTGTTGATTAAGATTTTTAGAATGCAGCGAACCATCATTACAAACCTCTATCACTTCCTCCGATATAAAAAATATATTCATATTTAACGTTTGCACTTTACTTTTATACCCCAAAAAAAAGATCTTATCTTCATAACCATTGAAAGCAAGCGTAAATTTTCATACTTCATACACTTATATTCAAGATTCTCAATTGGATTCTGATATTTGAAATTAACTGAAAAAGCTTTTTTAAATGGCTCCGATAATATGGTGGTTTTGAATTCATTTTTCCTTTCAGAATACTTTTTAGGATTATTATTGCATAAGAAATCTTGTATAACAAGGATCCTAAAACACCTACGACAAAAATTATATATAGATTCTTCAATAGCTAAAGCTTTGTTCTTTTCATAGAACTCTACGCAAGCTTTTGCAGTTAAGGTCATGCGTTCTGCAGTTTTAGCATTGTAACCTCTTGAAAGGGACTCATTATCCATTCTATAATAATACCCAGAAGTTGGCACGTATGAAACTGCTTTTGCAACATTAAAGGCATAGAGGTTAAATATAACATCTTGGGAACGTCTTAGTCTTAAATCAAATGACAAATTATTTGAAATAAGGAATTCTCTTCTAAATGCTTTAGCCCAAGTTGTATTCAATGCAATTCCTGAAAACTCTATATTATCAAATAAAATTGCCCTCAAGAAAGACTCTTTATCATAATAAGCGGGATTTATATAAGATCTATCACCTAACGCATGCTCTATCTCCATGTTTGCTCTTACAATTGTGTACCCCCAGTAAACAATATCCTTTCCTTCAATGTATGGTATAATTTCGGACAAAAGAGTAGGGCTTATCCAATCATCAGAATCAATATGTACAATCCACTCGCCCGTTGCAAATCTTACACCTGTATTTCTTGCACCAGCTAAACCCTGATTGGGCTGATGTATTACTTTTACGATGGAAGAAGATAAACTATCGCAATAGATAGATGTATTTTCGTTTGAACCATCGTCAACGATAATAATTTCGAAATCTCTGTAGTCCTGTTTTAATATAGAATCCACACATTTATATAAGACTTCATTTTCTATGTTATATACTGGCAAAATGCATGAAAACTTTATATTACTCATACTATACTTTTGTTCTATTTTTGTAACCATTATTTGATATCTTTCTTGCAGGAATCCCACCTACAACAATGTTTGGTTCTTCAATCGACCTTGTTACAACAGCATTTGCCCCAATAATTACATCAGAAGCTATTTTAACGTCCGTCATAATTTTAGAACCTGCACCGATGTATAGATGATCGCCACCAACAACACCTTCTGAAATATTCACTCCATTTTGCAAGACGCAATTTGATCCAAACCGAGCTGTATGATGAACAACTATAGAGCCGTGATGAGGCAAATAAAGGCCTTTACCAAAAGTATTTGCAGGCAGAGTTATACCTGTATGGAGACTTAAACGATATAGTCTATATTTATAAAAAGCTAACAAAATAAGAAAAAAACGATTTCGTTTACTCAAAGAGTAAAAAAACTCTACTTTTCGAAGACATTTCAAATATCTCCATGAATGAGAAAGAGCAAAACATCTATTAGGTAATTTGTTCGCTTTTCGATCTGCATCTATATACTCTTTATACTCTTTATAATTTTCAATCATAGCTATATAATTTATGCTCTATCAGTTTTAATAGCTGTAACGGGGAAAAATCACCTTTATAATTGTTCGGCATATTTTTTTTGCCTGGAAAACTAAAATCAATATCTCTAATATCCTTAAAATAAAAGACATTCCCATTGTTGTAATCTGTTCTAAGAATTTCAGGACAATTGGTAATCAATAATTTATTATTAATAATTGCTTCCATCATACGGAAAGTTCGTCCAGTCGCATTGGACTGAAGTATCTCGAGCAAGCACTTTGCAGATGCCTCATAAGAAAGATATTCCATAAAAGGAAGACCTTTATCTGCATATATTATCCCCGACTCATCCCTGTCAGCTTCTTCTACCCCAACAATATAGAAGAAACACGAAAAACCATGGCCCGTAAATTTGTTATAGCAATACTTAATGTCATCCAACCTGTCCTTCGCTGCAGCTATAAAAACTACATCATAAGATTTTTTTTTCTGCAATAGCGATTCGTGAATTTTTGAATATCCCACTGGAAGGTACTCAAAGCCATAATCTCTAGCATCATTCTCATCGTAAACCACTACCATATCAGAGAAATCTCTGATGAATTGTAAATCAAGGGTAGAATTAGCTTTTAATTTGTTGATAACTTTATCACCAAACCTGACAACAATTTTTACTCTAGGGTATTTAGTTTTCAGATATTTATATAATTGCTTGTCGAACCATGCAGGTGTCAATATAATGCATAATTCTTGATCGTCAATGATGTTTAGTGAACCAAAGATTGCTCTATATATCAGACATTTAAACGGCATATTTAGTTTGTTATTTACTGAATTTGCCAACCAAAAACGAGAAACCTTATCCTTTAATGTCTCTCTAAATATCTGGATTTTATTCACTACTTGAACATTATCAAGTACATCAAAATCAGAGAGTGTATATTGGGACATAAAATCTGCTGCCAAATAAACATATTGAATTTTATTTGCCTTTTTTTCCATTTTTCAGAATATGAAATAGATCGTGGATTTGACTTGGATACATAATTAGAATCATGACAGAAGCAATAGAGCCTGCAACAACGATATTTACTACTAGCTGAATCAGCCAATTTATGAAGGGGGTAGATATCTCAAAAACAAGAAGTTTTGAAAAACAAACAATCGATATATAACAAATTATGTCATATAAACTTATCTTGATTAATCGTGAATGATTGCATTTCAAGATGTTTTTATCTACATAAATTGATAAATAAATAAATCGGTAGAGCATTGAGACCATAGTTCCACAGGCTATTCCTATGAGACCATATTTATAAACCATAGCAACTGATACGAAAATATTGATCAAGGGCTCAATAATAGCGCTATTTTGCGTTTCTCTGAAATGACCAACAGTTTGAACAACTGTATTGTAAGGCAACTGCATACAACGGAATGCAATAGCAATACAATACAATGTTGCAAATAGAGGAGCGTGATATATTTCTGCATCTGAAATACCTGTTGTATATATATCCACAAAACTGACAACGACTGCAGACAGCACACCAAATACCATCACTGTCAACGCATGAAACGTAAGCTCAAATAAAGAAAATGTTTTACTGAACAAACGCTTCTCTCCTTTAGCCAATACATTTCCGAAGTATGATGACACCCCTCCTGTCAAAGAGTAAAGCAATCCCCTCATTCCATTTATCAACATATAATATATGCCGAATATACTAACATTAGCAAGAGTAGATAAACTAGTTAATATTATTACACCTGTTTTGTCTTGGACTGTATATGCTAAATGTTGAGCAATACCATTCCACTTCTGTTTAATTGGTTCTTCCTTATATTCAATTGCATGGTTTATTTTGTAATGTTTTCTGACATACCAGCTAAGAAACATTGGACGCACTAGAAAAATTGCAGATGCCATCAATTTTACAGAATGAATAGAAGAACCTGATACAATTAGTATTATAGATAGTACAATGCTTATAATTAACGTTATACTATTAACTATCAAAGGAATATATTGTTTCTGGTCTGCCTTTAATAGTAGTGTATTAGTGATTCCAAAAAAATATTGTGCAATAGTACTTATTGCTATAATCACAATGAGGGAACCCGTATAAAAAAAATCATAAGTATTGCCAATAATGCTGGGATAAAATACAACTAACACGCCCACGTAGACGAGCATAATGACTCCTATCACGTTGTAAAACTTCTGGCTTGAAACATAAACTCTACTTACTGTGTCCACGTCATTGTCAGCCAGCGGTTTATATAGGCTTGCCGGTATAACAGCACCAAGCCCCAACTCACACAATGCTATAAAACCTAAAAAATGAGTTATTGATCCTTGTAATCCGTTAATATCCGTGCCATAATATAGAAGGAAATATCGTGGTAAGATAAATCCGCATATTATTGTTAGGACTTCGTATGTTAAAGACCAAATCGTATTTTTCTTTAACTGTTCTGCCCTATTCATAAGACTGTGGAGAGAGTGTTATAAGGTTTCCTAACTTCAAATCCCATTCTTCTGGATAAAACCTACCAAAACCTCCTGCAGGGAAGAATGTCAGTTCACCAAAAAAAATCCTTCTATTTATACTATAAAAGTCAACTCTAACAAATGGAATACCTACTGATAACCTTTCGGCAAGTTCTACCATTTTACTAAGGTTGTCAGGCATTTCATGTTTTCGCGATAAATCATTAGGACATGATACTTCTCCAAATGGCTGTATATTTCCTCTAAGATCAAAGTAATTGGCTTTATGATTAATAAATCTATCAAAATCAATTTTAAAATAATGAACCTTTCCATTAAAACAAAAGAATTTGTAGTCTTTCAAATCGTCAGAAGAATCATCTTTCATCAATCTTTCTGCAATAATTCTCGGTTTTACTGTTTTATAAGGCCATTCACGCCCCATTGTGTAATAATTGAGTTTCAGGGCCTTCTCTATTTTTTTCTTAGCTGCAATCTTATCGAATTTTTTTTTCTCCTTACATATAAAGACACTAGCACTATCGTGAGTACATTTCAATACAAAACTATCTGGTAAAGAATCAAAATTAATATCATCAAACGATAGCCAAGGCCCCCCCACCAAAGGAATTAAGTACTCTACGCCTAGTTTGTTGCTGATGAAGTTTCTTACCTCATACTTATCTACCATCAGAGAATACTCGGGATTGCGGTTATTTAGCTTAAGCCATTGCAGTTTCTCATTAAAAGTTTTGGGGTGAACAAGATTAGGGTAATAACCTAAATGATCTTTGAACCGAAAAAAAAGGAACCAACTATCTGGAGTGATGACACGAAAAACCTTCCGACTCAAGATCCAAGAGAACATGTGATTTATAGTATACCTTTTCATAATGAAATTTATTAAAGTTTAAACAACGGAACTACACTTATTTCCCATAAATTTCCGATAACAAATTGACGATAATAATACGCGATGAGCATCAGTATAGATATGCGAAATAGGACGACACGTTGTTTATTGGTAAAATGCAAATCATATAGTCCTTGATATGATAGAAGGATTATGGAAGAAACCGTCATCAAGCGACTAAATGTCAAAGATAACATATATAAAGGATAAAATATTACTTGACACAATGTATTCTGCCAAATAGCCAATGTAATATTAGAAGATTGGTAATCCTTATTACCAGATGAATAATTGTGCATTCTGTATGATAGTAAGATTAATAGTATATGAAAGAACACAGGTATAAAGAAACCAAAATTTGTTTCCATCTCTAAATATTCTTGGATTCTATCTGATTCTGTATCTATGTTTCCAAACAAACCTTTTGCTCCATTGGTTTCTTTAAGAAATATGACCAGTAGAAGAGACACTAATACTATCAGCTTTAAACCCCACTTCTTTACCAATAAAGATTGTTCAGAATATCTTAAAAGGGCAAAGGGTAAGAAGAAATAATACATCATATGAAAGCCTCCTGCTATTAAAGTGAACAGCACATATAAAAGTAAAGCCTTCATTCCAGGCTTGAACAGGTAACCAAAAGCTAAGAAATAGCAACAAAATCCATAGTAGTACTTAAATCCAGAATAGAAGTTGATAAAGAAATAAGCCATAAAAAAGAACATAAAATAATGAGGATTTATCTTATGTGATTTAAAAGCAATTATCAAAACTATATATGACATAATATTCATTGCCAACCACCAATCTAAAAAACTGAGATTCAACAACTGACCACCTATCATCAGGATGTAAAATAGATAATAAAGAGAAAAATCGTCTTCCATATTTAAAAAAGAACGACCATACATTTCGTTATAATTACCTATATCATACACACTTCCAAAATCACCACTTCTACAGAGATAAAGCATATAAGCCATAGAAAGCAGTATAACTACCCAATTTTTATTTTTTTTAAGAAAAAATCCATTAATGAGTGTCAAAACTATATATATTGCTAAAAGGGGACTCATATATTCTATATGTCAAAAAAATCACTATTATCAAATATTATCGAAAAATCCAAACACTTATGAAGCGTATCCTTTTCCCAAAAGAAGGGCTTCGTCAACTATAATGCTCCACCCAATACCAAATGAATCATCCCTAATATCTGTGTCTCCAGCATACTGATATGCATATAAGTTACCACACTTATTGGGGAATACGGCGATTTCACTCAATACTGCATTGCAACAAGCGAAGTCTCTTGGAACGAAAATTGGCGATGGCTATTCTCTATCTTATTAAAATTAGCCAAGTTTTCTGCGCATCTCAACTTACCTTTGGATAGTGTTGTTCTCGGGGTATTTATTTGCATAGAGACGGACTACTTGGCTATCAACAAAGCCTGTGCCACTAATGATTACTATATTATTCATCGTTTATCAATTCTTTAAATTAACAATACATTTTTCAAAACCCTCAATCCAATAAGGTATCTAATACCCAAAGTTTGCTTGTTCAACTCGCTATAGACATGAAGTTTCACTGGACACCAAAAAACATCTAAGTAACAAGGCCATTTTGAAATCCTTATTTCTCGATATACGTACGATAATCAAAGTGAAGCCATACCAATTTCTTACATCTTCATTGCTATAATGAAACATACCGATATTGCTCTAATACTTGCCATCTTGATGATGTAGTAGCTTACTTCTTCAAAGTCATAAGCACATATAGGTGTTCCACACTTATCATAGACTACAATGTGCTATGGTACGATAGATGAGATTAAGCATGCCTTGCTGAATTTCTTACCTAACTTAGAATAGTGCTATGCTTTACTAAGGATAATTAGTCCATGCTGCAATTTAACGTTTATCTTCATGTCATTATCTGTAATCATCTTGCGAATACCTTTGAAGTCAATTGTATCAAAGCAGATTGCTTCAAACACCTCCAACTAATTTATATCTACAAAGATGTATTTGTTTGAGGAATTTTACGATACTATTCGTATTTCGTTAACCAACGTACTATCCGATTCTGTTTCTAATATATTCAATGTTATTTGATATAAACAATCTTTCTTAGCCACGTTTTGTTCACTACATATATAATAATGACCTCTGCAATAATTGTCATTATGGTTGTGAAAAGACTCGTAAAAAATGTATTGCTATGCAAATTTAAAGCACATAAATACATCACATAGACAACAAAAAATTCCTTATGGCTGACCATGACAATAAGAGAGTTCCTTCCGAACCATTCTAAAATTTTACTTACTTTTTGGTTCAACTGAGAAAGGAGAATTGAAAGCATTATAACGGAAATGGAGCCTGCAATAGAACATCCAAAATAAACTAATGCGGGTGATATCTTTCCCTTATGCAAATCGCAGTGATAATAACGATATAACCAAACATCTAATGCTATTGAAATAACTAGTATAACTGTAACTTTTATATTTAATTTAAGTGTCTGTTTACTGATCTTCTCAATTGTACTTCCTAAAGAATATCCCAAGCTAATAATCGTTGTACATACTATCACAGATATAATGAATAATAATAACCAACAGAAAAAGTCCCCAAAGAAAATATTACGATAGTCGACACTAGAAACAATCTGCTCTACATTCATCTGTGGCAAATATAGAATATATACACATACCAATAGTACAAATGGTAAAAAAAACTTCTTGAAGAATTCGTTATGTATATACTTAATTATACATATAAAAAAAACTTCGCTAAAGAATAGAATTGGTAAAAACCACAATGTCCCTATGCCTCTAAGTGATATCGTCTTCAAAATGCCCTCAATTAGCATTTCATATTTATCCCAACCGGTTATCAGATTAATTATTAACATCATACATATGTTACAAATACTTAACATAAAATATGGATAAATCAAGCCCTTTGCTTTTTTGCTAATCTCCTTTGAAAGAGATAAATTGTTCATTTCACGATAAGAAAGGATGATACCAACTATCATAAAGAACGAGGAGACATGGAATGTCTCGCTAATGGATAGGATAGGGCCACTCGGAATGTGTACACTGATTATTCCAACAATTGCGATACATTTTGCAATATCGATAAAAGGCAATCTCTTTTGCATTTATTATATGTTTGAATTACTCGTTTCCTTTACTTCGTCATCACTTCAGCAGGTGCTAACCCAAAATATGGAAATAGGTTTGTAGAGTTAGCATCAACTCAACTATTTTTCCAAATACTTTCATGTAGAATTCTTTAGCCACATTCTTAGAACATTCTACAAACTTTGAGGTTTCCCATTCTGTAATCTCGGATAGGAAGTCAGCCATCAATATACTTCCATACTTTACATATACTTTTTCCTAACACCCCTATTCCCTACTTCTTCGTGGAGTTACTTTTCCCTATAAATCCAAGACTGAGGGCAGATATAGACATGCCCCCCAAGTTTGGACGGTTAAGCAATCGAAGCAGTAAGCATCTTCCTGTATTGAACTGACGGTATGCCATTAAGTTTCTGTGTCTGGAAACAGGAAGTAAGTTTCTTGGATTAGCGAAGTAGTAAAGCCGAGTGAATCTGTAAGAGAAGCAAAAATACCAACAAACCCACCAACTACATTATATATTCCATAGTCTTCAATACCAAGCGTATTCAGTATTACGCGACTAGTATAAAGAGAAATACACATGGTAATAACAAGACGTATAGTTAACACTACACTATTTTTTGCTATACGTTTATTATTTGCCGATATATCATTCATTGAATAACGTATTTATCTACATTGTTTTCGATCACAAGGATTGCAAAACCTATTTCATGCAAAGGCTCTATTATATCAGTATAAATCCTCTATAATATCGAATGGACTGTCAAAATCTTTCAGTAACGAATGCTTGGTATCTTTTTCTGAAAGGTTTGCTTTCTCTGTAGGTATTCTCCAGTCAATACCTAGAGAGTCATCAAGGATAGAAATGCCGCCATCTGCCTCCGCATGATAGAATTCGTCGCATTTATACTGGAAGACTGCTGTTTCACTCAATACAGCAAAGCCATGTGCAAAACCTTTAGGTATAAAGAACTGGCGGTGGTTATCCTCAGTAAGTTCTACTGAGACATGCTGGCCATATGTAGGACTACCTTTGCGTATATCCACAGCTACATCCAGCACTGCACCTTTCACACAACGTACCAGTTTACTTTGGGTATAAGGTGGGCGTTGAAAGTGGAGTCCACGCATCACACCATAGCTTGACATACTCTCATTGTCTTGGACAAAGTTGATGGTATGACCAAGGATCGGTGCAACTTTATCATCAAACTCTCGTTGAGAGAAACTTTCAAAGAAATAACCTCTTTTATCGCCAAAAACTTTTGGCTCAATAATCAGTACGCCATCTATGGCTGTTTTTATTACTTCCATTGATTATTATCTGTTTTTATATTGTGATTCGTAATATTTCTGGTAATCACCGCTAGTGACATTGTCCAGCCATTCTTGATTATCAAGGTACCACTTCACGGTCTTCTCTATACCCTCTTCAAATTGCAATGAAGGTTCCCATCCAAGCTCCTTCTGCAA
>AUXO014206757.1_pt1 | contig 16404 bp, 15 predicted proteins | sample 768731 | NCBI WGS metagenome assembly AUXO01 (sample SAMN02715735, study PRJNA202380) | gut metagenome | biome: sheep rumen | host: Ovis aries | place: New Zealand: Palmerston North
GGTCTGTATTCTGTGTTAGGAGCTTGTCTTTTAGGTAATGGAGTTCTTTCACCCATTTCTCTTGATACTGTATAATCTTGAAAACCTACAAACATCTTAAACTCCTTTTATAAATAACTTACTAACTTACATTTTTGTAAAGAGTCCTGAATTTTAAAATTGCCTGTTTTTTTATTAATTTTAACAATTATTAATATTTAAACTCATGTTTTTTATAATTCTATAAAGAACAAGTCAATCAAAATTAATATTATAAGTAATGAAAAACCTATTAAAAAACATTTCCCAATACTCATACCATGTTTTGCCAAATAAACTACTAACGGTATAATAAGAATTTTAATTAACATGATGTTTTATTAATAATTAATCTCTTATTTGAACAGGCATTATGAGAGATATATAGTCTTCTTCACTATCAGGTCTGAATATTGTTGCAGATAGATTTGTATTCAAATTAATTTGAACATTTTCACATTCCATATTCTTTAATGCTTCTGATACGTATTTATAATTGAAGGCAATCAGCATATCTTCTGATTTATATTCTATTTCAAAACTTTCTTCAGATGCTCCTGATTCAGGAGTATCAGCTTTTAGTGTTAATTTGTTTTCGCTAAATTCAAATTTTACTATACTTGTTTTTTCGTTTACCATAACAGAAACTCTCTCTAATGCAGATAAAAGTTTAGATTTATTTATAATTGCTGTTTTAGGATTTTTATCAGGTATTAGTTGATTATATTTAGGATATTGACCTTCCATTAAATTTGAAACTAATATAGTTTTTTCTGTTTTTAATATTAATTTAGATTTATCATTACAAATTTTTAATGCAGAATCATTAATTAGTGTACTCATTTTTAAAAATTCATTTGTTGTTTTTGACGGTATAATCATTTGATTATTTTTATTATCCGGTGTAGATATTTTTTCTCTTACTCTTGCAAGACGGTTTCCGTCAGTAGATGCCATTTCTAATATATTATCATTTATATTGCATACAACACCTGATAACAAGTTGTTAGTTTCAAAATTAGCAGCAGCATAACTTGCTTCTTTTATTGATTTTACAAAAGGTTTCATCTCTATTTCAGTAAATTTATCTTCATCTTCTGATAAATTTTCAAACATATTTGGAAATTCTGAAGCTGATATACCTATAATTTCGAATTTTGAATTATCACAAGTTATTTTCACTTGATTATTATTATCTTCCATTTCAAAACTTACTAAACTGTCAGAAAGACGAGATACCAAGTCATTTAATTTTTTAGAAGGTAATGTTATTTTACCTTCTTCGTCTACTTTTGCATCAATTATAGTTGATATAGTCAATTCTAAATCTGTTGCAGTTAATTTTATAGAATTACTACCGTTTGTTTCTATTAAAATATTATATAATACAGGTTGTACACTTCTTATAGCTGCTACATTTCCTACTAGTTTTATACCATTATACAAATCTTCTTTATTTATTAAAAATTTCATATTATACTCCGCTAAAATTATATATTATTATAAATATATAATACAATAAATATTTTTATATATAAAATCTAATTATAGTAGTAAGTATAAATAAACATGCAGAAAACTTTCGTATTATAAGTATAATTGGATTTTTTTTGCAGTTTATTATGTAAAAAAAATATATAAAAATATAGATTTTTTTATTATTTAAATTAATTTTAAAAAAAATGTAAAAACATGCAGAAAAATATATTATTTTTCTGCATGTTTTTTATTAATGATTAGAAATGCATATTATAAATCTGTCTATTGTCTAAAGAAATTATTTATTTACAAAAAGTTATATTATTTTGTTGTTATAGCAATTTTAATTATTTAGTAATTTTATAATGGCATAATGAAAATTGTTAACGTAACAACAAGTCATATTCAAAATAATAAAATATCAAATAAGAGATTATATTTTACAAGCAGACCTGATACATTTAGTCCGTCTGTAGTAAATACTTTTTCTGATACAATGAAAGCAAAATTTACAGAAAAAGAGTTAAATCGTATTGCAAAAAAATCAGAGGATATTCAAAAAAACGCTGAAATACTTGCAAATACAAAGCTTTCCGGTGAAAACATTTTAGATACTCTTTTGTATAGTTTTGATGCAAAAATTGATGCCGTAAAAATTGCCGATAAGGTTAACGAAGTTGATAAGTTATATAATGACAAACCGGTAAATATATCTTTAAGAGTTAATAATTACGATAAAAATGTTTTTGATATTGTTGCGGTTGATGAAAATAAAAATAAAAAAATTGTAACTCTTGATAAAGATTTTAAAACTCGTTCTATTGAAGATGTAACTTATCAAAATGTTAATGGAAAAAATTATGAAATAAAAAAATCAAAAGATTATAAAAATAATGTAACTTCTAAAATAAGAAGTGAAATAATAAACGGTAAAACATTACCTTTAAACGAATTGATAATAACAAAAGATTATAAAGAGTATTCAGAACCATCTGATATAAAAGGAATATTTAACACAAAAAGAATATACAATAATGGTAAAGTCGAACAATTAAGTTCAGGAAATATTGATAAAAAAACAGGTATAAAAACTGTTAAAAAAGATTTTACATCTTTTAACGGTACAAAAACAAGTTATGAATTTTCAGAAGATAAAGAAGGAAACAGAATTTCTGATTATAAAATAACTGATAAAAAAGGAAATGTTTTATATAATAATTCAACTGCATTTGAAATAGTAGATGAAAATACATTCATATCTTCAAAAAACAATGAGCAATATGAAATAAAATATAGTAATGATGATAAAAAATTAAGTGTAAAAAATCTAAAAACAGAAGAAGCAAATGAAATAGATTTACACATGTATATTTTTGGTAACAGTAAAAAACTTGTTCCCGTATTGAAAAAAATATCAGGTGATGAACTTATAAAAATGGGTAATAATGTAACAAGATTATTTCAAATAGATGATGATACATCATCATATTATCATCCCGGCAGAAAAGATATAAATACATCAGATAACGAATACATATTTTTGCATGAACTCGGACATTCAAAAGATATGAAAAATTATGATACAACAACTTTTAAAACAAAAGATGCTACTGAAAATACATTAATTTCTGCTGATAAGAATATTGTTGATGTTTATAATAAAGAGAAAGAATTATTTAATGAAAATATGTCCAATGCACAAAGAGAACATATTGACTATTTCTTAAAATCAATTGGTCATAGCAGTGGTACAAACGGTGCATTAAAAGAATCAACAGCAGAAATAAATGCAATATTAAATACATATAATACGGTTGACAGATATTCAATGCGTTCGGAATATTTGCAGAGATATTTTCCGGAAACAATAGCGGCATTAGCAAAAAAACTATAAAAATTTAATTTTATATTTTTTTTAAGAATATTTATAAATATTGATTATTCTGAAATAACTTCTTCAAGTGCCTTAAAAACAATAGGATCCCATTTGCTTTCTGTTTCTTCTCTTAAAATATTTAAAGCTTGTTCTTTTTTCATCGCTTCTCTGAATGGTCTTTCGGAAGTTAAAGCTGTATAAGCATCGGCTATTGCAATTATTCTTGAACCAAAAGGAATAGACATTCCTTTTAAGCCCTCCGGTTCACCTTTGCCGTCCCAGCGTTCCTTATGATAGTGTATGTATGGTACAACTTCTGACAGAAAGTTTATATTCATTAATAAATTTACACCAACATTAGGGTGATTTTGAATTTTTTCCCAATCTTCTTTAGAAAGTTTGCCGCCATTATTAAACAGTTTTTCAGGAAGTGTTATTTTGCCTACGTTTTGCAATAAGCCGGCATAATAAATTAAATCACTTGTTTTTTCATTTAATTTTAGTTTCTTGCAAATTTTTCTTGATAAATCAGCAGTTAATTGTGAATGAGCAACTTTATATTCACCCTTTGCATCAACAGCTTTTGCAAGTAATTGAACAAAATTTTGCTGTTCATCTTCTAAGTCGCCTATTAATGCAGTTAATTCTGTTCTCATGTGTTTTAATTCCATTTCAGATACTGCATCTTCCTGTAATAAACGGTTTGTTTCATCTACTGTTGTTTGTAATGACATAGAAGTTGCAAATAGTCTTGCCATAGATACAACCAAATTAAATAATTCCGGCTTAAATGTTCTATTTGTATAGCTTTCTATTACTATAACACCAACTTCATACATATTGTTACTCATTGGTATAGCATACAATTCTTTTACTTTATTTTCATTAAGTATAGTTCCGGGAACTGATTTATGAGTTTCATCTATAGAAAATTTTACAACTTCTTTTTCATTAAAAGCATCACATACGGGATTTTTTGCTTTCAATGAAAAACCGATATTTTCTTTATAAATATCTCTTGTAAATCCAAGAGATGAACCTACTAAAAATAAATCTTTATTAACAGAAGTTAAACCCTTTGAATAATCTTTTGTTAAATATACATGACATGCATCAACATCAAGCATTTGTGATACTGTTTTTGCAATTGAATTATATATAAAATAATCTTCTTTTGAATTAAAACTCAATACACAAAGAGTGTTTTTAAGTGAATAAATAGAAACAAGTTCTTGTAATTGTTTTTTTAAATTTTCAATTTGCTTTTCCTTACTGTTTTCTTTTTTTGCAATCTTTTCAGCCAAATCGTTTGAAATTAAGCATTCAGAAACAAAATCTCCTAAATTTAATGCAAAAATTTCTTCAAGCGGATCTCCATCCATTAAGTCTATACTTCTTCCAAAAAGTGATGCTCCCATTTCTTCTTGTTGTTTTTTCTCTTCCATGTCTTAAATCCTTTTTTTAATTTCTCTCAAGTATTATATCGGCAGAAAATTTTAAAACTTTGATGTTTTTTTTAAATACTATACTAAAGTATGATAAATTATAAACTTTTATATAATATTTTTAATTAAAATTAAAATTTCAATTCTTATTTTCAAGTTTATCTATGTAATCTTTTATTATATTTTCATATTTAATATCATCATCATTTTTATTTTTTATATTATTTATGTTTTCAAGTATGCTGTTCAATGCAATCATATAAGTTTTTTTATCAGCATTAAGATTAAATAGTTTTTCTAAATCAGCAACTAACATAGTATAATCTTTAATACGACTTGCACTGATAGCTCTGCTCATATAAGCAATTTCACAATTTTCATCAACATTGCATGCTTTTGTAAAATAATTGATTGCTTCTATATTGTCATTTTTTCTGTTTTTAATGTTTCCAAGCCCCAATAATGCATCAATATCACTGTTATCTATAGAAAAAATTTTGAAATAATCATCATACGCTTGTTCTAATTCGTTCATTTGAAAATTAAGCAAAGCACGTTTTTTTAGTATATTAGTATTATCGTTTTGCATTTCAAGTGCTTTTGTATAATCCTCTTTTGCTCCGTTAAAATCCGATAAATTTTCTTTTGTAAGTCCTCTGTTAAAATATGTATTAGGATGTTCCATTATTTTTAAAGAAGAATTGAAATCTTCCAATGCAAGAGAAAATTTACCTAAAAGGTTAAATGCATTACCTCTGTTATTTAAAGCTTGATAGTTTTTCTCATTAGTTTCAATTGCCTTTGTATAATCTTCAATGGCTTCTTGAATATTTTGTAAGTTATAATTAACAATACCTTTATTAAAATAAGCATCGGAAAAATCCGGCTTAATTTCAACTGCCCTATTATAATCTTCTAAAGCTTCATTTGTAAAATTAAGGCATGCTTCTGCATTTGCTCTGTTATTGTATGCTTTATAATTATCTTTATCTAATGCTATGGCTCTTGTATAATCATCTATTGCACTTTCATACATTGAAAGATTATATTTTGCATCACCTCTAAATCGGTATAAATTTGCAGTCATATCTTCAATATTACTAAGCTCAGATAAAACTTCACTGAAATTTTTTTCTTTTATTAAACTTTGAATTTGTTCTTCAGATACCATTTTTAAACTCTATATATATATTCTCTATTTTAAATATGTTATATTCTAATGTCAAACTATTATAAATAAATTTTAATATAGTGCTTGCAATAATAATGTGTTTACAATATTATTGATATGCATCTCATAATTATGCACAGAATATATAACATGGAAAAGGAACAAAAAATGATTAATCCTATTATTGATGAACTTGAAAAAAACTATAAAAAGTCAGAAATACCACAAATGAATCCTGGTGATACAGTAAAAGTATCAGTAAGAATTGTTGAAGGAAATAAAGAAAGAATACAGGCATTTGAAGGTACTATCATAAAAATGCATGGTGCAGGTTTGAATAAAACAGTAACCGTTAGAAAAGTATTCCAAGGTATTGGTGTTGAACGTGTATTCTTAATCCATTCACCTAGAATTGATAAATTCCAAGTATTGAGAAAAGGTGATGTAAGACGTTCTAAATTGTATTACTTGAGAGAACGTTCAGGTAAAGCAACTCGTATTAAGGAAAAAATTGAAAAACGATAATTTTATACATTGGTATCCCGGACATATTGCAAAAGCAGAGAAACAATTAAAAGAAAAATTAACTCTCTGTGATGTGGCTATTGAAGTTCTAGATGCAAGAATTCCTTTTAGCAGTATGTATGGGGATATAGATAAATTACTAAACGGTAAACCACGTTTAGTATTATTAAATAAAAGTGATTTAGTAGATAAAGACGAATTAAGTGTATTTATAAAAAGCATACGGGATATTGAAAATTATCCCGTTATTTCTATGTCTGCAAAAAGTTCTTCAAATATATCGTTAATCGTTAAAAAAGTTTTAGAACTGTCTGAGCCGAGAATACAGGCACAAATGGCAAAGGGGTTGTTAAGACGTCCTTCAAGAGTTATAGTTGTCGGCATGCCGAATGTTGGAAAATCAAGTGTTATAAATAAACTTACTAATACATCTAAAACAAAAACAGGTGCAAAAGCAGGTGTAACACGTCAACAGCAGTGGGTTAGAATAAATAAAAATATAGATTTACTTGATACTCCCGGTATTATTCCTATGAAACAGGATAATCAAGAAGTTGCGGCAAAGCTTGCAACTGTAAATTCTGTTTCGGAAAATGCGTATGATAACGAGCCGGTTGCAGAATATTTGCTTGAAATATTAGCAGAGAAGTATCCTGAAAAAATGCAAGAAATTTATCCTAACTGTAGTTTAACTTTAGAGGGGATTGCAAATATTAAAAATTGGCTTATATCAGGAAACTCGCCTGATTTACAAAGGGCTGCAGCTCTTATTTTAAGAGATTTTAGATCAGGTAAAATGGGGAAATTTATTCTTGATAAAATTGAGCAATGATTTATTTAAGTTTGATAAAACTTTTGTAACAGATTATTTGATTGGTACGGATGAAGCAGGCAGAGGCCCTGCTGCCGGTGGTGTATTTGCTGCGGCTGTTCATTTTAAAAATTTGAATTTTGAAAATGAATTGGCTTTATTAAATGATTCAAAACAACTTACACCTAAAAAAAGAGAAGAATTATATGATATTATTTTAAAAGAAACCGATAATTCAGTTGTGTGTGTGGAAGTAGAAGATATAGAAAAATATAATATTTTAAATTGTTCTTTAAAAGCTATGAAATTAGCTTGTACAAATATTTTACCAAAAGATATAAAGGATAGTTTAACAATAGTTGATGGAAACAAATTAATTAAGGAATATGAATTTTCACAACAATTTATTGTAAAAGGTGATTCAAAATCTGCTTCTATTGCGGCTGCAAGTATACTTGCAAAGGTTGCAAGAGATAGATATATGCAAAAACTTGATGAAGAATTTCCACAGTATAATTGGCGGAAGAATAACGGTTATTTAACCAAAGAGCATATTGAAGCCATAAAAAAATATGGAATTACAAAATATCATAGAAAATCATTTTTAAAGAATATTTTAAATCCAACAAAACAATTAAAATTAATTTAAGTTTAGCTATATTTAGTAAGTTATTGATATTAAATACTATAATGTTAGTTATTCTGTGTTTTTATTTCATTATAATATTTTTGTAATTTATTAATAATTTCTATAGCTTCTTTTGGTTCTTTTTCCCAATATTTAGACTCTAATATTTTTTCTCGAACTTCAGGAGTAAAACGATATTTTATTATTCTTGCCGGACTACCTCCAACAACTGCAAAATCAGGAACATCTTTATTAACAAAAGAATTTGCTCCAACAACCGCACAATTACCGATTTTTACACCTCTTCTTATTATTGAATTAACACCAATCCAAACATCATTACCTATAATACAATCTTTTTCTGTCAAATTATGACAACTTAATCTGCAATTTGTTGATATTTTATCAATATCATGTTCACCTGCTCCTATTGTTACTAAATTTGCAATAGAACAATATCTTCCAATAGTTGCTTTTGTAACAGAAACTCTTTCTCCAAGATATGTATAATCTCCAATAATTGATGAGTTATCAACATCAACCCATTTCATAACGGTAATTTTTTTATCAAAAGCAAAAATTCTTACCGGTTTACCTCGTAATTTATCTATTATTTGTTGTATTAATGTTATTTTCATATTATTTCAGTATATTTTATAAATTTATATTGTCAAATATTTCAAGAATATTATAGACCTTACTATTATAAATATATGAGTAAATGATAATAAAATATGACTTATTGAATTATTACATATTCCATTAAATTTAATTGTTTTAAAACTTCGCTTATCATATATAGTGAACCGCAAATTACGGTTAATCCGTCAAAATGAGGCAATGTTCCGTTAAATTTATTAGATTTGTAAGGACAAACAGAAGATAATTCCTCATAGCTTGCCGAATTTTTATGTGAGAATTGATTAAAATAAATAATATCATCTTCTTTAAAAAGTAATTTAATCATCTGAGGATAATCTTTATTTTTTAAACAACCAAAAATAAATCTTTTTGGTATATCTTTAAATAATGTATCTAAGCTTTCTCTTAATGCTTTTATACCATTAGGATTGTGTCCTCCGTCAATAAGTAAATTTTGCTCTTTAAAATATTGAAATCTGCCGAAGTGTTTAACATGCTGTAGTGAATTTAACATATCCACTAAAGGAATTTCAGGTAATATAATACTTATTGCAGTAAGTGCAAGATTAGCATTTGTTTTTTGATATTCTCCTTTTAAGCTTATATTATTTACTTTAAAATCTTTTGCTAAATGTAATTGTTCTTTTGTACAAAGTGATTTTACTGTGTTTAATCCTCTATTATCAGGACTTATAACAACAGGGCAATTTTGTTTTATAATACCTGCTTTTTCAGATGCAATCTTTTCAATTGTATTTCCTAACCTTTCTGTATGGTCAAAATCAATTGTTGTTATGACAGAACACAAAGGTTTTTTAATAACATTTGTAGAATCATATCTTCCGCCTAAACCTACTTCTATAACTGCAAAATCAACTTTATTATCAGCAAAATATTTAAACATAACCGCAGTCAATATTTCAAATTCAGTTAAGTGAATTTGATTTTCGTCTGCAAGTTTTGATATTTCAAAAATCATATCAGCAAAAATATTTTTCGATATATTTATATCGTTTATTCTTATTCTTTCTGTATAATCGAAAATATGCGGACTTGTAAAAAGTCCTGTTTTAAAACCTTTATCAATTAAAATTTTATTAATCATAGAACAAACAGAACCTTTTCCATTTGTTCCTGCAACATGAATACATTTTAATTTATCTTGGGGATTACCTAATAATTCAAGTATCGCAGAAATTCTTTCTAATCCGAGTTTTATATAAAATTTTCCGCTTGATGTAAGTAAATTTACGGCATCGTCAAATTTATTCACCTGAGGCCACCTTTTTTAATTGTTCTACAATTTGTAATGTTGCATCCGGCTTGGCAAGTTTTCCTGAATTATTCTGTATATTTAAAAGCTTTTCTCTATCATTTAATAATTCTGATATTTTTTCAAGCATTGTATCACCTGTAGTTTCATCATCTTCTAAATACAGGCATGCTCCCTGATTAAGCAGTGATTTTGCGTTTTTTCTTTGATGGTTTGATGCAGCATAAGGATAAGGTATAAGAATAGGTGCAATAGAACAAGCACACATTTCTGATATACTTAATGAACCGGCTCTTGAAACTGCTATATCACTTGCTTTCAAAATTGTTACCATATCATCAAAATATGGCTTTACTATTAAATTTTTATTTTTATCAAAATCAGGATATACTTTTAGTAAATCTTCTAATGTTTTTTCATAATGCTTTGCACCTGTTTGAAAAATAACTTGAACATCAAAATTTTCAAATAATTTTTTAAGCATATTTAAAGCCGCATTATTAATCGATTTTGCTCCTTGAGAACCACCCATTATGCATATTGTAATTTTATTCTCATCAAGCATTAAATTTTGTCTTGCTTCTTGTTTAGTCAAAGTTTTAAATTTTTCTCTTATAGGATTACCGTTTATACTTATATTATCAGAATGAATGTAGTGTTTTGAATCTTCAAAAGCAAGTGATACTCGTTTTGCCATAGGTGCAGTAAATTTTGAAACAATACCCGGTTGAGCATCACAATCATGAATCATGTAAGGTGTTTTATATATGTTTGAAGCAAATAACGCAGGTGCTGAAACGTATCCTCCTGTACCTAAAACTGCATTTGGTTTAAATCTGAAAAGATAATAAAGTGCCTTCCAATTTGCAAGTTCTAATTCAATAGCCCATTTTATAAGTGCAAATCCAAATTTTCTGGGCATACCGGATACTTTTACAGGTAAAAATTTAAAGTGTGCTTTTTTAACTATATCGTGTTCCATGTTTTTAGGATTACCAATATAATATATATCTTTTGTTGTTTCATCTTTTCTTAGGGCTTCTGCAACTGCTATAGCAGGATAAATATGACCTCCTGTACCTCCGCCTGTTATAAAATATGTATATTTTTTCTTACAAGTATCTGACATTTGAATGAACCCTTATCTTTCTAACTCTTTTTTTAGATATATTTAATAAAATACCTATCATCCATAATGATACCATAAGAGAAGAACCTCCGTAACTTATAAACGGAAGCGGAACACCCGTTGCAGGAAGAAAAGATGTTGCAACGGAAATGTTTAAAAATGCTTGAAATCCTATTGAAAAGGTTATACCTACAGCAAGCAATTTACCATACATATCAGGACAACGTGAAGCTATTACAAGTCCTCTGTGTATCAATGTCCAAAATAAACCTATAACAAGAATACAGCCAATCCAGCCAAGTTCTTCTCCAATTACGGCAAAAATAAAGTCTGTATGAGATTCAGGAAGCCAATATAATTTTTGTTTTGAATTTCCAAATCCTACTCCCCAAAATCCGCCTGCAGCAAATGCAGTAAGTGCTTGTATAATCTGATAACCTGTAGTAAGTGCATATTGCTCAGGATTTAACCATGTTGTAATACGGCTTAATTGATACGGCTTTAAAAAAAGGGTTAAACCGTTTAAAGCACTTGTAATCATTGTTACTGCACTAATTCCTCCTATTGCTCCTAGTGTTATTATGAGTTTTAAAGGCCCTCCTGCACTTAACCAGCATATTAAACAGGTTGATAACAGTAATATTACCATACTTAAATTTGGCTGTTTGAATATCAATAATACCATAATTAATATTGGTATAAAGTAAACCCATTTTTGAGATACAAAAATTTTAGCATTTTTATGAAAAGCAATTGCCATAAGCATAACTGTTGCCATTTTAGCAAATTCTGACGGCTGAAGATTGGTAAATCCAATATTTAACCATCTTTTTGACTCATTTACGGTAACACCTAAAGGGGTGAATGCAACGAGTAAAAGAGCAACGGTAACAGCAATTGTAACAGGCATTGTCCAAGGTACAAGTTTTTTATAATCATAGTTTATAAAAAACTTCATTCCTATAACTCCTAATATTAAAAAGAAAATTTGAAATAATGCGAAACGAGCAGGATTTTGTCCTAATTGCATACATTTAGGCGCACTTGCTGAAAATATAGATATAATACCGATAGTTACCAAAAATGCAACAACAACCATAATAGTAGCATCAGGAGGAGTTAATATAACACCTTGTTTTGGTGTATAATTATTATTACTATCTTGACTATGTTTATACTTTTGATAATACATATTCTTTAAATACCTGTCCACGTTCTTCGTAACCTGTAAACATATCAAAACTTGCACATGCAGGTGATAATAAAACTACATCAGGAGTTAGTTGCAAACTTTTATCTATAGCACTTTGCATTGTTTCTTCAAATATTATATTATCAAATCCATTTTTTCTAAGTTCTTCTTCAAATCTTTTTCCTGCTTCTCCTAATAAAATAACTGTTTTTATATGATTTTTAACAGAATTACAAAATTCGGTTAAATCTGTTAATTTATCTCTACCGCCTGCTATAAGAGTTACATCTTTGTCATTAAAAGAATTTATTGCAACAATTGCAGATTCAGGGTTTGTTGCTTTCGAATCATTGTAAAATTCCGTTTTACCTATTTTGGTTACATATTCAAGCCGATGTTCAGGAACTTTAAATTTCATTATTGCATCTTTTATTTTATCATTTTCTATACCGATAAGTTTTGCAACTATAATTGAACACATTATATTTTGAGCATTATGGTGTCCAATTAGCGGACATTCGGAAAATTTTATTATTTCTTCTGTTTTTTTATTTCTTACAAAATAAATAATATCATTTTCTAAGTAACAACAATTATCTTCTTCTTTTTTGTCAAATAAAAATACGGTTGATATACATTTTTTAGAAAATTCCAAAAGCTTTTCATCTTGTCCGTTAAATACTGCAAATGCAGGTTGTTGAGGTGATTTAAAGATTTTAGCTTTTGCATTAAAGTAATTTTCTAAATTACCGTGCCATGTAATATGATCAGGTGTAAAATTCATCCAGCAAGATATTTCCGGTTGAAAAGAATTGCTGTATTCAAGCTGAAATGAGCTTACTTCACAAACAAAGTAATCTATATTATCATTTAACAAATCACAAGGTGGAACTCCATAATTTCCACATGGTTCTGCTTTAAATTCTTCTTTTAAAATTTCTGCTGTTAGTGCTGTAGTAGTTGTTTTTCCGTTTGTACCCGTTATTGCTATAAATGGAGTATTTGTTTGAGAATATGCAAGTTCAATTTCTGAAATTACAGGTACATTTGCTTTTTTCAAAAGCTGCATGATTTCACTTTCAGGCGGTATGCCCGGACTTGTAATTGCTACATAACTATCATTTATAAATTCATCACTATGTCCACCTGTTTCAATTTTTATATCAAGGGCTTTTAATTCATCTAATAAATTTTTATCATAATCTTTTTCTTCTTTTTGTTCTGTTATATATACATTTGCACCTTTACTGTTTAAATATTTCGCTGCTGAAATACCGCTTTTTGATAATCCTAATACTAAAACTTTTTTTTCATACCAATTGTGTTTCATTATATCAATCCTCTAAAATATAAATAACAAATAATTATTGACAATATTGAACATACTGTTGAAAACAGAGAAAATACAATAACAATTTTCTTTTCACTCCAACCCAGCATTTCAAAATGATGATGAATAGGTGCCATTTTAAAAACTCGTTTTCCTGTTAATTTAAAACTTGTAACTTGAATAATAACAGACAATGTTTCTATAATAAACAACATAGCCATTATTATAAGTAATAATTCAAATTTAGCTAAAACGGCAAGAGTTCCTAACAAACCGCCTAATGCTAAAGAACCGGTATCTCCCATAAAGACTTGTGCTTTTGGTTTGTTGTATTTTAAAAATCCGCATAAAGCGCCTGCCGTTGCTGCGGATACAATTGCAACTTCCATATATCCGTTTATACCTGCAACACATGCACATGCTAAAAATACAGGTATTCCGCAGCTTGTAGCTAATCCGTCTAATCCGTCTGTAAGATTAAATGCATTTGATGAACCGATTATTACAAATACTGCAAAAAAAGGATAAAACCACATTAAATCTATATAGTGATATGCGAAAGATATTCTTGTAAATTGTTCTCCGCAAAGAGGAACAAATATTGCCGGTAAAAGTGCTATTACAATTTGTCTTATAAATTTTCCTCGTGGAGTTAAACCCTGATTTTCTTTTCCTTTTAGTTTTAAATAATCATCTTGAAACCCCGCTAATGTATAGAAAAATAGAGTAATTAAAAGAATAAAGCCAATAGTATCAAGTTTTTGTGCCAATGCCAAAACTACTATTGAAGATAAAATAATGGCTGTTACTATAAAAACACCTCCGGTTGTAGGTGTACCCTGTTTTTGTTTGTGTGCTTCAGGGGCTAAATCAAGAACATATTGTCCGATACTTTTTTTTTGTAAAAAATCTATATAAGGAACTCCGAAAAGTAAACATAAGATAAGTCCAAGAATAAATGCTACTGTTGTCATTATCATAATACTTTTTCTCCTTTTAAGCCGTTTGCTATTTCTTCAAATTTCATTGCACGTGATGCTTTTAAAAATATCGTACTTGATTTATCAATATTAGCAAATATGTAACGAACAGCATCCGAATTATTGCTAAATGAAACTGCATCTATACCTTGAAGTTTAACTCTGTTTGTAATTTTCGATGCATATTCACCTACTGTTATTACTTGTATTTTATTATTAGGATTTTTATGTTCAATAATAAAATCACCTATTTCTTCATGATATAAATTACCATAATCTCCAAGTTCACACATATCACCGAGAACTAAAACAAGGTTATCATAAAATTCCATAGCTGTAGAAACAGATGCTTTCATAGAATCAGGATTTGCATTGTAAGCATCATTTATTACATTGTAGCCGGCTATTTTTTCTACTTGCCAGCGTTTTTCTACAGGTTTGTATAACTTTAATCCGTTATTAATTAAATCAGGTTCTATGCCTAAATATAATCCTGCTTTAATTACGGCAATTGCATTTTCTACGTTGTAATCTCCGCTTGTATTTAATTGATATTCTTCATTTTTGTACTCAAACTTTGTTTTATCCGGTTGTTTATCTATAAATTCTACGTCTTTTAAGGAAAAGTAATGTTTTTCTCCTTTAAATTGGACATTTTGTCTGATTAAATCGCTATCATGAGCAATAAAGATACCATTTTCTTTTTGGTAAGAACATATTTCACACTTTGCTTTTGCAATATTTTCACGACTTCCAAGCCGTCCTATATGAGAAGTTCCTACATTAGTAATAATTGTTATATTTGGATTGGAATATTTTGAAAGAAGTTCTATTTCACCCATTCCTCTCATTCCCATTTCAAGAATTAATACTCTTGTATCTTTTGGCATTGAAAGTATTGTCTGGCAAAAACCTACTTCGTTGTTATGATTTAGAGGTGTTGCGTGTGTTTTATATTTTTGAGAACATACATATTTTAGCATTTCTTTTGTTGTTGTTTTACCTGAACTGCCTGTAAGAGCAATTACTTTAGGCGAAACTTTATTTAAATAAAGTTTTGCTAGTTGTAAATAAGCAATTAACGGATTTTCTACTTGTAGTACAAGATTTGCATTGTTTAAAACAGTTCCGCGCCTTGTAAAATATGCTTTTGCACCGCCATTAACCGCTTGAGAAATAAAATTTTCTCCGTCAAATGTTTCACCTTTTAACCCTATATATATATCGTTTGGTGTAATTGTTCGAGTATCGGTAGATATTGAGAAATGTTCTCCGTGTGTGTTATTTTTTAAAACTTTTGCACTTGTTGCAAAAATAAGTTCTTCTGTTGTAAATTTCATAAAATGATTTTACAACAAAACATATATTTTTTAAATAAGTTTAATTTGTGTAAAATATTAGAGCGTATTTAAAATAAAAACATTTAAATTATCGAAAAATTTAAGGATATTATATATCATCTTATTTTCAAGTTTATTTTTCCTCTATAGGTAATATTACGATAAAATCTGCACCTTTACCTTTTTCACTTTCTACTCTTATTTTACCTTTATGCAATTCTGTAAGATATTTTGTGATTGTCAAACCAAGTCCTGTAGAAGTTTCTTTTTTATAAAACGCATCTTCTAATTGTACAAACTTACCAAAAATTTTCTTATGATATTTTTTATCTATACCTATTCCATTATCTTTAACACTTATTCTAACATTTTTATAAGTATTGGAAACATTTATTTCTATTTTACCTTTTTCCGGTGTATATTTTATTGCGTTACTTAACAGGTTGTATAAAATTTGCTGTATTTTTTGATAATCTGCATAAATATCAATATCTTTTACTATATGATATGTTAGATTAATGTTTTTCTTTTTTACCAAAGGCATAAGCATGTTTGTTGTTTCAAT
>AUXO011914589.1_pt1 | contig 16403 bp, 15 predicted proteins | sample 768731 | NCBI WGS metagenome assembly AUXO01 (sample SAMN02715735, study PRJNA202380) | gut metagenome | biome: sheep rumen | host: Ovis aries | place: New Zealand: Palmerston North
CGGCAGGCAGAGCCGCCGCGTAGTCTCGTCGGTGAGTACGAAGAGCCGGTCGTGGCTGCACTCAGCGATGGCCTGCGACAGCGACTGCTCCAAATCTTCTGATAGAATTAGTTTCTGTGGTTCCATAACAGTGTGCAAAATTAATATAAAATAATGTAACTCGTATCGAAAAAATACGATAATTGCAGAATAAACACTAATTTTGCACTGCGAGAGTTAAACCATCCGCCATCTGACGCGTCAAAAACTCCGTGACAACAACAACGACGACGATATGAGACGATACCTACTCTTAATCCTGCTGACCACCGTGGCGTCGCTCGCCATGGGCCAGCGCAACGTGACAGGAACAGTAGTGGAACACGAGAGCGGCGAGCCTGTCGCCCAGGCCACCGTACGACTGCTGCGACAGGACAGCACACTCGTTAAGGGCGTACTGACCGGCCTTGACGGCAAGTTCACCTTCAGCGCCCCCGCCGGGCGCTTCATCCTGCAGCTCACCTGCGTGGGATACAAGAATTTCACCCGCAATATCACCCTCGCCACCGACAAGGACCTCAGCCTGGGCACCATGGAGATGCAGCCCGACGCCATCATGCTGCGCGGAGCCACCGTCACCGGACAAGCCGCCAAGGTGACGCTGCGCGCCGACACCTTTGTATATAACGCATCGGCCTACCGCACACCAGAGGGCTCTGCCGTAGAGGAACTCGTCAAGCGACTGCCCGGAGCCAAAATCGACGAGAACGGAAAGATAACCATCAACGGAAAGGAAGTAACCAAAATCATGGTAGACGGCAAGGAATTCATGACCGGCGACACCAAGACCGCCATGAAGAACCTGCCCTCGTCCATCGTAGACCGCGTAAAGGCCTACGACCAGCGCAGCGACATGGCCCGTGTAAGCGGCATCGACGACGGAGAGGAGGAAACCGTGCTCGACTTCGGCATCAAGCCCGGCATGAACCGCGGACTGATGCTCAACGCCGACCTCGGCATCGGCACCAGGGGCCGGTACAGCGGGCGCGTATTCGGAGGATGGATGAAGGACGACCTCAAGCTCTTCCTCATGACCAATGCCAACAATGTCAACGACATGGGATTCGGCATGGGCGGCGGACGTTTCGGCGGCGGACGGCAGGGTCTCACCGCCACCAAGATGACCGGACTCAACCTTAACTACGAAAAGCGCGACCTGCTGAAACTGGACGGAAGCATACGCTGGAACCACAGCAACGGCGACGCCACCGTCAAACGCTCCACCGAAGACTTTATGAGCAGCACACTGTCCTCCTTTGGCAACAGCCTCAACAGCAACATGACACGCTCCAACAGCTGGGACGCACGGCTCAGACTGGAGTGGACACCCGACTCGATGACCAACATCATGTTCCGACCACAGCTGCGCTACAACTCGAACGACGGACTCAGCGAAGGCATCAGCGCCACCTTCAGCACCGACCCCTATAGCATCCGCAACATCACCAATCCACTGCAGCAACTCGACCAGCTCGCCGACGACGACGTGGTCAAGAACAGCAATCAGAGCAACTCCACCACCTATAGCGACGACAAGTCGATAGGCGGATTCGTCCAGCTCAATCGCAAGCTCAGCAACAACGGGCGCAACATCACACTCAGGCTCAGCGGCGACTATAGTGACGGAATGAGTCGCTCCTTCTCAAACGACTCAGTCAACTACTACCAGTCCGACCGCGACTCCGTATACCAGGCCAACCGGTACGCCGTAACACCCACCAAAAACTACGACTACGGCATCAAGGCCACCTACAGCGAACCCATCTTCGACCGCGTCTACCTGCAGCTATCCTATCAATACCAGTACCGCTACACCAAGAGCGATCGGGGAACCTACGACTTCAGCCGCCTCGGACTGCCCTTCTTCAGCATCACGCCCGCTTTCAGACAGTGGGACAGATACCTCGACCTGCTCGACGGACAACCACTCGACGGATTCAGAGACAGCAACCTGAGCAGATACTCTGTATACAAAAACTATATCCACACCGCAGAAATCGGACTCCGCGTCACACGCAAAGCCTATAACTTGAATATAGGATTCCAGGTGCAGCCACAGAAGTCGCACTTCATACAAGACTATCAGGGACTGCATGCCGACACCACACGCACCGTCACCAACCTTGCACCCACAGCCGACTTCCGATGGAAAATATCCAAGGTCAGCCAGTTGCGACTCACATATCGGGCCAACAGCAGCCAGCCATCCATGACCGACCTGCTCGACATCACCGACGACTCCAACCCACTCAACATCCGAAAAGGTAACCCCGGGCTGAAGCCTTCGTTCACACAGAACCTCCGACTGTTCTACAACAACTACATCATGAACCACCAGCGCAGCATCATGGCACACATCAACTTCCAGACCACACGCAACAGCATCTCCAACATGGTGACCTACGACGAAGCTACCGGCGGCAGAACCACACGGCCCGAGAACATCAACGGCAACTGGAACGCATTCGGAATGTTCATGTTCAACACCGCCATCGACTCAACAGGATTCTTCAACGTCAACACATTCACCACATTGAGATATGCCAATGCTGTAGGCTACGTCAGCGTAGACCGATTCTCAGACTCACAAGAGTCGACCACCCGCACCACCACCATCGGTGAGCGACTCGCAGGAAGCTATCGCAACGACTGGATTGAGTTCGAACTGAACGGCTCGCTGGAGTACATGCATGCCCGCAGCGTACTGCAGACTAACAACAATCTGGACACCTGGACATTCTCATATGGTGCCAACATGATGCTCACCGCCCCCTGGGGAACACAGCTCTCTACCGGCATCAACATGAACTCGCGGCGCGGATACAACGACGCGTCGATGAACACCAACGAGCTGATATGGAACGCACAGCTCTCGCAGTCGTTCCTCCGAGGCAATGCACTCACCCTCATGCTCCAGTTCTACGACATTCTGCACCAGCAGTCCACATTCAGCCGCTCCATCACAGCCATGCAGCGCAGCGACACCGAGTATAACGCCATCACCAACTACGCCATGCTCCATGTAGTATACAAGCTCAATCTCTTTGGCGGGCTGAAGGCCCGGCAAGGCAGACCCGGCGGATTCGGCGGAGGCCGCGGCGGATTCGGCGGCAACCGAGGTGGCCGCGGAGGATTTGGCGGAGGCCGCCCGGGAGGATTCTAAATTGCAGGAAAGATTATGAATGAACAACAGTGTGTAGAACTCTTGCTGCATCATGGAGTAAAGCCTACGGCCAACCGCATCGTAGTGCTGAAGGCACTGGCGGCCACAGAGCGGCCATTGTCACTGACAGAGCTGGAATACAAAATACTGACTATCGACAAGTCGGGCGTATTTCGCGCACTGGCCCTCTTCAAGGAGCACCACGTCGTGCATGTGATAGAAGACGGTGGCGACGGAGTACGCTATGAGCTGTGCCACAGCCACGACGGCCACAAGGACGAAGACCTGCATGTACACTTCTACTGTGAACGCTGTCGGCGCACTTTCTGTCTTGAGGACATTGCCGTGCCTGAGGTCGACCTGCCTGAAGGCTTTGAAATGACTTCTGTGAATTTCATGGTGAAAGGTATCTGTCCCGAGTGCAAGTAAGACATGATAGAAAAATAAAGAAGAAGAGGAATGAGCCACGGCTCATTCCCCTTTTTCTTCTTCCTTGCGATCGTCGATATTGTCGCCCTCTGTCGGTGCGAGCTCCTCCTCGAAGTCGGTCACACCGGCCTTGACAAGAATATTGTACCACTGGATGAGCTTCTTGATATGACTGTTCTGTACGCGCTCCTGATCCCAGTCGGGAAGCACCTTCGAGAAATAATCGTGCAACTCCTCTGGAGTGGCTTTCTTGAAGTCGATGCTTGCCACCTTGCCTTGCTCCAGGTCGCGCATCGAGGCCAGTACTTTCATCAGGGGTACATCGTCGGTCTCGGTGAACATAGCTATGTCGGCCAGCGAGGTGATACGGTCGGTGGCGAAGGCCGGAAGGCGCTTGTGAGTGTCGTCCAGTGCCTCGACAATCAAGCTGTTCTTGGCGCGAGAAACGAGTTTGTAGAGTCCGGGCTTACCGGAAATTGCTAAAATGGTCTGCTTCATTGTTCTTTCCTTTTTATTTATTATTATACTTTTCTTCTTTCCCTTATTATATTATTTTTGGGGGTTACTTTATTTATCGCAGCATCCCTATAGAATGCCGTTGAGCTCTTCGAGCAGACGGTCAATCTGCCGTGAGAGGTCGGCCTGCCCGTCATTCACTATTTCATAGTCGGCCAATTGGCGTACACGCTCCTGAGACCACTGCTTGTCCATCCATTGCAGCGCCTGGCTGCGGTCTATTCCGTCGCGCAGCATGATGCGATGGATGCGCACTTCAGTCGGAGCAGTTACCACTACTACCTTGTCCATCAGTTGATAGGCTCCCGACTCATACATGATGGCACTCTCCATCCACTGATAGCCGCTCTGCTCAAAGTCGCGGAATACGGCAGGATGTATAATGGCGTTGATGGCCTGCTGGTTAGCGTCGCTGGCCAGCAGGAACTGGCTGATGGCAGCCTTGTCGAGTGAGCCGACAAGAGTTTTGAGTTGCTGCTGCAGAGCAGTAGACGTGCGAAGCAACCGTTTGGCGGCGCTGTCGCAGTCGTACACCTGTATGCCTCTGTCGGTCAGAAGACGGCAGACATAGCTCTTTCCAGAACCGATTCCTCCTGCTATACCAATCTTCATTCCTCTTCTATCAGATAGTCCACCTGTCTGGCACTAAGTGTGGCCCGGTTGATACCTTCCGGCACATTACGCAGGTAGATGTTACACTTCTCGGATGGCTTCTGCTCAATCTCCAGATAGTCTGCTACCACATCGAAGTCTTCTGCACGCAGGCTCTTTATCTGTCCAACGCCGGCCACAAAGTTGACCCTAACCTTTGCGGGGAATGTACGAAGCACTTTCCCCGCAGGCAGGTTGATGCATCTTACGGGTACGTTGATACCCTCTTCGGTCAGTACATCCGTATGGAAATTGACGGTGATGCGCTCAGGTACCACCTTGACATCTGAGGGATGAACCAGTCGGCAATTGACAGATAGCGTGTCGCGGAAACCTACATGGTTCAGCGGCTCGGTATTGATGACCTGTATGCTGTCCAACTTCTCGGCGGAGGCGTAGACATCTACACTGTCAGGACTGTATGTAACATAGGAGATAAAGTAGAGCTGCTCTGGTATAACGCGTCCTGCCCAACGTATGGGGACGCGCTTGCGTTCACCATTATTATAGAAGAACTCCAGTTTCTCGGGCTTGATACTTACAATTCTTGTGGTGCTCTCTTTCAGTTGGTCAGAGATGCGCTTGAGGTCAGAGGCTGATATGATGCCGCCACCATTTCCCCGATCGTAAGCCTTGAAGTTGATGTTAATCTTAGGGCGCTGCTCACCATACATATAGGCCAAGATAACCCAGCCCTTGTCGCGAACGGTAATGCGCAGGGTGTCGTCGGCCGACGAGGTGAGTACCACGTTCTTAGGCACATTCACAATGTGCACAGGAACCTTCAGCTCCTTCTCGTAAGTCTCATTGAGCGTGAGAATCAGCCAGAATACGGCTGAAAGTAGCAGGAAGAACAAAAATATAAAAACTTGCTTGTTCATGTTGCTGAACATGAAGCCCTTGATGTTCTGCACTGCTTCTCTCATTGTTTCAGGCCCTTTTTATCGCTCTCCGGATTACTTTTCTATGGGGTATGGATTATTTTTGTACAGGGTGTGGATCACTTCTGTACGGGAGTGCTTGTCATATCTTTATAGACAGACCCCTTGTCAACCTTGATAACGACTCCGTCGGCAATTTTCACTTCTATGATTCCCTTGGCCAGATCAATCTTCTTCACCACGCCATAGATACCGCCGCCTGTGACGACTTCAGTACCCTCAGCAAGTGTATTTTGGAAATTCTGGATTTCTTTCTGACGTTTCTGCTGCGGACGAATCATGAAAAAATACATGATGGCAAAGATAGCCACCATCATGATGATAAAACTAAGACCACTGCCGTTCTGTGCGGCTTGGGCTGCTAAGAAAATCTGTTGCATAGTCGTGTAATTGTTATTTCGTTATTAAGTTATTTCGTTATTCTGAGAAATCTGGACTCTTTTTCAGCTCCTCACTTGCTTGAGCATACGGCCGGTGCTTGACAGATGGTGCGCTATTGAATCGAGCATACCGTTGATGTAGCCTGAGCTTTTCGGTGTAGAGTAGAGCTTGGCCAGTTCCACATATTCATTGATGGTTACGCTGACCGGAATGCTTGGGAAAGTCAACATCTCGGCAATGGCTATCTGCATGATGATGATGTCCATATATGCCAGTCGCGAGAAGTCCCAATTACGAGAGGCCTCGCTCATGTAGTGCTGGTATTCGTCGCCATTCATAATCGTTGCCCGGAAAAGCTTGCGGGCATAGTCTTTGTCCTCCTCCGAGTCGTATTCGGGAAGTAGGGCCTGATTGCCGCTGTTCTTCTCCTCAAAGCGCTTGATGGTTTTCAATACAAAAGAGTCGACCACCTCCTTGTCGTCGTTCCAATAAAGGCTTTGCTCCTCAAGCAAGGTGTCAAGGTCGGCATTCTGTTCGATAAGGGCCTTGTAGAGCTTACGCCACAATTCACGGTCGTTCTGCCAGTTGTCCTCTTCCGACTCCATATAGTCTTTGTATAGCTGGCTCTCCGTAATCTGGACATAGAGCTTCTTGAGGAACTCGGGTTCGTCGTTCCACGTCTTCTTCTGGGTCTCCATGAAGTCGTGAAGCATCTTGTTCTGCTCTAGTTGCAGGGCAAAACGGTTGTCGGCAAACCTACGCGACGGCATCGGCGTACCTTCACGCTTTGCCCGTGCTTCGGCAACCTCTAAGTGACGACGACTCTCATGTGTGATAGCCACGATGAGTGCCAAAAGGTAATTATATAGGTCGTAAGCTTTCGACAGGCTGAACATCAGTTCTTTTTCAGCCGTGTCTATGTTCTTGCTGCCATTTTGATAATAGGCATAGGTTAACTGGACTGTCTTAATCCTAATGAGTTCTCTGTTAATCATATCTGCTTTCTTTCTCTTTTGATACTCTTATCAGCTGCAAAGGTACGAATAAGTGAGCAAAGAACAAAATAAATCCCCATTTATTTTTTGCGACAAGTTTGTCTAGTCTTACTTCTCTTGAGCTATCTTCTCAGCATGACGCGCCTCACGGTTATGCTTCAGGAAGCGGAGACGCTCCAGTGCATGAACGCGTGCCCGATAAATCTGGAAGCGGTAGACTATAACAGCCAGTACAAAGTAGCATACTGCCTGAATCCATAGTATACGCAGTTCAGGCATGACATCGCTCAGGTCTGCTCCCATAGAGTTGAGCCGGATATAGGCCCTGGCACCGAATGTGCTGGGGAAAAGCCAGCTGACGCCCTGCCAGTAGCTGGGAATATTGCTCTGCGGCCATGATGCTCCTGTCAAAAAGAGCAAAGGAACGGAGGCAAAGACAACTAGCAACATGACGTTCTCGCGATATTTGACCATACACGACACCATCATGCCAAAGAAGATACATGCCAGCACATAAGGCAGCAACAGGCAGCACAGCGACCACCCCGAGGCCAGCTGGGGGAAGTGGAACAGGGCCGGAACGCCTGCTGACACCCAGGCACTCATGACCATAAAGATCATGAAGTAGCACATCGCCTTGCCCATCACGATGGGGAGGGTACTCGAATATCGTGTGTCGCCAATTGGTATCAACATACGGTAAGGATTCTCGTCGCGCGCAGTTCCTGCAGCCAGTCCTATTCCCAGCACCAGTGTCTGTTGCAAGATAAGCATAAGCACGGCAGGCAATATTCCAGAGCCATAACCTCCGGCAGGACTGAAGATGGGTATGTCTTCGTAGTCCAGGGGTCTGGCGGCAACCACCTCTTCACGACGGGTGTAGTGACCTCCCAGACGCGTCTTTAGTTCTGTTCCCATCTGCATGGTCACTAACTGAGCCGTCTGGAATATCGCCTTGTAGGTCAGCATCAGGCTCATGTCGCAATAGACACTGATAGTGCCTTGCCGCAATCCATAGGTGTCGGGCTCGAACGAACTGGGAATGAGGTATACCCCTTTTACCAGCTGTCTGCTTACCAGCGACTTGGCTTCGTCGAGGTCCTGGGCATAGTATTTGATTTCGACATCGGGCGAGGCATTGCACATCCGTATGAACTGCCGTGACAGCTGAGAATGAGACTGGTCGACCACACACACAGGCACCTCGCGCACCACCTCATTGTTGTATATCCACGAGTAGAGTATTGGATATAACAAAGGTACGACGATGAAGAAGATGATGACACCCTCATCTCTTACCAGCTGCGAGATCTCCTTGCGCCAGATGAAGCAGGCATGCTGCAGGCCTTCATATATGTTACGGAATATAGACATAGGTCAGCATTGCATTCTTAATTTTCTTATAAACCAGCCAAGGCAGGAGCATGAATCCTGCAAGGGCAGCAAAGTGGAACCACGCCTCAATGAGCGGGAATCCGTTGAATACGCACGTCTGGTAGATCATCCAATAATGGCGTAGGGGAAACAGCCACGACAGCGACTGGAGCGGAGCATCCATGCCCATGACGGGAAATGCCGATCCTGCCATTGATATGCTGAGCACTGCCCATAGCGACGAGACACTCATCGACATGCGCAACGAGGGCATTAGTCCGAAGGCAAAGATACCGAACCCTTGCGAGGCCAGAACCTGCATCACTCCAAGAAGTACTAGCATCCAGGGCGAGCCTGGGTGGGGGAATCCAAGATGAAAGAACACGTACCACTGATAGCCGAAGACTATTGCCAGCCAAATGATGGTCTGTGGAAGGAATTTTCCCAGCATGGCTATCAGGATTTTGTTGTCGGCTTGCTGCAGCCACTCTCTTGACGAGTTGAACTTCAGTTCCGTGCCCAGCGAGTAGCTGGAAATCAGGAATATAAACAGCATGATAATGCCCGGCACCATGACGGTGGTGAGGTAAACATTATAGCTGGACCAAGGATTGGCTATCTGGTGCAGATCCACCTTGATGGGCTGTAGCAGGGTTTGTATCTGCCGGTCGGTAGCCCCTCGTGCCCTTAGCATCCCTTGCCCTACTCCTGCTGATCCTAAGGTGGCGATGGTCTTCATGTCTTTCATCACCATCGAGCCTGCAGCCAGCGTAGTGTTGGAGTAGTAATACGAAATCTTGGGATGGCGGCTTGCCAGCAGTTTTTCAGTTGTTCCCTTGGGAATATAGAGGAATCCGTAAATCTCGTTGCGCTGGATGGCTCTTCGGGCCTCTGACATGCTGGGATAGCGCGCTACCACTTTCGACATTTGGAACCCATCCAGACGGCGTGTCAGCGAGCGCGTCATGGATGTGTTGTCCAGGTCTACCACTCCGACAGGCAGTTCTGTGGGCAGGCCATCTTCCAGAATGCTGGTGAAAAAGAAGATGACGAAAACGGGGAATACCACCATACAGAAGCGATAGATGTGGTTCTGGCGCAGAATCCGCAACTCGCGCATCATGATGCTGTATATCTGGCTAACGTAGGTCATCTCTCACTTCTCTGGTTCTCTATTCTTACTTCACGATGAGGCTCATGCCCGGACGCAGTCCCTCGAACTTCTCCACGGGACGTGCCTTAACCTCGAAGGTCTTCAGGTCATACTGTCCATTAGCTTTGGTAGCTTTCCACACGGCATAAGATCCCATGTCCTTCATATAATAGATTTTCATCTCCACCTCTTTGTTGAAGGCGGGGACAAAGGCTTTGAACGTCTTGCCAATCTCCATACCGTTCAGCTGGTCCTCGCGTACATTGAACGTACCCCACAGGTCGCTCATCACCGCTACATTCATAATCGGGCTGCCAGTGCCCACCAGTTCTCCCACCTTGGGGAATATATCGGTCACCTCGCCCTCCATCTGGGCGGTCTGAACCGTCTCGTGGATATAGGATGTCACTTCCTGCACAGCACCTCGTGCCCGTCCCACCTGGGCTGCTGCTGCCAGCTTGTCTTCACGACGGGCGCCATTACGGGCCATGTCGTATTGGCTCTCGGCTGCCTTGCATTGGGCTTCCATCGCCTTGTAGGTGGCATACACTTCATCGCGCTTCTGTGCGCTCACCACACCTTCGTCGAACAGACGCTGTATGCGCTGATACGACTTCTCGGCAATCTCCAGTCCGGCCTTGGCTTGCTGCAGCAGATTGTAGGCTCCGCGAATCTGTTCCTCACGTGCACCGTTCTGGGCTTTTAGCTCCAGAGCGGCGGCTGCATTCTCGGCACTCTGAGCCTGCTCCATCTTGGCGCGCACCTCAGGGGCATCGAGAATGGCCAGCGTATCGCCCACCTTCACATAGTCACCCTCTTTGACTCGTATCTCCAAAATGCGTCCCGGCACCTTGCTCGATACACGATATTCACTTACTTCCACCTGACCCTGAATCAACTCTGGATCGCGCCCCAGGGCAAAGAAACCTATCAAGGCCACAATGGCCACAGCTGCCGCAAATCCTAAAATTGCGTACAGGATATTGTTATGTTGTGTTTTTGCTGACATCTTTTCTGTTGTTTACTATTATTAAATATGGTTCTGTATTCACTGTAATGTTCCCAGGGCCTTCTGCAGGTTCACCTGACTGAGCTTGACGTCAATCTCTGCGTCTATCTTCTGCGACTGAGCCTGTAGCCAGGCAGTCTGGGCTTCCATGACGATGGTCGACGAGATGACTCCCTCGCGGAATCCCAAGTTGGCGGTGCGCAGGTTCTCGTCGGCTTTCTGTGTGCTGGCTTGTGCCATAGCGAGTTTCTTGTTGGCCTCGCTCACTCGGAATGCACTTTGGTTGACCTGTAGCTCAATCTTCTCGCGAGCCTCTTCCAGTTGCAAGTTAGCTATGGCTGTAGCTCCTTTGGCAGCACGGACTTTATAGGCCACGTCGCCCCAATTCCATATAGGTATACGTACAAGAACTCCCACGTTCCACATGCCTGCGAACTTGCGCTGGAAACCGTTCAGCACGTTAGGGTTGGTTACTACGTAGCCTCCAGTCAGTAGCACTTGCGGCAGATTGCCGGCCTTGAGAATGTTGGTCACCTGGCGGCTCATGTCTACCACATTTTGCAGCTGCCTCAACTCGGGGCGCATTTCTGCCACAGCCTGCATGTCGACCAAAGGCTTGGAGGCGGGTGCAACACCCAGGTCTTCGCGTGTCTCGTCCTCCAGCGTAATCTGTTCGTTCATGGGCAGGCCACAGAGCTGGCAGAGCAGCATTTTCGACAGCACCAGGCCGTCGTTCACCTGTGTGAGCGCCATCTCGGCTTCGTTCACTTTTACAGAGACGCTCAGCCCTTCCGAGCGGGTGGCAACGCCCTCTTGGATCATCTTCTGCACATCGGCATCCAGTTTCTTCACTAGGTCGAGAAACCCTTGTGCCAACTTTTGCTTATGTCGCAGCGACACCACCTGCCAGTATGCCTGGTCTATGGTGAATAGGGTAAGCTGTCGGCGGGCTTCCATAGCGTTGGCTGTCATGTTCTCGTTGATGTCGGCCAGCTTGTTCATGGCGATGATGGCTCCACCCATGAAAACGGGTTGCGTCAGCATGATAGACCCCGCAAATATGTTACGCGTATCGGTGCGTAGGGCGTCAACCACTCTTTGGCCTAAACCATTGCCTATCGCACCTAGTTCCGTCAGCGATGTTCCAAGCTGCTGTTGTATGGCCTGAGGCGTGATGCCGATATTTCCTAAATTTTGCCAAAGGGACTGAGGCATTTGCATCATAGCCTGTCTTGCCTGGTCGGAGATGCCTGTGGTGATGTTGGTACCCAGGGAGGATAGCGAGCTCTTTTGGTCGTCGTTCAGCAGCGACACTTCTTTGCTGGTCCATACGTAGCCGCCCAGGGCACTGATGTGTGGCAGGTACTTTGTACGTGCCGACTTGCGCAAATTGGAGGCGATGTCCTGCTTCACTTTGGCAACGCTCATCTGCTTGTTGTTGCGCAGTGCCATAGCTCGGCAGCTGTCAAGCGACAGCAGCTGTTGGGCCGACAAATGTAAAGGCAGAAATGAAAGAAGGTAAAAAGGTAAATACCTCTTCACCTGCCCCATTACCTCGTGTTTTAACTTCATTCTCATGTATATGCTCTATTACTTTTGAAAGGTAAAGTTCCGTTGTCCGATGGCCTGACCGTCGCAGAAAATGCTGACATTGTATTGTCCGCCACTAAGGTATTCATTGATGGTCCAATAGAGAATCTGGGTGGTTTCCTCACCCGTGTATTCTATGTCTTTCTTCATCGACCAGGCCAGTTGCTTGCCTGCATATTCAAAGGTGCCGCCTCCGTTGAGCACCTCGCCCTCGGGAGTCATCACTCTTACGTACACGGAGCGCACTCCATTCGAGGCGGTGACGTTCTTCGTGATAGTGAAGCTTACGGCCAGCGTCTTGCCGTTCTTCATGTATTTCTCGGGCTTGCCTTTCTTGTTCAGCGGGCTCAGGGCGATGTTGGTGGCATCCAGCTGAGCTGCAATGGCCACCTTCTCAGACAGCGTAGCCTTCTGCGAGGCCAGTTGCTGGTTCTCCTGATTGCTCTGTTCCAGCTCTGAGCGCACACGGTCGTTCTCTGCTACCAGACTCTCGTTCAGGCGGTTCAGTGAGTCTATCTGTATGACGTAGCTGCGCAGCACAGCTCGTACGGTGGCCAGCTCTTTCTTCAGGCGGGTAATCTCGGCGGCATCGCTGGCGTGAGTACGCTTCAGCTCTTCCAGCAGTTTCTGCGTATGTTCTTGCTCGGCAGTAAGCTGTGCTATGATGCTGTCGTTCTTGATATAGGTTTTCATTTCGCTATACTGAGCGGCAAAATTCTGGTATTCCTTCTCCATCTCCTGCTTGTCAAGAGCCGCCAACTCCTGCATGTCGCGGTTGGCCTGCTTCTCCTGAAGCAGGCTATAGCCAAGCCAACCTATCATGACCAGCAGCAAGATAAAAACACCAGTTGCGACTTTTTTATTCATATATTATCAGTTTTCCGAAAACCGAGTGCAAAGATACCCCTTTTTTTTCAAATAGCCAAGATTTCCCCTAACTTTAGTAATTATTTACCATTATTACAACATTTTCAAGCCAAATTTTTCTACACGCGTTTTTATTTTCCCCTTTTTGTTTGGAAGTTTGGAGAAAAATGTCTATCTTTGCCACATATTATTATGCCTATGAACAAGAACGGTTTTCTTTATAGAATTTTCGACCTATACTATGATGGCTTTCGCCACATGCGGCTGGGTAAGACACTTTGGGCTATTATCGCTATCAAATTGTTCATTATGTTTGTCATCCTCAAGTTGTTCTTTTTCCCCAATTTCATTAAGCAGCATGCTGCCGAGGGCCAGGAACCCGAATTTGTTGCTACTCAAATCCTAAAACAATGATATTATGACTGACTTATTTCTAAACATTGACGCCGGTTCTGTCAATTGGGCAAGAGCTCAGTTTGCGTTGACGGCCATCTATCATTGGCTGTTCGTACCTCTCACGCTGGGGCTGGCTGTTATCATGGGCATCTGCGAGACACGCTGGTATCAGACACGTGACATCTTCTGGCGCGACACCGCCATGTTCTGGCAGAAGCTCTTTGGTGTCAACTTTGCGATGGGCGTGGCTACGGGCATCATCCTCGAGTTCGAGTTTGGCACCAACTGGTCGAACTATTCCTGGTTCGTGGGCGACATCTTTGGAGCTCCCCTGGCCATTGAGGGCATCGTGGCCTTCTTCATGGAGTCTACCTTCGTCGCGGTTATGTTTTTTGGGTGGAAGAAAGTGTCGCCAGGCTTCCATCTCGCTTCCACGTGGCTCACGGGGCTCGGAGCCACCATCTCTGCCTGGTGGATATTGGTGGCCAACGCATGGATGCAGCATCCTGTAGGGTGTGCTTTTAATCCTGACACAATGCGCAACGAGATGGTCGACTTTCTGGCCGTTGCATTTTCGCCTTTTGCGGTAGGCAAGTTTTTCCACACCGTCATCTCTGCCTGGATCATCGGGGCCGTCTTCGTGGTGGCCGTGTCGTGCTGGTATCTTTACAAGAAGCGCGAGGTCAGGCTGGCTAAGCAGAGCATCAGGATTGCTGCAGTGGTGGGTTTAGTAGCCTCGCTGGGCGCCGCACTGACAGGACACGTCAGCGGACAGCAGGTGGCCCGATACCAACCCATGAAGCTGGCGGCTATGGAGGGGCTCTACGATGGTGGTACCGACCAGGGGCTGACCCTTGTCCCCTATGTGAAAATGCCTTATGCCCTCAGCATCATGGCTACCGATGACCCGCATGGTTTCGTGCCGGGCATCAACGATTTGCTGGATGGATATACGCTGCCCGACGGCACCCGTGAACCATCAGTGGAAGAGAAGATAGCACGTGGCCGCCAGGCCATTGTTGCCTTGGCCGACTATCGCAAGGCAAAGCATGAGGGAGCTGGCGAGGCAGAGCTCAACCAGCTGCTCAGCGTCTTCCGCGCCAACATGCCCTACTTTGGCTATGGGTATGTGAAAGATCGCCAAGATGTGGTGCCTCCCGTGCTGGTCAACTTCTGGGCCTTCCGTGTGATGGTGGGTGCAGGGTGTCTCTTCATCCTTTTCTTTACCATACTGGTGTTGGTGTCGTTCGACATCCCGTTCCTCAGCATCACCACCCGTCGGTTGCTTGCCACCTTTGGCATCATTCCTGAGACCCAGGCCGACGAAGGCGACATCGCTATGTTGCCCGCGTGGCATTATTGGCTGGCTATACTGCTTGTCCCACTAGCCTATGTGGCTTCGGAGAGCGGATGGCTGGTGGCTGAGTTTGGCCGCCAGCCCTGGACCATTCAGGACATGCTGCCCACATGGGTGTCGGTGAGCGACATCAGCGGCAGTTATGTGGCACTGACCTTCTTCCTCTTCCTGTTCCTCTTTACTCTTATGCTGGCTGTAGAAATCAGCATTCTGCTAAAGCAGATACAGAAAGGCCCAGAGTATAGCCAGAGGTAACGGGATGCAAGCGTTTTTGGCATTGTGTAATCAATATAAGGATTAAGGATTATGACATACGAATTTCTGCAACATTACTGGTGTTTTGTCGTATCGCTGCTCGGAGCCCTGCTGGTGTTTCTGCTGTTTGTGCAGGGTGCCAACTCGTGTATCCGCTCACTCGGAGTGACAGAAGGCGGGCAGCGGCTGGTACTCAACTCTACAGGCCGCAAGTGGGAGTTCACTTTCACCACGCTGGTCACTTTTGGCGGAGCATTCTTTGCTTCCTTTCCGCTCTTCTACAGCACCTCCTTCGGTGGGGCCTACTGGCTGTGGATGATTATTCTCTTCACCTTCGTTCTACAGGCCGTCAGCTACGAGTTCCAGCATAAACTGGGCAACTTCCTGGGGCCGCGCACTTTCCAGTATTGCCTGGTGCTCAACGGATTGTTGGGGCCTCTGTTGCTGGGTGGGGCGGTGGCAACCTTCTTCGAGGGTTCCAACTTTATCGTCTCCAAGGAGAACATGGTCACTTCGATCCAGTCGCTTGAGAACGGACTGTTGGGAGGCTCGCCCGTCATCAGCCAATGGGCCAATGCGTCCCACGGACTCGATGCCCTGCTCAACCCCTGGGTGCTGATCTTCGCATTGGCGGTGATGTTCCTGGCCCGCATCCTGGGCATTCTCTACGTGGCGAACAACGTAGCTGATGACGAGATCCACTCACGGGTCCCCAGACGGCTGTTAGCCAATGCTGTCCCCTTTCTCATCTTCTTCGTGGCCTATCTGGTTCATCTGCTGCTCAAAGACGGCTATGCCTACAATGATGAGGGAGTCATCTTCATCGAACCTTACAAATACCTGAACAATTTTCTGTCCATGTGGTATCTGCTCATACTGCTGCTGGCAGGTGTGGCCTTGGTGCTCTACGGCATTGGGAAAACCATCTGGACCAAAGGCTATACGGGGGGCATCTGGCCTGCGGGCATCGGGGTGGTCATGGCGGTACTGGCCTTGCTGCTCTGTTCGGCATGGAACCATACAGCCTATTATCCCTCGACAGCCGACCTGCAGTCGTCGCTCACGATGGTCAACTCGTGCTCCTCAGAGTTCACCCTGCGCACCATGTTCTACGTCTCGCTGCTCGTGCCTTTCGTGCTGGCGTATATTGTCTACGCCTGGCGAGCCATCGACTCAAAGAAACTCAACACCGACGAGATTGCCTCTGGTCACGCCTATTAGGAGTATGCTGCCAAAATGCAAAAAACGGACTGACTTTTTGGGTCAGTCCATTCTTTAATGAGTCAA
>AUXO013460413.1_pt1 | contig 16399 bp, 15 predicted proteins | sample 768731 | NCBI WGS metagenome assembly AUXO01 (sample SAMN02715735, study PRJNA202380) | gut metagenome | biome: sheep rumen | host: Ovis aries | place: New Zealand: Palmerston North
ACATGAACGCTTATTATGATGTCACGCTTAAAGAGAATCGACTAGGCGAACTCATAAACATGGCTGATCATAATCAGTTTAAATTTTATAAGAATTCAATAGCAAATAAAGAATTTATTGACAATCTATTTGCTTCACATAAATTTGATGTTGTAGTCAACCTGGCAGCGCAAGCCGGAGTCCGCTACAGCATCAAAAACCCCGATGCTTACATTGAGAGCAACATCCTCGGGTTTTACAACATCCTTGAAGCGTGCCGACACAGCTATGACAAAGGTCGACAAGGTGTTCGGCACCTCATTTATGCCAGTTCCAGCAGTGTCTATGGCAACAATGAAAAAGTTCCATATTCAACAGAGGACAACGTCGACCACCCCATCAGCCTCTATGCCGCCACAAAGAAGAGTGACGAGCTTCTGGCACATGCCTATTCAAAGTTATATAACATACCATCAACAGGATTGAGATTTTTCACGGTATATGGCCCTGCCGGCCGGCCCGATATGACATATTTCCACTTCACCGACAAACTTGTCAAAGGCGAAGTGATTAAAATCTTCAATTATGGAAATTGTAAACGTGACTTCACATATATCGATGACATAATAGAAGGAGTGATCCGAGTGCTGAAATCGGCGCCAGAAAGAAAGAGCGGAGAAGACGGGTTACCATTGGCTCCTTATGCGATATATAATATAGGCAACAATCAACCAGAGAATCTTTTGGACTTTGTAACCATTCTGCAAGAAGAATTAGTCCGAGCTAAGGTACTCCCAGCCGATTATGATTTTGAGGCACACAAACAGTTTGTGGCCATGCAACCTGGCGATGTCCCTGTCACCTGTGCCGACATCACAACCCTCGAGGAAGACTTCGGATTTCATCCATCCACTCCGTTAAGAGAAGGCTTGAGAAGATTTGCGGAGTGGTATGCACAGAACATCATTGTTTGAATCGAATCAATCAAAACACTATTGTCCTGTCCTCATTGGTCAAAAGAGTGGAAAGCAGCAATAGCAGGCGCATAGCCAAGAACGCCTTGATGCTTTACATCAGGATGTTCCTGACGATGATTGTGGGGCTGTACACGAGTCGCGTTGTGCTCGCCACGCTTGGCGTGGAAGACTACGGCATCTACGGCGTAGTGGGTGGCGTAGTTGCGATGATGGGGTTCTTGAACGCGTCGATGAGTGGAGCCACGAGCCGGTTCCTCACGTTCGAGCTTGGGCGCGGCGACCGGCAGCGGCTATCCGACACCTTCTCCAGCGCGCTCATTGTCCACATCGGCATCGCGCTGGTGGTGTTCGTGCTTGCCGAGACAGTTGGATTGTGGTTCCTCTGCAACAAACTCGTAATCCCCGAAGGACGCATGGAGGCCGCGCATTGGGTGTACCAGTGCTCCATCTTGAGCGCCATGCTCGGCATCACCCAAGCCCCTTACAACGCCAGCATCATCGCCCACGAGAAGATGGATGTCTACGCCTATGTCGAAATCCTCAACGTCTCGCTGAAACTGCTTATCGTCTACCTGTTGGTAATCGGCAACTTCGACAAACTCAAACTCTACGCCGTCCTCACGCTCGCCGTAGGCATAACCATCATGCTCATCTACCGCATCTACTGCATCCGCCGATTCCCCGAAACCCACTTCCACTGGACGTGGAACAAAACCATCCTCAAACCATTACTCTCCTTCTCCGGTTGGGACTTGTATGGAAATGGATGCGTTACAGCGCGTCAGCAAGGAACTAATTTCTTGATAAATATGTTTTTTGGCGTTGCTTACAATGCAGCAAGTACCATATCAACCAATGTTATTGGCATCATTTCTGGATTAACATTTAATGTTATTCAAGCATTTAGGCCTCAAATAATAAAAAATTATTCTGTAGGCAATACTGTAAAAATGCAAAAACTAATGCAAAACGCCAACAAGTATACTGTGCTATTGTTTGGTTGTATACTTATACCATGTTTTTATGAGATGCCATACTTGCTAAAATTATGGCTTGTTGAAGTTCCACCTCAAACAGTTGAGTTCTGCAGAATCATATTATTTTCAAGTTTAATAGGTTTGATAAATAGCATCGTTACTATCGGGATACATGCTACAGGTCACATAAAAAAACTCAGTTTTATTTCAGGTTCTGTGTTTTTATCAAGTTTGCCCGTAATATATTTTTTATTTATTATGACTCACAATATTAATATGGCCTATTATACATCACTTCTAATTAACATCATTGTGTTATTGATAAATTCTTTTTTGATAAAGAAACGGATTAACAGTTTTAATCTAATAAAATTTCTTTGGTGTTCAATTTCTGCAGGAATAGCTCTTTTTGTTTCTGGTACCATTTGTTATTTTTTCTATAAATTCATAAATGAGTCCTTCTTAAGAATGATTGTTATTACTTTTTCAAATATTATTATAACTTTACTTCTTACTTATCTATTTTTGTTGGATAAGATCACAAGGGCAAAAGTCAGCGAAAATATATGTCAAAGATTTCAATTGTAATACCTGTATTTAATGCTTCTTTATACATTAGTCGATGTATTGAAAGCTTTTTGAATCAGACTTTCAAAGACTTTGAGTTGATTTTAGTTAACGATGGTTCAACAGATTGCACCAATGAAATACTCTATAATTATTCTAAACTTGATGCTCGTATAACAGTCATTGATAAAGAAAACAAAGGTGTAAGCGCAGCAAGGCAGACTGGACTTGAAATAGCTAACAGTAAATATTTAATATTTGCTGATTCAGACGATTGGGTTGAACCATGTATGTTGGATAGTTTATATAAAAAAGCAGAAAATGAGAATTTAGATATCGTGATATGTGATTTTTATATAGATGCTTCTAAGACATCAAAAAGAATTGTTCATCAGCGTCCTTCTGGGCTTTCTCCTCACACCATAATTAAAGACCTGATAACTGGCAGATTACATGGAGCAACATGGAACAAACTATATAATCGTAATATAATAATTAATAGAAACATTAAATTTCCACAAGATTTGAATTATTGTGAAGATTTATGGTTCAATTGTGAATTGCTTTTGTCTGGAGACATTATGGTTTCTTACTTAAGTGAGCCATTCTACCATTATGACCACTACTCAAACGATAACGGTTTATCGAGAAGATTGAAAGAAGAATCGTTAAATGACTACTTAAAATTTTTTGGATTTATTTCTAACCGTATTTCTGATGATTATTTATTATCTAAAATAAAGGAGAATGCAAAGTTATTGGCTTTTAGATCAGACTGTGACTCAAAAAAATATTATTCCATTTTTCCTGAGATTAATAACTCTATTAAATTCACCTCTGATATTCCTATGATTTATAGATGTGGTAATAAATTGGCATTAAAAGGGCACTTAAAATTGGGGCGTAAGTTAGTTTCTTTATATGTTAAGTACTATCTCCCAGTAGCGAGATTCATTAATAGATTATGAAAAAGTTACTTTTATTTGTAGAGTCTCTTAAAATTGGTGGTGCTGAACGAGCGTTGGTGTCACTCTTAGAATGTATAGATAAAAGCAAATTTGATATTACGGTATTATCAATATCTGATATAGGATATTTTACAACGATTGTAAAATCCATTACGGGAATAAAATATAAATATATAGTATCTTCCAGAAACACCTTTTTTGATAAGTTGAAGATAAAGTTGATATATCGCTGGCTACCAGCAAGCATGATGTATCGTATTTTTGTTCCAAAAGGCTTTGATACAGAGGTCGCTTTCTGTGAAGGATTAAGTACAAAAATAATAGGTGCATCAGCCAATAGAAAGTCAAAACATATAGCTTGGGTGCATACTGATTTAAAAGAAAATAATTGGCCAATTGATAATGGGACGTTTAAAAAATTAGAGGAAGAAATCTGTTGTTATAAACGATATGATACTATCATAGGTGTCTCTGACACGGTTTGTGTAGGGTTACGAGATTTGCTTGAAAACAAAGATATTATCAGAATTTATAATTTATTAGATGTTGATGAGATTAAATCCAAATCTAAAGTTGATAGTGAGTTTAAACCGAAAAGAGGTGAAATAAATATAGTATCCGTTGGTCGATTGGAATATGTCAAAGGGTTTGATCGATTAATTAATGTTGTCTCGACCCTTGTTAAATCCGGATATAAAGGATTCAATCTTACAATAGTGGGGGATGGAAGCGAATATCATAAACTAAGAGAAATCGTAAATAACAACGAACTTCAAAATTATGTGACATTTACCGGAATGCAACACAATCCCTTCCCCATTGTAAAAAGTAGAGATTTGTTTGTTTGTCCTTCTCGACACGAAGGGTATAATTTAGCTATAGCGGAAGCGATGATTTTAGGGTTACCTATAATTTCTACAAGGTGTACAGGTCCTAATGAGCTGCTTGATAATGGAAGATATGGAATCCTTTGTGAAAACAATGAATCCGCAATATATAATAGTCTCAAATCAATTCTGGATAATCGTTCCTTATTAGACAAGTATTCAGAATTGTCAAGAGAACGTTGTAGGATTTTTCAAAAGGAGAAAATAATCAACCAAATAAATTATGTGTTCGAACACTAAGCCGAGGATATTTATCAATATGCATTATATGGCGCTGGGTGGGGCTGAGAGAGCTCTGTTGGGTTTGCTCAATGCGCTCGACACGGAGCGGGTGGATGTTGACCTGTTTCTCAACCAGCATACAGGCGAGTTTATGCCTCTTATTCCCAAGAAGATAAACTTGTTGCCAGAGGTCAAAGAATATAAAGCTTTAGAGACACATATTAGAGAATCTTTCAGAGAAGGTTGTTTTGGTGTGGCTGCAGCAAGAATCATAGCAAAACTTCAGAAAAGAATATATTTCTTTTTACATAAAAATGAGAAAGACGATGACGGATATTTTACTTCTCGGTTGGCAGTTCACTTTGTTCCGGGCATCAACCCCAATGTTAATTATGATTTAGCTATAAGCTTTCTCACCCCTCATGTAAATTGTTTAAAGAAGGTTTCAGCCAAGAAAAAGATTGCGTGGATTCATACTGACTATTCCACTCTAAGACTTGCTACGAAGCTTGTAGAACCATATTGGAAAGGATATGATTATATCGTTTCTATCTCAAAAGATGTAACTAAAAAGTTTGTAAGCTTGTTTCCCAATCTGTCTGATAAGATCATCGAGATAGAGAATATACTATCACCAGAGTTTGTTCGCCAACAAGCCGATTTACTTGATGTGCGTTCAGAGATGCCTCGCCAGTCACTAAATTCTAAATGTTTAATAATACTTAGTGTCGGTCGTTTTTGCTATGCAAAAAATTATGACAATGTGCCATATATCATGAGACATCTTGTTAGGCTTGGCTATAGTGACCTACGATGGTATCTTATAGGATTTGGCGGCGACGAGTTGTTGATTAAGAGAAAAATTGCAGAAGCTGGCATGCAAGACCATGTCATCATTCTTGGAAAGAAGGATAACCCTTATCCATATATTAAGGCTTGTGATTTATATGTTCAACCCAGTCGATACGAAGGGAATAGCGTGACTGTACGTGAGGCGCAGATGCTTTATAAGCCAGTTGTTATAACCGATTATCCGACTGCAAAAAGTCAAATTAATAATGGGATTGATGGCATAATTGTACCAATGGATAATCAAGCTTGTGCTGAGGGAATCATAAAAGTAATTCAAAATACTGAATTGCAAAATCAAATAATAGAGTACCTTAAGTCACATGATTATGGGAATGAATCGGAGGTAGATAAGGTTTATAAACTATTAGATGAATAGTTCTATGTTAATGATATACAATTTTTTATTTAAATATATTCATCGTCATTGGAATATCGCTATAGCGGATATTGATTCGGATTTGAATCCGCTTAATGTGCGATGGATGAAGCATGATTATCGCGATAGGTGGTTTGCCGATCCTTTCTTATTTGATGAGTCTAGCGACACTGTAGTAGTATTGGCCGAAGAATACATGCGTGATGAAAGAAAGGCACGAATAGCAAAGTTAACAATCAACAAAATCAATGGCGTGCTTGAAAACAATGAGACGATACTAGATATTGCCACACACTTGTCATTTCCTAATTTCATGAAATTTGACGATAAAATTTACATTTATCCAGAGAACGGTCGATCTGGCAACACAAAATATTATGAATACACATCGTCGCTTGTTGAAAAGGGTGAGTTGTCTCCTTTGCCACTTGCCGATGCTGTTATTGAGCAAATAGATGATAGATATTATATGTTTTTCACATTGGGCAAAGAGTGTAATGGCAACAAGCTGATTATTTATTCCTCATGCAAGCCTTTCGGTCCTTATGAGCCTTATCAAGAAATAAGGTTTAATGAGAATACCGCCCGTAGGGCAGGAAAGATGTTTCGACTTGGAGAAATGCTTATCAGTCCAGCTCAAGTGTGCAATAACGCTTATGGCGAGGCACTCTCAATGCAAGAAGTGAAATTTGTTGATGGTAAGTTTAGATTTGAAGAAGTCAAACGGATTTACCCACAAGGTGATGAGTATCCCAATGGTTTACACACCTATAACACTTGTGGTAACATGGCAGTGATTGATGGATATCGTTACGATTATCCCATCATCAGTAAGTTATATTTTAAACTGCGCGGAAAGACTCAAGATGGCATATAATAAAGTTATTGTTTTAGGCACAAGCCATTACAACACCATTGGGCTAGTTCAAAGTCTTGGGCTTGAAGGGGTATATACTATAGCTGTTGTTGTTGGCAAAAGCGGAACTCTCTCATATAGCATTTATGCAAGAGAAATTCATGAAGTAGCGAATTTTGAAGAAGCAATTGATTTTATTGCGAGCGAACTTGTCGAAACAATACCATCAATTATTATTCCTTGTGGTGACGAGGCAGCATTGCAAATTGAGAAAAATAAAGATAAACTGCAGAGTAAATTCCTCTTTGAGCATACACTTGGCGACATTACACTTTCGCAGGCAATGAACAAGGAGTATCAGGTTAAAGTTGCAGCCACATGCGGTATCGATGTACCTATATCTTTTGAAATTACTTCAGAACGTGACTTGCCAAGTGAGTTGTATTTTCCTTGCATAATAAAGCCTTTACTGAGTTGTGAGGGCGACAAGCATGATATCTGCATAGCCAACAATAAGAGAGAACTCATAGAAAGGTTAAAAGTCCTGTTGACACACACCTCCCGAGTGATTGTCCAACAGTTTATTGAGAATAATGACAAAGAACTCAATATTCTCGGGTGTGCCTATAGTGATGGGACATGTCAAATACCATTAAATATTGAGAAAATAAGAACTCACCCCAAAGGCAGAGGGTCGGTTTCGGTTGGTCTGGTTCGTCCTTTCGACGAGTGTGAAAAGTCACTACTTCCTAAGATTGAACAAATGATAAAGTCAATAGGCTATGTTGGACTTTTTTCCTTTGAATTTATTGTTGATAATAATAATCAAGCAATTTATTTCATTGAATTTAATTTACGCAACGACGCACTGAATCCATTCATTGTTAAGAATGGCGTGAATTTACCATATCTCCATTATCAGGACTTGACAGGACAGAACTTAAAGACTTATTCACCAACTAACAAATGCAAGAAAATGATATGTGAACCCATTCACATGGCATCGTTATATCAGCGTTCTATTTCCCCTTTTGCTTGGTTGGGTGACATTTTTTCGGCATCAGGATTCATGCTTTATCTCAAAAGCGATAAGAAACTTTTTTTTAACATGATTCTAAATAAACTATTTAGACGACTTATATGATGAAGAGAGATTATAGCTTTGATGTAATACGCATTATCGCAATGATGCTTATAATAATGCATTCACCAACTCCTGGTCTTGGTACTCCTGGAATTATACTCTCAACAATATCATTTCTTACAGCACCAGGCATAGGGCTATTCTTTATGATAAGGGTGCTCTTCTTTTAGGCAATAACATGTCGCAAAAATATTTTTTAAAGCATCGTTTTAGTAAAGTAGTATGGCCAACTTTAGTTTGGGCTATTATTTATATAATTGTAAATTACATAAATGAACCTTTGTCAGCTAAAGAATTAGCAAAAACGATATGTAATATTCCTTTCGAAAAGCAAGGCCATGGCGTGTTGTGGTTCATGTACACATTAGCTGGATTGTATTTGTTGACTCCAATACTCTCTCGATGGCTGAAAAATGCATCAAAAAAAGACTTGGAGTTTTATTTAGTGTTGTGGGCTATAACTTTGCTTTTCCCCTATCTTAAGCTTATTCTAAAGATAAATACAGATGTCACAGGTATTCTTTATTATTTTGCAAGTTATTCTGGTTATTTTTTGCTCGGATACTATTTAAAACAATATGTATTACCACAAGGTATCAGCAAGTCTAAAATAATTGCTTGTGTCTGTTCAATAATTGTTTGTATCTTAATTGTATTTGCAGCAAAGAAAATTAATCCTGATATAAGGATTGGATATTTGTTCTGGTATCTTTCAATGCCTGTTGCAATTATGGCAACAGCCTACTTTTTGCTTTTTAGTAAAATACACGTTTTTGAACAAAGTAAGAGTTTGATATCCAAAATCTCTTCATTGAGTTTTGGAGTTTACTTGTGTCACATTCTAGTGATGCGTTCTTTTTTGTGGAATATTAAGATTATTCATGACAGCGGTTCACTGTTCAGCATACCAATTGTTGCTTTTTTAACTATAATCTTATCTTGGATTCTTGTTTACTTGTTATCAAAACTACCATTTAGCAAATTTGTAATAGGTGTATGATACCTAAAACAATTCATTACTGCTGGTTTGGGAGAAATCCTTTACCCGATTTTGCCATAAAGTGCATCAATAGTTGGAAAAAGTATTTTCCTGACTATGAAATCAAGGAATGGAATGAGGACAACTTTGATGTGAATATCATTCCATATACTGCTGAGGCTTATAGAGTAAAGAAATATGCTTTCGTAAGTGACTATGCTCGCTTCTGGGTTCTCTACAACTATGGTGGCATCTATTTCGACACTGATGTGGAAGTTATTAAGCCGATGGATGATATCATTGAGCGCGGAGCGTTTATGGGGATAGAGGTTGAAGCAAAAGGAACAACACCGCCAGCAGTCGCCCCCGGCCTCGGCCTGGGGGTAAACCCCGGCCTCAGCCTGTACAAGGAGATTCTTGACTACTATGCGCCATTGCATTTTATTTTGGAGGATGGAAGTTATAATCAAGTGACTGTGGTGCGCCATGTGACGAAGGTGCTTGAAACAAACGGCTTGAGACCGACAAACGACTTACAAGAGGTGGCAGGTGTATGGATTTATCCACGCGATTATTTCAATCCATTGGACGATTTTACGGGGAAGCTGAATGTTACAGCCAATACACGATCAATTCACTGGTATAGTCGTTCGTGGAGCGACAGTCCAAGTTGGAAGATAAAGCTTATGCGGTTTATTCACGTGTTACTAGGTGAAAACTATCTGAAGTTGCGGCGAATGTTTACACGCTGATGATTACGCTATTCTCAATACCGGCAGCTTTATATTCACCAATATATCATATTGGACTTTGCTTGTTGTGTTTATTAATCGGCCTGAATTATCTATCTTCCAATGGCAATCAGCGCGTAATCGGCAACCGCCCCACAAGTCAGATTTTTGCTGTCATCCTGTCGGTAATCGTTATCTTGTTTGTTGGTTTACGCCCCATAAACGGCTATTTTGTGGACATGACGATGTACGCCCACACTTACAATAACATTTATGACGGCATCGACGGCGGCTCTCAAGACAAACGCGGCGAATGGTTGTTTTATTGGTTCGGAAACTTTTGTAAGAGGATTGGATTAAGAGACACCGAATATTTTCTCACGATTGCCGTGATATATTTCGGCCTGATGGCAACCACCTGCTGGCGCCTGATGAGGCGCAACATGCTTGTAGCGGTCCTTTTCTGTTTTATCTCGTTTTCTTGTTTTGCTTTTGGAACCAATGGAATGAGAAATGGCATGGCGTCAAGCATCATGATGCTGGCCATCACATACCTCGACAGCAAGAGCAAAATCAAGACCGCAGTCGCCTTTCTGCTGATTTTTGCGTCGGCCAGCATCCACAAGTCGATGAGCCTGCCGGGCTTGTGTGCCATCGTGTCGATGCTTTGGGTGAAAGATCCGAAATATGCGATACGATTTTGGCTGGCATCAATTATCATATCATTCTTTATTGGTAATTATGTGGCGCAATTCTTCTCCAGCCTCGGTTTTGACGACCGAATTGAGCGCTATGCCAATCTTGATGAGTTTGGCGAGGTCATGGAGTCGGCGAATGAAAAAAACGGTTTCCGTATTGACTTTATTTTATACAGTGTAATGCCCATTATTATGGCGCGGTATGTGACGGTGAAACGGAAATTCAAGGATGAAATGTACAATATTATAGCCAGCACCTACATTCTTGCCAATGCCTTCTGGGTGATGGTGATTCGTTCTGAACAAAGCAACCGTTTTGCCTATTTGTCATGGTTCCTGTATCCCCTGGTCATAGCGTACCCGCTGCTTCGCATGAACATATGGGAAGATCAGGACCGCAAGACGGGTCTTATATTGCTGTTGTATGCCGGTTTCACTTTCTTTATGAATTTTGTTTACTATGGCTAAGTATCGGATTTCGGTGATTATGGGCATTTACAATTGTGCTTCGACATTGGTCGAAGCCCTTGATTCATTATATGCCCAGACCTATCAGGATTTTAAAGTGATTTTGTGCGATGATGGCTCAACCGACGACACTTATCAAGTGGCAAAAAATTATGCCGCGGGGCATGATAACATTATCCTGATACGCAATGACCGTAACATGGGCCTAAATTTCACCCTCAATCATTGTCTGGAGTTTGCCGACACAGAATACGTGGCTCGCATGGATGGTGACGACATCTCGCTGCCCACTCGATTTGAGAAGGAAATCAACTTTCTTGACGCACATCCCGAATACGCCATTGTCAGTTGCCCCATGATTTACTTTGACGAAAGCGGAGAGTTTGCACGTGGAAAAGTAACGTTTCATGAACCACAGAAGGAACATTTCGTATATGGTCCTCCGTTCTGTCATGCTCCATGTATGGTCAGGCGCGAAGCCTATGAGACGGTGGGTGGTTACACTGTCGACAAGCGGTTATTACGGATGGAGGATTACAACTTGTGGATGAAAATGTATGCAAAGGGCTTCAAAGGCTATAATATAAATGAATGTCTATACGCTATGCGAGACGACAGGAATGCTGTTAGGCGTCGCGATTTAAAAGCGGCATTTCATGGAATCTATGCTCATTACCTGGCACATCGGGAATTTAGCCTGCCGTATTCAAAGCTGGTTAGTTATTCGTTGAAAAAAATAGGGAAACGCCTTTTACCTGATTCAATATACACAAAGTATCACAAGCAAAGATTGTCGGGCAAATGAAACAGTTTTTTGTGGATATTGTGAAACATTCATCGTTTATCTATTCTGTTTACCATGCCATTGGGGACAGGGCCGTGAGCATTTTGAAAAGGTTCGTGGCACCCGATGATAGAATGATTCTATTCGTATCGTTCGGAGGAAAGAAATTTGACGATAGTCCTCGTGCTATATATGAACAGATGATTGGTGATGCCAGATTTCAGGGCTTTCGATTCGTGTGGGCATTCCGAAATCCTGGGTTGTTCGATGTGCCTGAAGCCACAAAAGTGAGGATAGACAGTTTCGCTTATTATAAAGCAGCTCTCAAGGCGAGAGTTTGGGTGACCAACAATTCCGTCACTCGCGGGCTTACATTCAAAGGAAAGAATACTTTCTATTATAATTCCTGGCATGGTTCCGCAATAAAAAAAATAGGGGCTGATATACCGCAGTCAACTAAAAGTTTCAAGGAAAAGGGAGGAGCCATGATTGACGTGATGGCAGCGCAAAGCCAATACGACGTCGATGTGTTCTCTCGCGTGTTCAATATGGATAAAGGCTATTTCAGACTGACGGGACTTCCTCGCAACGATTCATTGGCTCGGTATACTCAAGCAGAGTATTCCACTTTAAGGAAAAAGCTTAAAATCGAAGAGGGCAAGAAAGTGATTCTTTATGCACCCACTTATCGGGAATTCGACTATGATGCAAGTGGTGTGTTGCTGGAGTTGCCAATCGATTTTGGACTGTGGGAAAAATCCATAGGTGACCGATACATACTTTTGTTTAGAGCCCATCATGCTGTTTCTAACGCCATGAATGTTAGAGATAACACTTTTGTGCGCAATGTATCGGACTATCCATCGCTCTCTGACTTGATGATTGCTTCAGACATGCTCATTAGTGACTACTCAAGCATTTTCTTCGATTATTCAATTATGGGAAAACCGATGCTGGGTTTTACTTATGATTATGACCGATATGAGAAAGAGCGGGGTATGTATTTTGACATCCGAACTTATTTGAGTTGTGCCAATGATGAAACTGAACTGTTAGAAATGCTCAGAAATCTGGATTATGCTTCAGAACAGTTAAAGGCTGTTGCTTTTCGTGACAAATATGTGACAGAATATGGTCGTGCCACTGAGCAATCGGTCGATATCATTGCTAATGAATTAAAACTTAATTAGGCTTGATTGTTTTAGCCATCGGATTGTATGTTCAATTATAGGAATGGCAACCACACGAAATGAGCCGGATTCTTGAAATCATAAACCTGTCGTCTTCGGCAAGAAATTTTATAGGTGGCCAGCTATCTTATTTCAGAAAGAATGGCGGCCATGAGGTGCATTTGATATGCACCCCCGACGATGCTATCTATTCATTTGTTGAGGCTCAAGGGGCAAATTATTTTCCGGTGCAGATTGAGCGGCGCCCCAGCCCCTGGCGCGACCTCAAGGCATTGGTCAAGATTTATCGCTATATCAAGCGAAACAAGTTTGATATTGTGATTTGCCATCAAGAGAAGTCGCGCTTGCTGGGCACGGTGGCAGCGTGGCTGTGCCGGGTACCGGTGCGTGTGATTTACGCCCATGGCGTCCTTTTGGACACCATGCATGGCTCGAAGCGCCGCTTTTTCCTGGCCGAGGGAAAACTGGTGTCGAGGTTGGCACACCATGTGGTGTGCGTGAGCCCATCGGTGATGAAGCGGCGTGTGGAGATCGGTATGGACAAGCCGCACAAGCAAGTACTCATCGGTCACGGCACGTGCAATGGCATCGACACGCAGGGTAAATTCAATCCAGCTCTTGTGAGCGATGTGGAACGCCGGCAAATCAGGGATGCGCTTGGACTGGCACCCACTGATTTCGTGGTGGGTTTTTGTGGCCGCATAGTGCGTGACAAGGGTATCACGGAATTGGCAAGAGCCATCGAGCTTCTTGTGAACAGGCACCCGGACCAATCGGTCAAGCTATTGGTCATCGGCGAATATGAGCAGCGCGATGCAGTGCCGCAGGCAACCGCCGATTTCCTTCAATTGTCGCCGTCGGTCATTTTCACGGGTCGAGTGCCATTTGATGAAATCCAGAAGTACTACACGCCGATGAACGTGATGGTCCTTCCCAGTTATCGTGAAGGCTTCGGGTTGGTGACGATTGAGGCAGGCGCCATGGGCATTCCGGCCATCGTGTCGCGCTCCACAGGTTGCATCGACTCCATTGTCGAGAACGTGACGGGACTTTATGCCGATATAGAGCCCAATGACATCGCCGACAAGATTGAGCGGTTCTTTGACCCGGGGTTTGCCCGGAAAATGGGCGACCAGGCACGCCGGCATGTGGCAGAGAGTTATGAGCAAAGCGATGTGTTGAAGAATACGCTGGAATTTATCAATCAACAGGTAAACGGAAAGTTAGAAAAATGACAAAGAAAAAACTGAGTCCTACTTATCGATTTTTGCGATTTATTGGTCTTAACTATTCCGAGGAAGAATATGGGCAAGTGTCGCTATGGGATGTAATCAAGCGGGTTCTGAAAACGTATCGAGATGGCTTTTTGCTGAAATTCGTCATGAACTCGTGGCTGTTGTCGCCCATCTTGCCTCGAAAAGTGCGTCCGTGGGTGCTCAAGAAGGTGGGATGCCATGTGGGGAAAGACATTTTTGTGGGCGATTCGGTGGTGGTTGATGCTGGCCATGCCGATCATATTTTTATCGATGACCATGCCCACATTGCAGGAGGAGTACGACTGCTCTGTCATCAGCGTGACTTGAGTCATTATTGTGTGGGCGACGATTATGCAAAATTGGGTTATCGATTGGGCAAGATACATCTTTGCAAGGGATCACTTGTGGGAATGGAAACCTTTGTGATGCCCGGCGTCACCATTGGCGAAGGCGCGATAGTGGGTGCCGGCTCGTTGGTCACAAGAGACATCCCGGCATGGACCATCGCTACCGGCCGTCCGGCCAAAGTAGTAAAGCACATCCCTGAACGTAAAGAAACTATTGAAGAATGAATATCCTGACATTTGACATCGAGGACTGGTATCTCGAGGCGCGGGAGCAAGGTGGGAGCAAGGAGCGGCTTGCGAAGTACGACCGGCTGCTGGGCGAGATTCTCGATTTGCTTGACCAACGGGCCATGAAGGCGACGTTCTTCTGCGTGGGCGGCATGACCGAGAACTTCCCGCACGTGGTGCGCCTCGTCGATGCCCGCGGGCACGAGGTGGGCTGCCATTCCTATCGTCACACGTGGCTCAACAAGATGACACGCGAGCAGGCGCTCGACGACACCCGACGCGCGGTCGACGCACTTGAACAATGCATCGGAAAAAAAATCGTCAGCTATCGGGCTCCGGCGTTTTCTATCGGAGAAGAGAACAAATGGGCCTTTGAAGTCCTCGCGGAGAGCGGCATCGAGCGCGACGCGTCCATCTTTCCTGCAGCACGCGACTTCGGCGGCTTCCCGGGCTTCGGCCGCAAAACGCCCGTCATTGTCGAGCGCAGCGGCATAAAACTAAAAGAGTTCCCCATCAGCACCACCACGATTTTAGGAAAAGAATTAGCCTATTCCGGTGGCGGCTACTTCCGCTTCTTCCCATTGTGGTTAGTTCGCCGCGAGATGTCGAAAAACGACTACGCCGTATGCTACTTCCACCTCGTTGACCTCATTCCCGAGGCGAGCCAAATGGCAACAAGAGCCGAGTTCGAAGCCTATTACAAGGAAAAAGGCACCTTACTCAATCGATACAAACGTCATCTGAAGGCCAACTTGGGCAAACGGGGCGCATACGCCAAGCTCCGCACGCTAATCGCTGCCACGCCATTCGTTAACCTCTCGCAAGCCGATGCCGCCATCGACTGGCAATCAACCCCAACTATCAAATTATAGAAGATGATGTACAGGCGGGTTTTTAAGCGGGTTTTGGATTTTTGGATTGCGATGATTGTGCTTGTTTGCCTTTTGCCGCTGCTGATGGCCGTGACAGTGTGGCTGCACTTTGCCAACAAGGGTGCCGGCGCATTCTTCCTGCAGGAGCGACCGGGCAAAGACGCCAAGATTTTCAAGATTATCAAGTTCAAGACGATGACCGATGAGCGCGACGCTGATGGAAATCTTCTCCCCGATGCTGATCGTTTGACAAAAGTGGGCCGCTTTGTGCGCTCCACGAGCATCGACGAGTTGCCACAGTTGATCAACGTGCTTAAAGGTGATATGGCGTTGATAGGCCCTCGGCCACTACTGGTGAAATATTTACCGCTCTACAGCGCAGAGCAGGCCCGCCGGCACGAGGTGCGGCCGGGTATCACCGGCTGGGCGCAGTGCCATGGGCGTAATGCCATCTCATGGGCCGAGAAGTTCAGGCTCGATGTGTGGTATGTGGACCATGTGTCGCTGAAAACCGACCTGACAGTCATTCTCACTTCGATAAAAACCGTGTTTCATCGCGACGGCATCTCACAAGCGGGCAGTGCCACGATGGAACCTTTTAATGGAAACAATTGACGCTTATGAAAGATATCGCTATTTATGGAGCAGGAGGCTTTGGCAAGGAAGTGGCCTGCCTCATCGACCGTATCAACAAGGCCGCCGGAGAACCCCGGTGGCGGCTCATAGGCTTTTTTGATGACGGAAAAGCGGCCGGCACCCAAATATCGCATTACGGACCAGTGCTGGGAGGAATGAAGGAAATCAATGCTTGGCCTTCTCAGCTGGATGTCGTAATCGCCATCGCCAAGCCATCGGCCATCTGTGCTATCATTGAAAAAATCCGGAATCCGCACATCCATTTCCCTAATGTGATTGACCCTGACTTCCAATTGGCCGATGCCGCCACCTTCAGGATGGGGCACGGCAATATCATCCAAGCGGGATGCTATTTCTCTTGCGACGTGACCATCGGTAATTTCAACGTGTTCAACGGCAGTGTCG
>AUXO016092471.1_pt1 | contig 16398 bp, 15 predicted proteins | sample 768731 | NCBI WGS metagenome assembly AUXO01 (sample SAMN02715735, study PRJNA202380) | gut metagenome | biome: sheep rumen | host: Ovis aries | place: New Zealand: Palmerston North
TTTGTGGCGATTGTCCATGAAGATTGCTCTACGGATAATAGTGCTGCTATTATCCGCGAATACGAAGCCAAATATCCCGATATTTTCCGTCCAATTTACGAGACAGAGAATCAATACAGCAAACCGGATGGTTCGTTAGGTCGTATCATGAATGCAGCCATTGATGCCACTGGTGCCAAATACATCGCCATGTGTGAAGGAGATGACTATTGGACGGATCCGTATAAACTTCAGAAGCAGGTGGATTATATGGAATCCCATCCGGAATGTGCTGTTTGTTTCCATCCGGTAATGGTGCATGATCAGAGAACTGGAGAGGAATATCCGGATACCCTAACGAAAGTACCACAAATCACAACTATAAATGACTTGGCAAGAATCGGAAACTATATCCATACTCCTTCCGTTCTTTATAGATATCAACCGGAGGTGAGTGAAAAGATGTCGCAACTTGGTAAACTCGGAGTAGGGGATTATTTATCGCATATGTTATATGCAGAATATGGCAATATATGCAAATTGCCAGGTTATATGGCTGTATATAGACAGGGTGTCGGTGTCTGGAGCGGGAATAAAGAGCCTTATCGTACTGAGGTACAATGGTTAATCGCAATTTCTAAGTTGTTCCCCTTGATAGAAAACGATGAAGTAAAAAAACTCCTTGATGAACAAATAACTGGATATGCGAATTCCATACTTAATGGTGTCCACAATACCGAGAAACAACTTTTTCAAACCAGTTCCTCCAAGGCCTATCGTCTCGGCAAATGGTTGCTCAAGCCATTTCGGATGTTTAAGAAACATTGAGAAATAATAACTTTGACATATTGCATTTGTTGTGTGCGCTGTTGGTAATCGTGTCACACTCGTACGCATTAGTGGGACTGCGAGATAGTGAGCCATTGTTGCGGTTGACACATATGATGATTGCATCTGACATCGGATTATGTGGGTTCTTTACGATAAGCGGATACTTCATTCTCAATAGCTTAGTCACAAGTAAGAATATCTTCTCTTATTTTGCAAAACGATGTCTAAGGATCTTTCCTGCATTGTTGGTGTGCTTGATAGTTGTTGTAATAGCGTGTTCGTTTTTCTATACAGGAGAAGTTGGGTATTGGCATCAGAAAGAGACGTATTCTTTTATATGGAACAACTTCGCGTTATATCCGATTCAGTGGGACATACCGGGTGTCTTTGAGAATAATTATATGGCGACTGTGAATGGTTCGTTATGGACATTAGCCCCTCAGTTTTCACTCTATCTGTTGATTATAGCGTTTTTTTTTGTACGTAAATATAGACCAGTGATAATTGGTTTAACTACATTAGCACTAGCATTGTGTTTAGCAAAGAATATCTTCTTTGCCGATAAGTGTGCGCATACGGATATATGTAGTATAGGGGTAAACTCGTTTGCACGTTTTGCTCAGTTTTTCGCTGCGGATATGTTGCTGCAAATCCGTAAGTGTATTTATACAGATAAAGCAAGGTGGGTAACCATAGGTGTATGTACGAGTATGAGCGTCATTTTTATGGTAGCACATACGTACGTACATACATCGGTAAATATAACTCCACTTGTCATGCTATGCGTATCCGTGATTTTTATCATGGTTGGCGAGATGTATTGGCAACCGATAAGCGATATGTTCAAACGCATAGGCGATTTGTCGTACGGGACATATATTTATGCTTTTCCCATTCAACAAATGATTATAGCTTCCATTCCGGGAGTAGCTCCGAGAATGATTATGGCATTAACCATAGTAATCGCATTACCGGTAGCGTTTATGTCATGGAGTATTATTGAGAAACCGGCGTTGTCGTTGAAGAAATATTTGTAGGATGCCCAAATTATCCGTAATCATATTATCCTACGCCATAGACGAGGAAGTCTATCAAATGAACTGCAGGGCGATAGAGTCGTTGTCAGCCTCCGAGAATTGGGCGGATGGAGAACTTGAAGTACTCCTTATCGAAAGCAATAGAGAGGCGTCCTACACCTATGACTCTCGAGTATGTGTAATGGTGCCGGAGGAGAAATTCGGTTTCCATCGGTTTTTCAATATCGGGTTGGAGCAGACGAGCGGAGAGTTTGTAGCCTTTTGCAATAACGATATCGTCTTCCAAAAGGGGTGGTGGAGTGCAATCATGAAGGTGAAAAAAGAACATCCGCGGTTCATGTGTTTCTCTCCGGTAGATAGCTCGTATCCTATGATGGCGGAGGAGATAGCAACTGAAAAGGAATATGCGGTAGGATGGGAGAATAAACGCCATTTTGCGGCATGGTGCTTTGTATGGGAACGCAAGGTGTTTAAGGCTATCGGACTATTCGACGAGACCTTTGATTTCTATTCCGCCGATGATGACGAACTGCAGACGCTCCATTATTATGCAATCCCGAATGTGCTGGTCACCGGCAGCGAGGTAAAGCATCTGAGCCAAGTGGTGACGAAGAAGGTGGGCATCAGTAAGTATACGGTGACGGATAAAGCAAAATATCCGCTTTCGGAATATGAAATCAAACGAGGCTGGACTTGGTTATGGGATGATGTGCGCTTCTACGTGGCTTATCGTCGCGAAGAAGCGAAGTGGGGAAACCATTGGATGCGAAAACGTGTAGACCAATTCCTGCTGCGTCATCCATTGCTCAATATTCCTCTGGTTACAATGACCCTCTATAATCGCCGAGTCAATCTATTTTTAGCCAAAATAACCGGTATCTCTGATCCTAATCCAGTGCATTTTGGCGAAATTTGAATAAAATGAAAGTTATTTTTAAGAATTATGGCATATACTCTTGTATATGTCATTTTTTTTTAGTACCTTTGCGCACTTTTGTGCGCATGACGAAGAAGAAAATACTCATATTACAAGAAGATCTATTTGCGACTCCAGATGCAAATGCCAAATTAGTATTCCGTATAGGGATGCAATTACTGAAAATAGGGTACAATGTATCCGTCCTTGGAATTGCCCATAATGACGCTGAGCAAGTAGCTGAATATTGTGGAATTCAACTGGTCCATGAGCCGGATAATAGGGCAAAAGAAATGCAGCGGCTAAAGGAACGCCTTGGTTGTTTCCATTGGCTGAGATATATTCTGCACCCACGTTCTATATGGTATCGTATCAATAATAAGAAATTTACTCCTTTCTATTTAGAAACGCGGGTTTGGTTGCATCGGCATGTGGATGAATATGATGCTTTGATAGCTTGCTGTTCTCCCTATTATCCATTGGCATTAGCCGCGGAAGTGGCAGACCGAATACCGGTAATATATTACAAGATAGATCCGGTAGGTTCGCTTGGAAACAATTCGAATAGAGAAGCATCTTTTACAACAATTGAGAATGAGATAAAATGGGATAATGTGGCTTCGCGTATTATCATGCAAAATGTAGTATATCGGGATTATATGCTTCTGCCAACCAAGGTAAATGGTAATAAAGTGACAGTAGCGCAGTTCCCTAATGTACGTAACATTGTTCCACTTCCTCGGCGAAGCAAAATAGTAGATACTTTTGAGATGGACAAGATTAACTTGCTATTTGTAGGGAAGTTCTATGCTGATATACGTCATCCGCAGTATTTATTCGATTTGATGGAGCAATTAAGTGATACGCCAATAGTATTGCATATTGTGGGACCGCTCAATTATATGGGATTTGATAAGGCGTATGTTGATCGCTATTTTTCAAATAAGATCTCAAATATACATTTCCATGGAGCTGTCCCGCCGGCAGAGGCGGATGATATTTTGCTCTATGCTGATGGATTGGTGCATGTGGGGAATGCAATAGATAACTTAATGCCAAGCAAGATATTGGACTATATCAGTAGCGGTAAGCCAATCTTGAATATCTGCAAGACTCGTACTTGCCCTACACTGCCATTAATGGAGCGCTATCCATTGGAATTGACTGTTCTTGAGGATGAAGGAATGAACGAATTGGTGTTAGAGAGAGTGAAAGAATTTTGCCGGAAAAATAAAGGGAAACAAATACCATACGCTGAGATCAAACAACTATATCCTGAATGTACTATTGAATATGTTGGAAACCAATTTGATGAAACTATTCAAGTTGCAATATCAGAATTTAAGAAGAAATAAGATATGAGCATTTTTAAAGACAAAGTATTATTGATTACAGGCGGAACGGGCTCTTTTGGGAATGCCGTGCTTCGCCGTTTCTTGGATAGCGATATCCGCGAGATCCGTATATTCTCTCGCGATGAGAAGAAGCAAGATGATATGCGTCATGCCTTACAGAATCCCAAGGTCAAATTCTATATAGGGGATGTGCGAAATCGCCAATCGGTGGATAACGTAATGCCGGGGGTGGATTATATTTTCTCTGCTGCGGCTCTCAAGCAAGTGCCATCTTGCGAGTTCTTTCCGATGGAGGCATATCGTACAAACGTGGAGGGTACAAATAACGTCCTGGAATCCGCCATTGCGCATAGAGTAAAAAATGTAGTAGTACTCAGCACAGACAAGGCTGCTTATCCTATTAATGCGATGGGGATTAGTAAAGCTATGATGGAGAAAGTGGCAATAGCTAAAGGTCGTGCTTTGGGGCCTAATGCTTCTACTACCATCTGCTGCACTCGTTACGGCAATGTGATGGCAAGCCGCGGGTCGGTTATACCTCTTTGGGTGGATCAGATGATGGAAGGTAAACCTATCACTATTACTGATCCCAACATGACGCGGTTTATGATGACACTGGATGATGCAGTTGATTTGGTGATGTACGCGTTTGAACATGGCCAAAATGGTGATTTGTTTGTTCAGAAAGCTCCAGCAGCCACGCTCAGCGTCTTGGCTGAGGCTCTTAAACAAACATACGCGAGATTGGATGCTGGGTATGCAGAAACAGAGGTGCGCGTGATAGGTACGCGCCATGGCGAGAAACTCTATGAGACGCTTGTAACTCGCGAAGAAATGGCGAGGGCTATTGATTGTGGAAACTATTTCCGTATCCCATGCGATACACGAGATTTGAATTATGATAAGTTCTTTACCGAGGGAAATGAGCAAATCTCTACCATAGAAGATTATCATAGCCATAACACGACGCAATTGGATGTTGAGGGTATGAAAACTTTGTTGCTCAAACTGCGTTTTATTCGCGAGGACTTGGGCTTGGAACAACGTGCGAAAGCGAAAGAAATCAGATCAGAATAGTATGAAGATTCTTGTTACAGGAGCGAAGGGCTTCGTTGGTACTAATCTGTGTGCTGAATTACGTAATATCCGCGATGGTAAAGCGCGGTGCTATGGTGATTTGGTGGTAGATGAGGTGATGGAGTATGATATAGACTCTACTGCTGCGGAATTAGATGCTTATTGCACCAAAGCGGATTTCGTATTCAATCTGGCGGGTATTAACCGTCCAAAAGATCCGGATGAGTTTATGGTAGGGAACTGCCTCTTTGCGGATACGCTGCTTGAATGTTTACGTAAGCACAACAACGCTTGTCCTATTATGCTGTCTTCATCGTTGCAAGCAACGCTTTCCGGACGTTTTGGAGATAGCGAGTATGGGAGAAGCAAACGTGCCGGAGAAGAGTTGTTGTTTAGGTATGCCAAAGAGACAGGCGCAAAAGTGCTGGTGTATCGTTTTCCGAACCTGTTTGGCAAATGGAGCAGACCGAATTACAATAGCGCAGTAGCAACCTTCTGTTATAACATTGCCAATGACTTGCCAATTACAGTGAATGATCCTTCTCTAGAGTTGGAGTTGCTGTATATTGACGATCTGGTTCAAGAGATGATAGCCGCTTTAAAAGGTGAGGAACATTATTGCGAGTTTGATGGCGTAGAGACTGTTTTCAAAACAGATGGAAGATATTGTGCAGCTCCGCTGACATATAAAGTGAAATTGGGTGAGATTGTAGAGCTGTTGCAGAAATTCCATGACCAACCCCAGACGCTGGTAATGCCGGAGATACCGAATAACTCGTTTGCTAAAAAGTTGTACTCAATGTATTTGAGTTACTTGCCTAAAGAGAAAGTAGCATTCCCGTTAAAGATGAATAGTGATGATAGAGGTTCGTTTACGGAACTACTGAAATCCGAGAAATGCGGACAGGTGAGTGTCAATATCTCTAAACCGGGAATCACAAAAGGGCAACATTGGCATCATAGCAAATGGGAGTTCTTTATCGTTGTCAGTGGGCACGGACTGATACAAGAGCGAAGAATCGGCTCGGATGAAGTAATGGAGTTCGAAGTGAGTGGAGATAATATCCAAGCGATACATATGTTGCCCGGCTACACGCATAATATTATCAATCTTTCCGAAACAGAGAACCTAGTAACCGTCATGTGGGCAAATGAGCAATTCGATCCTATGCATCCGGATACGTATTACGAACCTGTAAAATAATAACAATATGGCATCTTTTAAGAACAATGGAAAACTGAAATTGCTGATTATAGTAGGCACTCGTCCTGAGATAATCCGTCTGGCGGCAGTGATTAACAAATGTCGGCTGTATTTCGATACACTTCTGGCGCATACAGGTCAAAACTATGACTATAATCTCAATGGTATATTCTTTCGTGATTTAGGTCTCGCCGAGCCTGATGTATATATGGAGGCGGCAAGTAAGGATTTAGGTGAAACAATGGGCAATATCATCGCGAAGAGTTATAATTTGATGGTGGAGACTCAGCCGGATGCAGTATTGGTTCTCGGCGATACAAACTCCTGCCTGTCTGTAATTGGAGCTAAACGTCTGCATATTCCTATCTTCCACATGGAAGCAGGAAACCGTTGTAAAGACGAATGTCTCCCTGAGGAAACTAATCGGCGTATAGTTGATATTATATCGGATGTAAATATGGCGTATTCGGAGCATGCGCGTCGGTATTTGGCAGAATGCGGATTACCGAAGGAGCGAACATATGTCACTGGTTCGCCGATGGCGGAGGTGTTGCACCAAAACTTAAAGCAGATAGAAGCATCCGATATACATCAGCGATTGGGGTTAGAGAAAGGCAATTATATCTTGCTTAGTGCGCATCGCGAGGAAAATATTGATACGGAGAAGAATTTCTTGTCATTGTTCAATGCTATTAACGCGATGGCAGAGAAATATGATATGCCGATACTCTATTCCTGCCACCCACGAAGTAAGAAACGTTTAGAGGCAAGTGGATTCCAATTAGACAAGCGCGTGATACTACATGAGCCATTGGGATTTCATGATTATAACTGCCTTCAGATGAACGCTTTCGCTGTAGTCAGCGATAGTGGCACGCTGCCTGAGGAATCATCGTTTTTTACCTCTGTAGGTCATCCATTTCCAGCAATTTGCATTCGCACCAGTACGGAACGTCCGGAAGCATTGGATAAGGCATGTTTCTTTATCGCAGGAATAGATGAGAAATCGCTTTTGCAGACAGTTGATACTGCTATCAATATGAATAAGAACGGTGATTATGGCGTTCCCGTGCCGGATTATTTAGAAGAGAATGTTTCTACCAAAGTAGTGAAGATTATCCAGAGTTATACAGGAATAGTTAATAAAATGGTGTGGAGAAAGTGATTTAAAAATAGTGCTGTTATATATATTACATAAGGCGAAGAAAAAACTAATGAAGTTGCGGTTGCAACCAATTCGCGTGTTTTGTTTCCATCAAGTGAGCGAGACATTTGATGCTTCAACTATGTGGGAGTGTGATTGGACACAAATAAATCAGTTTAAACGCAATATATTGCGCCTTAAAGGGCAATATGAATTCATTGCGTTGGAAGAAGCTTTAGAGAAACTGAAACATGATATTTTTAGATGCAAAAAGTACGCTGTACTTACTGCGGATGATGGTTGGGATTCTTTAAAAAATATCGTTCCTTGGTTAGTGGAAAATGGAGTGCCAATAACGTTGTTTGTGAATCCTGCATATCTTGATGGGAAGCATTATCAAGAAAGAGAATCAGAAAAATTGCTAACTAAACAAGATTTGCAGGAATGGTCGGAAGTGTATAAACAATATATATCAATAGCTTCCCATGGTTGGAATCATCGAAAAGTTACTGAATTATCCGTTTCTCAATTTGAACAAAGTGTGATTGCTTCAGAAAAAGAATTATCTGATATCCCAACAAAAATTCCATATTTTGCTTTTACATATGGTATATTTACACTGGATAGCGTGGATATATTACGAAAACATAATCTACGTTCGGTTTTAGTAGACGGAGGGAAAAATTACAAAGATGATGGTTACATACATCGTGAGTGTATAGATGGCTTAACCCTGAATGAATTTGTCGAATAGCGAAGAGCTCATTCTAATATTAATGGTAGATTTTGTATCAAGCCAATAAATAGATACTTGAGTCTTTGTCTAAGAAAACGGCTATATGCGCGAGAAGGAAATTGTTGTAATTTGTGAAAAGCGGGAAATGCCGTTTTGCCGTCATTCCCATAGTTATGTATAGGATATATAATAAGAGAAATATTGTAAAGTCTAATAATATTTTGCTTGCCGGTTTTGGAGTTGGTCCAAGCTTGGGAGCGACAATTATTAAAAGCAAACGTGAAACAAGAAGAACCTATATTAGTAGCCATACATTGCCTCGTGTATAATCACGAACCATATCTGCGTGATTGCTTTGAGGGCTTTGTTATGCAGAAAACCAACTTCCGCTTTGTGGCTATTGTGCATGAGGATTGCTCAACAGATAATAGCGCTGCTATCATTCGTGAATATGAGGCCAAATATCCCGATATCTTCCGGCCGATATATGAGACCGAGAACCAATGGCACAAAACGGATGGCTCACTTGGGCGTATCATGAATGCAGCCATAGATGCCACCGGAGCCAAATATGTAGCTATGTGCGAAGGCGATGACTATTGGACAGATCCAGATAAGTTACAAAAACAGGTGGATTTTCTTGAAGCTCATCCGGATTTCTCTATGTGTTGCCATGGTGCAGATGTTAGGAATGAGACACCTCAAAAGGTAGATTGTGCATGTGAGTACATGACGACGAGAGAATATTTCCCGATAGATGCTTTCCCAACCTGGCAAATACCAACAGCTTCGATTGTATATAGACGAGAAAAAGTAGAGAAATATAAGATAAAGAGGGCAAGTGATTTTTTCGCTGGAGATGTGGTGCTGATATTAACATGCATGCATGTAGGACGTGTGTGGGGATTTAAAGAACACATGTCTGTATATAGAGTAAACCCAGGCGGTCTGACAAGGCGACGAACAGCGTCGTGGGACGAAATGTTAAATAGTTGTAAACATTATGAGGCTCTTATGGATAATTTCTCATTGCTGGATGCAGATTATTGCCATCGTTATATTGCAATGGTGCATTACACGAATTTTCGCAAAGCAAAGAGTGTTAAAGAGAAATGGCATTCTTTATATATAGCGATCAAGAGCAATCCCTCATACGTGTTACGTAAAGTATTTAAGTTAAAATCAAGACCAAGAAATGATGTGTTTTATCAGCACTACAAGTGCTAAAATGCGTATATGATATCAGTAGTAATACCACTATATAATAAAGAAAAAGCAATCATTGCTACATTGCAATCTGTATTGGCGCAGACCAGTACGGATTTTGAGGTTATAGTTGTTGATGATGGAAGCACGGATAACTCATTGAAAGTCGTTCGTAAACGAATTAGTGAATTAGGAAATGAGCGAATTCGAGTAATTCATAAAGAGAACGGAGGAGTTTCTTCTGCGCGAAATAGGGGTATAAGAGAAGCAAAAGGTGATTATATTGCTCTGCTAGACGGAGATGATTTTTGGGAATCGACATTCTTGGAAGAACAATTGAAACTCATTCGTGATTTTCCCAAAGCAGCAATGTGGGGGGTAAACACAGCTTTCGTAAAACATGGCAAATGCAGGAAATGGGAGCAAGGAATGGGAGATGGATTTCGAGGTTATGTGGAGAATTATTTTGGTACGTCGCATAATGATCTCTTTTGCTCGTCATCGGTCGTGATTAGAAAGGATGTCTTTGAAAAAGTAGGATATTTCGATGAACGGATTAGTTCGTCAGAAGATTTGGATATGTGGTATCGAATAATCCTAAAATATCCGGTTGTATTTTATGATAATGTACTGGTGTATTATAATCAAGATGCAGAGAATAGGGTGGCTTATGATACTAAGGTCCGTTTTCCTTTGACGAAAGATATCAAGTATTATTTTGATAAGTTCAACGAGGAGTTCGATAGCAATCCGGTATTCTCTCACTATATGAATAGCTACGTGGCGGCTAGTTTGTTGCAAGAAGGATATTACTTTGGTACAGAGCAAGAACGTAAAGATTCGGATGTCGTAGTGAAGAAACTTCGATATGGAGATATTCATCCTAAATATCGTTTGATATATAAATCACCAAGATGGTTTGGATGGTTGGTGTATAAAGTGGTATGTTTGAAGAAGAAATTTTAAAATAATGGATAAATTCGAACAATACATATTAAACCCAGTACGTAATTCTATCGCACATCATACAGATTGCTCGGCCTTCTATATAGATGGCATGTACTACACATATCGTCAGTTTGCGGAGCGCATATCTGCTATTCGAGGTGTGATTCGTGCGGCAGAGAAGGATGAGCAAATCTGGGGTTTGGCATTGCATGATGATCTGAATACCTACGCTTCAATCTTTGCACTATGGATGGAAGGAAAGGCGTACGTGCCTTTGCATCCGTCCTGGCCGAAAGATCGTATTGAGTCAATTAAAGAACAAGTAGGCAGCTCCAATGTGCTGGACTCTTGTGATGCTCCATATACGGAAGATTTGTTAGATGATTGGGATGAGGCTTCGGAAGATGACTTAGCATATATTCTCTTTACTTCCGGTTCTACAGGTGTTCCCAAAGGCGTACAGATTACGCGCCGTAATATAGCTGCTTTCATGGACTCGTTCTGGCAGACAGGAATAGATATTACTCCGGAAGATAGATGCATGCAAGTCTTTGACTTGACTTTTGATGTGTCAGTGCAATCGTATCTGGTAGCATTAACTCGCGGAGCATGCGTCTATACTTTGCCCTACGGACAGGTGAAGTACCTCTATGCAGCATCTCTCATCCAGGAACACGGTATCACGTTCGGAGCTATGGCGCCATCTATGTTGACGTACCTTCGTCCGTACTTCGAGGAATTTGATGCTTCTTCGATGAAGGCATGTATCTTAACTGCGGAGGCTTGTCCGGTGGATTTGATGGAAGCGTGGTATGATTGTGCTAAGAATACCGAGATATACGATTTCTACGGACCGACCGAAGCCACTATTTATTGCACTTATTATAAATTAACAAGAGGAGGAAATAATCTTTCGCTCAATGGTATCATTTCCATTGGAAAACCTTTAGCTAACGTGCGGGCTATCATTATCCGTGAGGATGGGACACTGGTGGCAGGGCAAGAGAAAGGCGAACTCTGCGTAGCGGGAGACCAAGTTACTCCCGGCTATTGGAAGAACGACGAGAAGAATGCTTCTTCGTTCTTCATTCGTGATGGAGTGCGATATTATCACACCGGAGACTTATGCTATTGGCATGAAAGCGGAAATATCATGTATTCCGGTCGTATTGACCAGCAAGCGAAGATTCAAGGGTTCCGTGTGGAATTAGGTGAAATAGAGCATCATGCGCGGCAGTATTATGGGAATGAACGACGAGTGATAGCGATTGCTTTCCAGAATGCACAGAATTTGACAGAGATTGCGCTCTTTGTAGAAGCGCAACAAGAGGATACAAAGGCATTGGTGGAATATCTACGTTCCAAGATGCCGAGCTACATGATTCCTACGCGCATCCTTTTTGAACCCTCCTTCCCACTCAATAAGAGCGAGAAAATAGATAGAAATGCGCTGAAATTAAGGTTGAAGGAATGAACGTTTAAAGTTGAAGGAATGAACTATATTGATATGGAAAGGAATAAGTTAAAAGAAGAAATTCAGGTTGTTGCGCGAGACGTCTTCGCAAAACCGGAACTGGTAATTACTGATGCCATGAGTGCTACCGATGTAGATACATGGACATCTCTTTCCTTTATGCAGTTTCTTACTGCAATAGAGGAAAAGTATGGCTTCAAGTTCAAGATGATGGAGTTGCTGCAATTGCGAAATATGGGGGCTATTATAGACGCGTCTTTACGCCACGTCAATAATGTTTAGTGTTTAATGTTTAGAGAAATGCCAGAATTAAAACTATATACAGTTGCCGACTTGCGGGAATGGCTGATGCATAATCATGTCGTAGAGGGATTAAGTGAGCAAATCATTGCTCCCTCTCGCGCATGGGCGATTATCCATAATCCGTACGTAAAAGATGAGGATCCGGTATTGGCAGCAATCTTCGAGGACGGAGAAATGGCAGCATATACAGCAGCTTTCCCAGAGGAGATAGATGGTCAACGCTATTGGTGGTTTACCTCTCTTTGGTGCAACCCTAAACATCAAGGCAAAGGGTACGGGCTGATTGTTATCGGTAGTTTAGCTGAGGTGTATGGGGAGAAGTATATATTAGATAGATGGGGGGCAAAAGAGACGGTTGAGATATTCTCTTTTTTTGGCGTACAAACGATATATACTCCGCGTTATATCTTCGGTAGTAAGATTAGCCGAAAAACTACCAAAGGCAAATTTGTATATTTTGTACGTACGCTGCAGAAAGGCTTGCATAAATTGTTCGAATCTCCGACCAAACACGAAGACTATATCTTGCGCTATCTATCGTATATAGATGATGATACTTACGGATTTATTCAATCTCATCGGAATAAAGATTTATTCTTACGTACTCAACCGATGATGAATTGGATTTTGCAGTATTCGTTTACGCAGGTCTGTCCTTTGATAGAGAGCACATTGTCTACAACGCCATTTGCCCCGGCTAAAGCAAAGAACAATCATATCTATGCCGTTCAAGTATTGGATCAAGAGCAGGTTGTGGGATTTTATATAATGAAGCATACAGAGCAAGATTTGCATTTGCTCTATCTGTACTATGATATGGATAAAAAGGATGTGGTATTCGCCTCAATACGCGATCATATCAAGCGCATGCGAATAGGGCAATTTGTGACGGATAATAAGGAATTAGCAGCATATATAAGCAAAAATATCTATTTCCCGAAGCATCAAATGATTCAAATCCATTTTGCCTATCCAAAGTCATTTATAATTCCGGATGGAATAATGATGCAATATGGTGATGGAGACGGGTTTACGGCCGAATGATAACGAGGAAAGAACTATACAATATGTTTGGATGGCGGACGAAACGCCATTTAGTAGTAATCGAGTCGGATGATTGGGGTACTATCCGTATGCCTTCTCGTGAGGTATATGAAGAGTTCCTGCGTCATGGAATACGTGTAGATAGAGACCCATATTGCCGATATGATAATCTGGCTACCAAGCATGATTTGGAGAACCTCTTTGAGGTGTTGCAATCCGTAAGAGACAAGAACGGTCATCCAGCGGTAATTACTGCTAATACATTATCTGCCAATCCCATCTTTGATAAGATTAGAGAGAGCAATTTCACGCAGTATTATTTCGAACCCTTTACGGAAACGCTCAAACGCGATGCGGCGCATGCCGATGCATTCGAGATGTGGAAGCAAGGCCTGTCTGCCGGTGTGTTCCACCCGCAGAGTCATGGAAGAGAACATCTATATGTCAAAAAATGGCTTAAAACACTTCGTGATGGAGATTCTGTAACGCGTATAGCATTTGATTTGGGAACATGGGGATTGACGGCGCATGTAGATCCATCCATTAAGGAATATTATATGGGTGCATTCAACTCTTCTAAGGAAGCAGATATTCGAGAATTCGAGGTGATTATCGATGATGCATTACGGATGTTCAGAGAGATATTCGGTTATGATAGTAAGTCGTTTACGCCAACAACATATGAGTGGAGCCCAAAGATCGAACCATGTCTGGTGCAGTACGGAGTGAGATATATCCAATCTACTTTCCAACAGAAAGTACCGATTGGCGATGATAATGGGGCGAAGGTGTTGTATCGCGGTTTTCAAGGAACCAAAACAAAAGCCGGATTAATAAGGCTCCATCGCAATTGTTTCTTCGAACCATCTACGAATGAGAGCTATGACTGGTTTGGAGATTGCATGAGGCGGGTAGAGATTGCATTTAAGTGGGGCAAAGCCGCTAATATCAGTGCGCATCGTGTGAATTTCATTGGCTCGATAGATAGTGCCAACACGGATAGAACATTGCCGGAGTTCGAACGATTGCTGCAGGAGATAGTTCGTCGTTGGCCGGATGTGGAGTTCGTATCTTCGGATCAATTAGGAGAAATAATTGAAAACTCAAATCAATATTTGTGGAGATTATAATGAGTGAGAGAACAAAGATATCTGTAGCTGTAATTACTTATAATCAGGAAAATACCATCCGGCAGACATTGGATAGTATCTTGATGCAGCAAGGGAACTTCGATTTAGAACTTGTCATCGGCGAGGATTGCTCAACGGATTCTACTCGTGCCATTTGTGAAGAGTACACCGTACACCATATACCGTACACCATTGTTCTTTTGCCTTCTCAAAAGAACTTAGGTATCATGGCGAATTTTGCGCGGGTGATGAAAGCTTGTACAGGGGATTTTATTTCTATCATAGCCGGCGATGATTACTATTGCGATGATCATGCCCTGGAGAAACAACTGACATATATGTTCTCTCATCCGGAAGTTGGAGTAATGGCAGCAACCGGCTATCTATATTATATCCGAAGTAATAAAAAATTATCTGGCTTGAACCCTGTATTTGACTCAAATCAAGAGAAGGTAAAGGAATATTATTTTGCTCCGACTCATTTCGAAGGGGTATGCCTTACGCCAACCGGTATGATGTTTCGAGCAGAATTATTGCATAAATACATTGATTTGACAGAAATACTTCGTCGAAAATTACCGGTAGAAGATTATCCGATACAGGCCATATTGTCGCAACACACGCATTTTGCATGTCTGCCGGATTTATTAGTCGTTTATAGAGTATATAAAGAATCAGCGTCATATGTATCTTATAATAATCCTCGATTTATGGAGTATTATCAAGGCCTGATGGATACTCGAAGGTATTTGAATGAGTTATTCCCCAACGATGCGATATCAGAAGAAGTACTGGAAGAAAGGATGTTTTACAAAGAGTTTAGTTATTATGTGTACAATAAGAAGTATCCAGAGGCGAAACAGTTAATCGCATCTGTTCCTACGTCAATTATAGGAACAAATAGTGTAAGAATGGCAAAGAAATACGCGCAAAATAGGGTCCTATTTATGATATACCACATATATAAAAAAATTATCATTCATATTTCCATTTTAAAAGTTGTATGACGAGTAGTAAAGTAAATGATTGCCAACTGATTGACATCCGGCGCTATTCGGATAGCAGAGGGTATCTGTCGGTTGTGGAGAACGGAATCGATATACCGTTTGATATCAAACGTATCTACTATCTCTATATGGTGCCTGAAGTAGCCCGTGGAGCGCATGCGCATAAGGAGTTGCAGCAATTGCTGATTGCTACATCCGGCTCGGTGGATGTCATCATGGATGATGGAGTAGAGAAGAAAACCTTTCATCTCGATCGCCCATGGAAAGGTCTGCTCATTCCCTCCGGCCTCTGGCGAGACCTGGAGAACTTCTCCGGCGGCGCAGTGCTGCTGTGCCTCGCCTCCGAGAAATACGATGCTACGGACTATATCAGAGATTATGAGGAATTCTTGGCCTTTAAAAGGCAGAATTAGTGTATGGTGTAGAGTGTAGAGTGTAGAGTGTATAGTGTATAGTGTATAGTGTATGGTGTAGGGTGTACAGTGTAGGGTGGAATGATGAAATGGTGGAGTGAAGCATTTGAAAAATAAGCAAAAAAAAAGAAAAAAATCAAAATTATGGCATATATACTTGTATATGTCATTTTTTTTTTGTACTTTTGCACCGCAAAAGTAGTTTAGTATGACCAAGCAGAAGATATTCATAAGTAGCGTACAAGGCGAGTTTCAAAACGAGCGCAAGCAGATAGCCGATTATATCCGGCATGATGCGTTGTTGTCGTTCTATTTCGAACTATTCTTGTTCGAAGAACTGCCGGCGCAAGATCGGTCAGCGCAAGCCGCCTACCTCGAGCAGGCTGCTAAATCGGAGATATATCTTCTATTGCTTGGCTCCCAATATGGCTATCAGGATGCAGAGGGCGTCTCGCCTACGGAGCGGGAGTACGACGCTGCTACTGCCAATCATGCTTATCGCATTGCCTTTATCAAATCCGTTGCGACCAGAGACGATAAAGAAGAGGCCTTCAAACGCAAAATAGACCAGGATGTTATCCGCAATGTGTTCAA
>AUXO015356707.1_pt1 | contig 16397 bp, 30 predicted proteins | sample 768731 | NCBI WGS metagenome assembly AUXO01 (sample SAMN02715735, study PRJNA202380) | gut metagenome | biome: sheep rumen | host: Ovis aries | place: New Zealand: Palmerston North
TCAATGTTGAAAGACTTTGATGATGAAGAAATTGAAAAGATCCACGAAGTACTTTCTGAGCTCCACGAAAAGTACGAAATCTCTGAAGAAGAGAAAGCTTTCCGCGCTCTTTGCCGCAAGTTCAATCTCGATGAAGATGACCCTATGGCAAAGCGCCTTTTCCTTGCAGGCTTGACTTTCGCAAGACGGGAGGCCTAATATGGACGACGGCATCCTCAAAGAGATTTGCGAAAAGTTTCATCTCAAAAATGAAGATGCCGTTGAACTTGTTGAGTTGATAAAAAGCCACAATGAAAAGTGGCTTGAGTCAATTGGAGTAGGTTGCTCAGTCTGCAAGTTCAACAAAAGAAACGACCCAAAAGCTCATTGCGAAGGAGCAGAGAAATCATCTCCACTTCCGTTTTGCAAAGATTATTGGGTTAGTGAGGGTGAGTGGTAATGCAGGACTTTAGCAAAGGATCTAATTCATTATTGAGGATGGTTCAAAACTGGGCAAAATGGATGGGACCACCAAAACCTTATTCACAATTTATAAAGGGGATTTACGATATGGATGAAGAAATGGATGTAGAATGCTGTGAGAAAGCAGAAAAGATTGACAGAGAGGTTCTTGACATCGATAGCGACAAGTTCGATATTGATGTTTGGAAAGTCTTTACACGTGAAAAGTTAATGCGTCAGAAAGAACGCGCCGAAAAAGAAAGAGCTTGTAAAGAAGCCTTGAAAGAAATCAAGGAAGAAATCGGCTACAAAGATGAAGATGACGATCGCAAGTCGATTGCTTACAAGCTGAAAAAAGACTGTGAAGAGTCTTGGCTTTCAAAAGAAGATCTCGAAAAGTACAAACAGAGATACAAGGAAATCCGCGATGAGCAGGATTTGATTATGTCATCTCTTATCAACTTGAGCTTCCCGAATGACTTTATGAAAGGCTCTTATGTTCAGCAGTACAAACAGTTGGAAGCACAGAAGATGATTGTTGTCGATACAATTATGAATTCATACGGCGGCAGGCGAACAGCAAGTCGTGGCATTTGGAACGACAAGTTGACAGAAAAAGATGTAAATACTGTTTACGCAGAAGTAGATGGCTAATATAAAAAGGCAACGAAAAGTTGCCTTTAATTTTTCAAACTCGAGTTTTTTAGCTATATGGGACAATAATAAATATAAGAAATAAGGAGTATTATTTATAATTATGAATTGTAATGTTGTTTATGATATAACTGAAACAAATGATAGTGTTGTTGATATTGATATGTGGATTTCTCATACTCCTTGGAAAGATGACTCATATCACTGGAATGGCTTTGTTTCTGATAGTCAACGTCGTTTGTTTCTTAAGTCATTAGCAATGTTGTTGATTGTTTATCAAGAAAGTGTTTGTTTGAAAGACATTAAGAAAATGAGCTCTTATGATATTATCAAAGACTGTGAAAGTATGGACGATTGTGAGAACTTTATGTATCTTGCACACAGAAGAAGACACAAATTTTCTGATATAAAATTGAACTTTATTGAATAGTCTTTTATATTATATCTGTAAACCACTGAAAAGGAGCAAATTATGACAGGAAAAATGATACAGAAATGGCTTGATTCACGCACAGACTTCACTGATTATCAGATGAAAACTTCTGATTCTCGTATTGACATCGAGTTTGAGTTTTTTGAAGTTGACGAAATCGGCAATTATGTCGAGCCTAAAGATCGAACATTTGACCGTGCTGATATTGTTCTTCCTCAGGTTGGCGCAATCTTTCAGGTTGTTCAGAGAGACGGCGAATCTATGGACTCTTTCTTGACAAGAGTTGCAAATAAATACAATAAAATCGAAAAGGGAATGCCTAATGATTAAGAATTATCAAAGAAACTGGGGTTCGATTAAGGACTTCATTAAATTGTTGAGCCATTGTTATAACAATGACCAAGCAGTAAAAATGGGAGAACTTCACGTCTTCTCAGAAGTTCCGATCTCAAAAGAAAAAGCCACAGACATTTATACTGATGTTCAAGCTCGCATTTATGCAATTACAAAAGAAGACAGCGATGAACCTTGCGACTATGACATCAAAAATTTCGGTCCTAACAGCTATGAAAAATCAGAAGATGCTGCAATAGCAAGACGATTTGGAACATCTGTCAGAAAGATTGCTCGTCTGTTCTTCTATGAACGTCCTGAAGAATGGGCTTTCCACATTGTTGATGTAAAACAGAAGTACAACCGCGCATCAGGTGAATTTGAATATGGAAATGAAATCGTCTTTGAACTCTGGTGCAAAGACATCGAAAAGATTGATGTAAAGGCCGAGTTTGACAAGATACTTGAAAAGTACAACATCAACTCAAATGTCAGTACAAACTTCAAACTTAAAAGTGTAAAGTATTCAACAACCCCTGCTGGCGAAGATCATCTCGAAAGAGATATCCTTGGAAACATTCCTGAGCCTGGTGATACAGTAATCCTTACTGAAGGCGGAGCCGATATTTTTGTTGGCTTCAACAAAGCATCTTGGCGTTGCCTCAACAATTACGGATATGGATATGTTGTTAAAAAACATCCTGCAAACACAAACGGTGGAGAACCGCTTAAAACACCGGAGGACTTTGATGTTCAAGCTTAAAAACACTTGCAAAGGCTGGGCCCGTATGCAGGCCGCTATCAAAAAGAAGAAGACAGTTTATCATTCAGTCCGAATTGAATATGATGCAAGGAACAATGAGTTCTTTGAACTTGTTCAGGCCTTGAATCCGCTTGACCCAAAGCTTTCATCTATTGAAGTTGAAGGCATTAAGAACTTCAACAAAAATGAAATCGGGGAATATCGTACTCCTTCAGGAGAAGTTGCCTGGGAATGTTTGGGGATTTTTATTCGTCAGCGTTTGGAAAGATTTCCTGAAACAGGAAGAGAAAACTGCGATGCATTTGACAATGAGTGGGGTTGCGAGTACAATGTGTATCTTGATGATGACGACAAGTGGCCTGACTTCCTTACATACTTCGGTGAGATTTTGAAAGAAATCAAATGTATCACAGGAAAAGATGTTTTCATTAAAATGGAGAGTAAGACAAGTGCAGGTATTCCTAAAACAGAGCCTCTTGCAAACAAGTTTGCTTATGACCATTATGGAAACAAGTTTGAAGTAGGAGACTTTGTTGCAAGAAGCAGAGTAGGAACTACAGGAACTTTTGCTGATGTAATTATCGGAACAACAGAAAAGTCGCTGGTACTGTTGAGCGGCGGAAACTGTTCTCCTGAAAGTGTGTTTGTTATCAAAAAAGGAAACGGAACTCCAGCAAACATCGCGTATTAAGAGGTAAGAAATGTTTATAAAAGGTTGGTCTAGAGATGGCTTAATAAATGGAGAAGGCTATGCTCAGTACCTTGCAACAAAGTACAACAAGAAAGTTAATCTTTATGAACTTGACTATGGCCAAAGAGTAAAAGATTGGCTGTGCTATACAGATGATGACAAACTACCTGATGAGTTTGTTCGTGCAGTTGATGAACTTTGGTCATTACTTGATGATGCAGATGCTCATAAACTTTATGACGGATATGATAGCTATGAAATGCAGAAAGATCGTCCTTCTCGTGAGAAAAGTGTATATGCTCTTATTGAAATGTTCATAACAAAAGAAGTCTATAAAGTTTTGAAACACAATGATGATGAGTACTTTGGAAGTAATGCTTATTATGTTGCTGTTGATGATGACTTTGCAAATGTATCAAAAGCAATGTTGGATGCTGCTGATATTGTCAATAACATTGGTAGAGGAATGTTTTGGGCGCATCCTAAGAAAGAAGAACTTAATGTAATTTCGCCAAGAAAGAATGATGTAAAAGACTCAACTGATGAGTTTGGCAACACTTATGAAATAGGCGACCTTGTTGCTTACGGTACTCAAATCTCAATGATCTGTGGGATCACTGATTGCAAACTTTTAATTGCAGACTACAGTAAAGTTGACAAACTCAGTTGTACGATTATTCGCAAAGCAAATGGTCAGCCGCTGAAGTATGGCATTTTTGGTTAATATTATTGTATGACAATCGCAGTTGATTTTGATGGAACTATAACACAGCGAAATATGTACCCTGATGTAGGGCCTTTTAGAGAGAATGCTATCAATGTTTTGAAGGCCTTACAGGCAAGAGGCAATGATATTTGCCTATGGACTTGCCGTTACGGAGAATCTCTTGCTAATGCGTTGTCTAATTTGAAAGCACAAGGATTTACTCCCAACTATGTAAACTGCGCACCATACACAACAGGCTCACAGAAAATTGTTGCAAATGTTTACATCGACGACGCTTCTTGGCCAAACTGTTGTTTCCCTGAAGAAACAAGAATTGATTGGAATGAAATAGGAAAATCCTTTGGACTTTCTGAGGAAGAGATAAATGCCACAGAGATTAAATGTGACGCCGCGCCAGACAAGTGAAGATGAATTCGCAGACTTAAATGAGAAGATGAAAATTGAGCTTCGTAAGATGGCTCACGATCATCTCGCTTCTCAGGAGTCTGAACTTGTTATGCAGTCTTATGGAATGTCCGCTTATTGGTGGAATGTAATTCACGATAAGAAAAAGGAGATCGAAGAAACTGTAAAAACTCTTGAAAGGCTTAATAAGCAACTTGGTGATATGTGTGAGCCTTTTGGTGGAATTGATAAAGTTGAAGAAATCTTTAAGAATGTAGATGAAGTAGAAGCAAACTTCACTTGTTCTGATGAAGATCTCGACCATTACATTTTTAATAAAAAAGAAGTTGATGATGCTCATCAGAAAAAGCTTAAACACTTAACAATTATCGAAGGAATCCCACAGGCTAGATGTCCAAATTGTGGAACTACTTCGCCTTTAATATTTACAAAATGTCCAGGCTGCGGAGCGCAGTTTGAGGAGGAAGTATAAATGAACGAAGATACAAGAGTAAATCATCCTTCTTATTACGAGAAGAAAGTCAATGACAATCGAGTACATCCTGAGTGTATTGAATTGCTTGAAGTTATTACAAGAGGCTTCCCTGGCATTCTTGCACTTGATGCAGGTCAGTTAAAGTATTGTTATCGTTTCGGTTCAAAAGCAGAAGAAGGACTCTCGAGAAAAGAGAAAGCTGCAGAAGATACTCGAAAGATTGTTTGGTATATGAAGGACTTCACAAAACGCTTCTACGATTACAAGATTGAAGAAGTTGATGAAGACGCATACTTCAAGACAATTACAACATTGGTTGCAGAAGAGTTTGCTTTCGATAAGCCTGAGTCAATTAAACCTGCTGTAAGAAAGTTGATTGAACAAATTATGCGTGCAAAAACAAGAACATATGATGCTGAATGTCTCGTTCACGCAGCAAATAATCTTGTGGAAGCTGTTGAATTATCGGATGAAAGCGAATGGAATTAAGCGTTTTTGAAAACGAAAAAGTTCCCAATTCTATGTCTTGTACAGAGCCGCCTGAAACAGGAATGTATTTGATACTTGGTACTTCTATCACAGGAAAGACTGAGTTCCAAATCGTTTATTATCGTACTGATACGAAAAAGTTTTATATGAATCTTGACTGTCCAAGAGATCGTGACTTATCAGGATTTTGGCGAATTGAAGTAGAGGAATGGATTTTGTTGAAAAAATTATCAATTTCTGCTTTTGAAAATTGAACTTCTTAACGGCGTCTTTTATATTATTACTGTAAAACGCCGTAAAGGAGGAATAAATTATGGCAGAACCAACAATCATTGAAAACTTCATTCCTTGTACACCGCGCTGGGGAATCCGCGTTCAGGACGAAGCTTGTTGGGGCTATGGAAAGACAATTCTTTTCATCGACCGCAAATATGCAAAGAATGATGGCAGTGATTGGGACAAAGGACAGCCTACATATTCTTATGGAATCGACTCAATCGCTGAGTTCGAACACGGTGTTCCGCTCTGTCTTGACTTAGGACAGGATTGGTTTGTCGATATAAATGCAATGAATGTTGCTATTGAGATTGCAAAAAACTACCGTTAATTTGGAGGACCTTGATGGATAAATATAAAGTTGAAGTTGAGAACACTTCTGATGGTCCAGTTTTCTGGGTTCGCAAGAACGGAAATCGTTGGGTTCGACAGGAGCTCAAGAAAGATGTTGAAGATCTTTTGACAATTATGGTTCTTTCAACTGCTGCAGGAACGCCAATCGACATTGAGGATGATGTTGCCAACTCAAACTTAATTGTTACTTTTGACGCCCACAAACAGAGAGTTTCACTTGTTGAAAAGTAGGTTACTTTTTGACAATTAAAACTAAATAAAATATCGGCATAAGAGGTTCCTATTTACAATCGGGATTTGTTTTACTTCTCGCCGACCATGTTTACTGAGCATAGGAATGTTCCTATCTTAACGCAAATTATACTTCAGTGCTAGGGCATCTTAGGATGCGAGTGGATTGCTACACTTTCCCTAGCTGGGGAGAAGCCGCCGAGGACGGGTTTCAATAATTCCCGCTCTGCTAAACATTATCTTTTGGAGGTTTTTATGATTCTACAGAATCATTGGGTTGTAAGCTGCAATTATAACGGCGAAATCTACGGTGTTGAACTTAAGCCCGGGAAACGACCTGACTTGAGAATCCCAGACCTTTCAAAAGAGAAAACTGCTGTTGTTCATTACACAATGCTTAACAAAGGCAGAAAGAATGACTACAATCAGAAACTTTACAACAATGTAAAAAAGCTTATAACAAAAAGTCTTAAAACAAAATACAAAAACTTTGAACTTGTTGTTTCCAGAGTTGGTTCGGCCACTGCTCCTTTCAAAGTTGAACAGTTAGAGACTGTTCAGGTTGGAAGTTGGGGAAACGCAAAAATATTATGGAGTGAACGGGACTAGAGAGAAGTTCGTTGGCCGCGAACAAGTATCTTCTAGCTAAAAGTGGAATCCAGAGTAAGACTTTGGGCATTCCGATTGGGTTTGTTATTAGGGGGTATGCAGGCCACTGAAAGCAAGCTAAGGGTCGGGTGTTGCTATGAAAGGCTGATAGGTAAGACTGCAAAGACCTCACATCAGTAATCAGATGCTGCACGAAATTAAGACGGTACAGTAATGTATTGTCTAGGGAGGTTCGACTCCTTCCCATTCCACTATTTAAGGCAACGGTTGTTCCTAACAAGGAATATGAAAGTTTTTCAAATTACAACCCGCCTGTTACTTTTTAAGAGGTTCTTAAATGAACTGGAAACTTATTCAGCTTTTTAACAAAGCTCCTTCTTGTACTTGTGACCTTGCAACATTCAAAGCAGTAAACGAAAAGGCTATGAAGGCAGGTTACCTTGTCCACCCAGATTGCTGCGGAAGCAAAGAAATTGTAAAGTTTCTCGAGAATGAGACTTACAATCCAAACTCAACTTTCTACAAAACATTTGAAGATGTTGTATCAAAGGATCGCCTCGAGCTCGCTTTTGACCAGTGGATGCATTATGCTTCAACTTATGGTACAGGCCATACTCAGGAAGGCAACGGCTATGTTCCGAACGATGAACCGCCTGTAATCGAGTACAAAAAGTACAAAGTCATTCTTCCTGCAACAGAAGATGAAATCTTCGAAGAGTGCTACGGAATGTTGAAGTCAGGCATTGCAATCAACGAAAAGACACTTCAGCTTTTGATGGACTACATCAAAGATTATGACTTCTTGAACAAAGTTGATGTTGATGAAATTGCAAACAAAGAAGCTCAGGCTATCTTCGCTGTTCAGATGGGCGCATACCCTAAGCAGCCAATTTCAGTATTGCGTGTTGTTATGTATCTTTTGACACAGGACACAGCAATGCTTGTTAAGTCAAGAGAGTCAATCGCTCGTATCAAAAGCTTGGTTGCTGCATTGCCTGCAAAGCAGAAGAAAGACTTGAACAAGATCTTGAGCGAAAGAGATGTTGCTCTGTCAACTATCTTCTATCGTTACAAGCCGCTTATTCTTGCAATGAAATGCGCTGAAACACATACAACAATCAACCACATTCGTAAGTTGGCTGTTAAGAACCACAAGCCAATGAAGATTGGTTTCTGGGAAAGATGTTTCAATCCTGAAGGTCAGCAGGACGCTTATCTTAAAGAAGCAGCAGAAAAAGTTGATTCTTTGACTGCCTTCAAGAAAGGTCAGCTTATGCAGGGCATTATGGAACGCGTGAACGGTCAGGATGTTAAAGGCCGTATGTTTGTAATCAGAAACGGAAAGACTTTCGTTCGCGAAGGTTATCAGGCTTCTTGTGATGAAAAGTACCTTGCTGAGTTGTATGCAATCCTTAAGGACTCATACATCAACAACTTGGCAAAGAAAGCCATCACAAAGGTTACAACAAAAGATGCTGAAGGAAATGATGTTGTTCTCGAAAGACCAACAAGAATCAAACTTCCTAAGGGTCTTGAGTTGACAATTCCAACTTCTGAAAAGAACTTTGTTGGCAACTATCCTATGGGTACTGCAATTCCTCTCGCAGAGAAGGACAATGTATTCGGCATTTACTGGCGTGATGAATGGGGCGTAAGAGACTATGACCTTCATTATGTCAGCAAGACAGGCCAGCATTATGGTTGGAACGGCGACTATCACGGTGGTAAGTATGGCAAGATCATCTACTCTGGTGATATGACAAGCGCAAATCCTGAAGCTGCCGAATGTATTTACATCGGAAAGGGCGCTCCTGATGGTGTAATTTCAATCAACAAGTTCTCAGGAGATGAGCATTCAAAGTTCAAACTTTTCGTTGCTGTTGACCCAGACAAAGCAAATATGGACAGAATGAACCGCAGATATAGCGCTAAAGACGCGATGGTTGACCCAAACAAGATTGTGTTTGAAGCAGAACTTCAGCACGATACTTATGGTCAAAAGGTTGTTGCAAAAATTGAAGATGGCAAAATCTTTATGTCAGATATGGAAGCTGGTGCTGCACGAGTGCCTTCTGTTTCAATGATGAAAATTATTGAAGCACAGGGCAAGGTAAAAGCAAACAGCTACATCAAGTTGAACGACTTACTTGCTGCCGCAGGTTTTGAGTTTGTTGAAGATGAGCCTGACATTGACCTTACTCAGATGAGCAAAAACGACCTTATTAAACTTGTTGAGTAATTGACAGTAAATAGATCGAGAACCCGAGATTTAATTCTCGGGTTTTTTTATGGGAAAAGATATGTGGGAATATGATAAAAAGTTGAAAGCTTGGTATTGGGAAGAAGATGATGGCTTTATTATTTCAATTTGTCAAAGAAAGAACAGTCCTAAATATGAAGTATGGGTTATGGGCGGCGCAAACTTAATTGACACAAAAATTGTCAACTCAATAGAAGAAGGCAAAAAATGGGCAAAAAAGAAATGGTTGACAGATTGACAGAAAATGTCAAAATGACTTTTTTAGCTATATGGGACAATATAATAATAAGAATACAAGGATAATTTATTATAATTTTTGAACTTTTAATGTAAATCTTTTATATTATTTTTGTAAATCAGATAAAGGAGCAAATTATGAAAACATTCAAAACAACTTCAAATTGGATCATCTATGGCCGTCAGGAAGGCAAGTTTACATCGATTGAACTTAAAGAAGGAGAAGTTTTTGGTGTTGAAGAATCTCCTAAAGGAAATGCAATTATTCACAAGAATGGTGAACTTCCTTTGAAAATTGCAAAAGGATCAGGTTCATCAGGAACATCTTATAAAAATCTTATCAAGTTCGACTTCCTTAAAGAAGTTTGTTAATATTTATACGGAGGTATCATAAATGAAACACTTTGAGAAACTTGAAAACTTCGTAAAATCAAATCCAAATTGGGAAGAAATCCTCAGACCAAATATGAAATCCATTTATCCTGTTGAAGGCCGCAACTGGGTTGTACTTATGTACAATCTTATGGATATGCCTGATGACAAGGAAATCTTTGATATAATGTGTCAGTGTCGTGGTACTGTAATTGACAAAACTACAGGTGAAATCATCTGTGCTCCATTCACAAAGTTTTGGAATTACAAAGATGAAGGCGTTGCTGCTGACATTGACTGGGATTCTGCTTGGGTTTCCCACAAGCGTGACGGCTGGATTTTCAAAGCGTTCAAATGGCACGGCAATGTTTATTGGATGTCAAACGGTCGTGTGATTACTGAGAATGAGAAAGGCGCTCCTGTTGATTATGTCCCAGGCTTGCCAAGATTGAACAATATGTCTGATGTTCTTTTGCGGGCATTAAAGAATGACGTTTCATCAGCTTTCTTCTCAGATGGTTTCCTTTTCTCTGATTGTGAATGGGCAAAAAGAATGCCTGAAGGTTCAACAGCAATGTTTGAACTGGAGTCACCTTGGAACAGAATTCACACTGACTTGGTAAAAGATGCAAAACTTTGGCTTATTGGTTTCCGTATGCCAAGTGGCGATGAAATAACTTTCACTGAAGCAAAAGAAAGATTCCATTTTCCTTTTGAAACTCCAAAGATGTACAACTTCAAATCCGCAAAGGAAATGCTTGATGTACTTGCAGGTTGGAATGTAAAAGATAACGGTGAAGGCGTTGTTGTATGTGATAAATATTTCAACCGTGTAAAAGTCAAAATCGATGATTACATTCGCGTAAAGTTTGAGTCAAGAGGCGAAGACTTCGGTGACAACCGCTTGTTCAAATATTACTGTATGAATGAAGTTGATGACCTTTGCGCTGCTGATCCAAAAGTAAAAGCTCGTGTTGAGGAAATCTCTCACAATGTTCAGCTGTACCGTAAATGGCTTGAAGAAAAAGTTGAATATGTCAACACAGTAATCGCAGCAAAGTATGCAGATAAGAAAGAGTTCTACACTTCAGTGAATGAAGATTTTCCAGAAGATGCTGCTTTGTTCAAACAACTTTATGGAAAGAAAGCTGATGAACTTTTTGATGCTTTCATTGAAAAGGGTAAAAACTCAAGAACACTGTACCGTGATACTTTGCACCTTATGGGTATGCAGATGACTGATGGTACTGAGGAGTGAGCAATGGACTATGATGTTGTTCAACTTGTTGAGGACAGAGCTTTATTTGCAGGAGTACTTCTTGCGTTAAATGAAGCTCTTCCAAAACATATTGTTGAAACTCTTAATCAGAGTAAAAGTTATACAAAAGCAGTTGAGAGAGCTGAGGAGCTGTTGAATGGGTGATTGGGAGCAGAAACTTTTTGACAAAATAAAGAATCAAGAAAAGCTTGACTACAATGAATTGCAGTGCATTGAACGATGTTTGAGAATGCATTCATTGTACAATGACCTCTTGAATGTTCAAGTTGGTGTTGTTGAAAATCATCTCAATCTTGAATATGTAGACAAACATATTTCACACTAAGGAGAGCAATAAATGCTTAAATTAAACATTGGGTTGTCATATCCCGAGCAATCATTTACAGATGAGTTGAAAAAACTCGAGCTCGCTTCCAAGTACAACATCGATTATGTCAGTGTTATTTCAGTTGACAAACCAAGAGTGAAAGCTCTTTGGGAATCCGTTCGGGACAAAGTTGGCAAAAATGTCATTCTTTGTTCTGCGCCGATTTATGAAAGTATTCTTTTTGAAGAAGACATCAAAGATACAATCAAACGGCAGGCGTCTTATGGTGTAAAAGCAATGACTTTTCATATTACACCTGCTTATCTTATTCGTGAAGCAGAAAGAAGCGGATATGTTATCAATTCCCGCGGTGGTCAGTTCCTTCGTGAACAAATTGAAAAAGATGATCAGTGGGAAAATCCATTTTACAAAAACTTCAGTGAACTTGTTCTTTATGCATATGACTGCGGCGTACACACAATCTTTTTGGGTACATCTCTTCGCCCGGGCGCTTGTGAAAAAGCAAATAAACTTACAATCGATGAATTGAGAGTTGCTTGCGACTTTTATGATAAGTTCAGTGATGCAACAATTCTTGACTATCAAATCGAAGCATTCGGGCATGTCCCAATTTCTGAGTTTCCAATTTACAAATACATTTTAGGAACAAGACGCATTTGTGCAATGGGTCCTCTGCTTACTGATGCTGTAAATGGTTATGATGAATTGAACGCAATCATTGGTTACACACTTGCACTGAAAGAAGGTTTTGATATTTCAACAGAGTGTATGCTTTCCCGCAGTGAACATATCAAGATGCCAACCGTTGAAGATGTTGAAGATGAGTGTCAGAAATGGCGAGTTGCAAAACTTGTGAATGGAATTGCAAATGATTGGTGGGAAGCTCACGAGGAAGAAGATCCGATTATCGCAAAGAAAGAAAAACAAAGAACACAATGTTCTGCTCACATAAATCTTTTCGGGGCAATGGATATTCAGGAAACTTGCAATGTATGTGGTGACAAATGTCCATTACTTAAGGAGAAAAAGAATGCCTGAGAAAATGAATGTTGCAGATTTTCAAAATCTTGTCTGTGACCTTTGGACAGGAGAAGGTGAGAAATGGGAAAAAGATTATCAAAAAGAACATCAGATGGATCCATCTCGTTTCAAAACATTTTCTTGGGGCTGCCGCTTGATGTTAAAACATTTGGGAATTGAGGTGACAAATGACTAAGTACGACAAGAAAGCTGCTTGGGAAACTGTTGAAGTTGTTTATTGGATAGGCAACACAAAATGCCACGAAACACTTCAATGTTTCTTTTCAAAAAGACCTGTGTATCATTTTCACAAGACAATGAAATATATGGGCGTTGTTGTTGCTTTCAATCCGATTTACACTGACAGTGAATCACAACTTCCAAAAGATTGTGTTACATTTTCTTGTACAAGTCTTTATTGGAAGAATTGCAAAAAAGTTATAAAATGGGGTATGAAATATGACCGCAAAGTTAATATAGACTAAAGGAGTCAATATGTTTGGAAAGAAGAAAGATTATGATACTTTTGTAATCAGAAAAATGCAAGGTCACGACCTTTACGGCGAGTATGAAAAAGAAACAGAAGCAAACAAAGAACTCAAAGAAAAGTTTGTTCAACTTTGGAATCATAACATCCCAGGTCTTGAAGAATATTATGAAGAAACAGAATCCCACAATTGGGACAAGAAAGAGAAACGCTTCATACTAAGAGGCTACAATTCAAATTATGAATACTATTTGAAAAGTGAACTTGATGCTTTGGGATTTGTTCCGCTCAAAGAAAGTTATCAAAACTTTATTGGCGTCTTGGATGTAAAGTACTATCATATTTATCACGGTGACTATTATGTATCGCCTGAAGATTTGAAAAAGATTAAAAAAGCAGTTGAAACAGAACAGAAGCCGCTGGTATTAAAAGGTACCGATTGGCCTTATTGGTTTAAGGTTGAAGGAAAACTTATTCCAAGTACAACATCATCTTGGTTCAATTTCCTTTACAAAGAACACAAAATTGTTACAGAAAAGATGCTCGAAGCTTACACTGGTCCTGACAAATATGAGGAACACAAGAATGAATGCAAATGAGTTGTTAATTAAGCTTGGGACGATTGTTTCAAAACATCCTAATGCGGAGGTGGTTATTCGTGATCGCTATGGTAATGATTATCATATTAGTGATGTTTGTGATAGCAAAGATGTAATTGCTATCAAGCTTGAGCAATCAATTTGCGAGGACGATGGAAAATGAATGATCATTGGCATATTAAAGAAAATTGCTTAATTTACACAGGCCTTGACTTTGTTGCTTTTGTTGAGCCGACAGACAAACCTAAGCTTGTACAGTGGCAAGTAAAAATTACAAAAGGTGATGGCAGCGAAGATAAGTCTGAAATTACAAACTATTATTATACTTTGCAGTCAGCAGTACAATATGTTGAGCGATTCTTTGAAATGCCAATCTTCAAACAAAGAGAACAATTTGAAATGGAGAGTCGAGTATCGTGAAAATTATCTGTCTTGTGGGACAATGTTATAGCGGCAAGTCGCATTTTATTGAACATCATTTGAAAAGAATGTTTCCTTGTAGTGTCATTCACTTAGGAGATTATTTTCGACAGCAGAAGTTTGATGGTGTTCGTGTTAGTCCTGAAGTACTTGCCAATACGATTAACCATCTTCTTGAAGTTGAACATTTTGAGAACACCGTAATTCTTGATAATGCTTTTAAGGATGTTGAACAAGCAGAAGCAGTTTTGAAACGATTGAACAACTATGATGTTTCTGTTATGTGGATGCACGATAAGAGACAGTATGTTGACTTCAAAAAGCGCGGCAGAGAAGACGATACAAATATCAAACAAAAACGCAGATTATGGCAAGATAATGCAAGCGCTTTAGGTCAGTATCTTCTTGACAAAGGCGTTGATGTTATCAGAGTTTATAACACAGACGAAGGATATGTATTAAAGTGAAACATTACTTTTGGACAGACAGTACAAAATGGTTGATTGTTGCAGACTTGCATTTAAGCAGTATGCACTGTTGGCCTGAAGAACAAAAACTTATTGATGAACTGAAAGAAGCTCCTAAAGAATATGGAGTGATCATTCTTGGTGACTTTATTCAACCACATTACAAAAGAGAAGATCTTTATTTGCACCACGCGTCTTTGATGAAACAACTTGCAAAAAGAAACGCTGTTTATGTTAAAGGAAACAATGACCCAAACATTTCTGATTATGATGGTGTTAAAATCCTTGTAAAGGATAAAACTTGGCTGCTTGAACACGGACATAAAACGCCTGATTGGTTCAATAAAACAATAAATCATTTTAAGCCAAAAATACGAAAGGCAGAGCCTGATGCATATAAAACTGTAAAGATACGCAAGTATATTGAAAGTCATCACAAACATCGTTACATAACGGGCCATTATCATACACCATATCACAGTAAAGATGGGCGAATCGTTCTTGTTCCGTGGAAACTGTATTATTTTGACAAACTTATAAAATAAATATAAGGCGGGCTTTTTGCTCGCCTTTACTAATTTATAAGAGGACATTTTAATGGAAAAGATGATTGAGGACCTCCTTAACAGAGGATATGCATATGATACTTTCCGCGAAGGAAACTTTTTTGATTCTTATGATGGTCTTGAAGCTGATGTTGACTTTTGGTATGGCAGATATTGCGAAGATGTTGACGCAGGCGTAAATGACCCAGATATAGGAATTGTTGAATACATCGCAGGAAAGATTGATGAAGAACATCCAACAGAAAATCCTGAACAGTTTAACAGTTTGATGAGATGGGTAAGAGGAATACTTCCAAAAATCGAAAAGAACTGGTCAGTAAACATTCGTGAAGCACAGATTGGCGGAACAATGCAGTATGCAAACGGCGAAGCATCAGGCCGCGCTCTTGCTGGTGATCTTGCTAACAAAGGCATTCGTGATATAACACCAGGGCCTAACGGAAGAGGACAGGCAGAAGTTGATAAAACAGGTGTTTATGTAGGCGTTCCTATGGGACCTGATAAAACTGCTTGGGCTAACCCAGTTGCAGCAAAGAACTCAATGTCTCCTGCCGCAGCTGCTCGTGTTGACAAGTTTCAGAAAGCTTACGCTGCTGCTCCAGCAAAAGAAAAAGCAGCAATGCAGGATTGGTCTCCTGAAAAGCCTGATATGTCAATGAACAAGAATGCTCAGGTTGTTGATAACAACACTGGAACTGTAATGCCAACTGCTGCGCAGCCACAAGCAAAATCTTCAATTCTTCAGAAGCTTGGCTTCAAAGAAAGTTTGTTTAATGAAATCCTTGAAGCTGCTAAACCTGCTAAAGATGAGAAAACCAACTTCTTTGAAAGTCTTATTCAAATGAACGAAGCTTCTGCTAATATGACTGCAAATGCAATCGTAAAGCAACTTAACAATTTTGATGGTACTGATGCAGGAGCTAAAGAATTGGTAAATTATATTTCCAAGTTCTTAGGTCAGGCAAATGCACAGGGCGAGCAGGGACTTCGAAATGATCTTCCACAGTTCTTCCAAAATCATAATGGAGTCGAGAATATGATTCTCGCAGCAGCAGCAATTCGCTGTAAGAATGTTGGTGCAGCTCTTAATTTCTATAAAAGATATGGAAATCAGCTTGGTGCAAATATCAATCCTGATGTTGTTGCTCAGGCAATTCAGGTTGCTCAGGAAAATCCAAACTTAGCTTTGGAGCAAGCTCAACAGCAGGTTCAACAGTAATAGCCTAAAGTGTTAATATAATACCTGTGGCTGTTGCTGCAGGTATTTTTTTTTGAAAAATATTTAAGAATTTTTGAACTTTTTCAAACATTCTTTTATATTATTATTGTCAAAACGCAAACAAGGAGGCGAGTATGGCAAAGACAGTAACAGTTGAAGCAACTTGGAATTTTGACTTGGAAGCAGGGAAAGATCAAGGTGTCGTTCTTCTTGTAGGTTTTAACAGTGATGGTTCAAAAGGCATTGGTTATGGTCTTTGGGA
>AUXO015727402.1_pt1 | contig 16397 bp, 21 predicted proteins | sample 768731 | NCBI WGS metagenome assembly AUXO01 (sample SAMN02715735, study PRJNA202380) | gut metagenome | biome: sheep rumen | host: Ovis aries | place: New Zealand: Palmerston North
ACTTCAAAAAGTAAGGAATCCACATGCTATATTATCTGATGATGAAAAGTTTATACGTGAAAAACATAAAATAGTTGGTATGATATATGAAGACCAACAAGATTATTTTCAATATCATTTTAAGTCAACAATTACTGGATTAAGTATGGAAGGAATTATAAAGAAGAGAACAACAATAACAAAAGAAATACCTAGTAATTATGCGGTAGTAGTTGCTCTAGAGTATGAACCAAATAAATGGTTCGCAAAAATTAGAATAGAGTACCGCAGTTATGATTCTAAAATTCAAATAAGGGGTTATTGGGGAGGTCGTATCTTCGGAGAAGATTTTCATGATGAAGACTTACTAGAGACAGAAAAACCACAAGATTTAGAGAAATATTTAAATCAAATAAAATATAGATTAGAAAAAATGTATACCCAAATGAAGTTTGATGCTACAGTATTTGATGATCCAGAATACAATGATATCCTAGAATATAGAAGAGAATATGATATAATATCAAGTAAACCAAAGTATAAGAAACGAAAAATAAAAGCAGAGAAATTTCTAAGAAAATAGTTTGCTTACTTATTATTTACATAGAACTTTACAAAATGTTGTATACAACTAAAAAATATGTTAAAATGTAGTGGGATAATATTAGAAAAATAATTTTGCTTTTTTGAAGTCTTATCAATTATCACGCGTTTGGTTAAGATCTTATAATGATATTTATCCCAAGAAGAGGAAACTCTTCTTTTTTTTGGACAAAAAATATAACATTGCAAATAATAAGATAGGAGGTGAAAGTAATATAAGTGAAGGTAGTTCTACAAGATGGTATAAAAGATTGTGGAATTTGTTGTCTATTATCTATTATTCGATTTTATGGGGGAGATGTATCGAAAGAATATTTAAGAGAAATAACAAATACTACAAAAGAAGGAGTCTCTTTTTATGATTTAATAGAAGCCGCTAAAATACTGGGCTTTGAAGCAATAGGTGTTACAGGAAAATTAGAAGATATAAATGTAAATAACTTACCATGTATTGTTCACTTTATTGTAAATAAAAGCTATAAGCACTTTATTGTTCTATACCAAATTGATAAAAAGAAACGAAATGTTATAATAATGGATCCAGCAAAAGGAAAAAGAACACTTTCTGCTGCTGAATTTCGATTACTAACAAGCTCTAATTATCTTTTTCTAACACCTATAAAGAAACTACCAAAATTTGAAAAAAGAAAAAAGATTTATGAAAATATTAAAATTAAGTTTCAAAAAAATAAAAGCATATTTTTTCAAATTGCTCTACTAACTTTTTCATACTTTATTCTAAATATTATTACATCTTTTCATTTTAAATACATTTTTGAATATGCAATAAACTATAATATTTCAGATAATCTTTTTTTTATTAGTTATTGGCTATGTTATGCCTATTTATTAAAAAATTTAAACATATTTTTTAGAAATATATTATTAACAAAATGGACTTTAATCTTTGATGATGAAACAACATCCTTTGCTTATAAGCAAATACTTTTACTTCCATATTTATATTATAAAAACAGAACTTCAGGAGAAGTTATTTCAAGATTCAAAGATTTAAATACCATTAGAAGTTTCCTAAGCAACTTTTTTTGTATTTTAACAACAGAATTTATCAGTATGATTATATTTTATATGATAATGAGAAAATATAGTAATAGTTTAACTATGATAATGATGATTTCGATATTATTATTAAGTATCAGTTCTTTAACTTTTTATAAACAAAAGAAAAAGCAAATAAGACTAATTAGCAAAGGTGAAGATAAAGTAAATTCATATATAATTCAAGGTGTTATGAATGTAGATACTATTAAAGGATTTCATCTAGAAAAACGTTTAATAGATAAATTTTCGCTTCAATATAAGAAATTTCTGGAAACAATTTATAATGCTAAATTCATAGAAGAATTACACAATTTAATCAAAGAAACTATCGAAAATATAATAAATATTATAATATATGGATTAGGAGCTTTCTACATTATTAAAGGAAAGTTAACTTTAAGCAATTTTATTTTATATCAAGTTTTCCTAAATTATTTTAAAAATAACTTTCAATCTATCATTATGTTAATAGAAGAGTATAGTTCTTATAAAGTTGCCTTAGAAAGAATAGAAGATATTTTTATGATCAGCAAAGACAGTTTTGATAATAATTATTTTTATCTATCGTACCAATTAAAGGGTGATATAGTATTTAAAAATATAAATTACAAAGTAGGAAGAAAAGTCTTACTAAACAGACTAAACTTAACAATTAAACAGGGAGAAAAGGTTTTACTAAGTGGCGAAAGTGGAAGTGGAAAAAGTACTCTGTTAAAGATGTTACTTCGATATATTGAAGTTGATTATGGTCATATTCAAATAGATAATATTGATATTAACCATTATCATTTAGAAAATATAAGAACAAACATTACCTATGTAACTAGTAATGAATATCTTTTTACAGATACTTTAAAAAACAATATTCTATTATATAAAGAATATCAAGAAGAAGAATTTCAAAAAGTATGTAAAATATGCTTTGTAAATGACATAATAGAAAACAGAATCATAGGTTATGACTCATTAATTGAAGAAAATGGCTTTAACCTAAGTACTGGAGAAAGACAAAGAATCGTTTTAGCAAGAAGCATTTTAAGAAAAAGTAATATTTATATTTTTGACGAGGCCTTATCGGGAATAGACATTGAAAGAGAAAGAAAAATTTTAAGAGGAATTTTTTTATATCTACAGGATAAAACAATAATTGTTATATCACACCGTTTTAATAATAAAAAATATTTTAATAGAATTTTAAAAATAGAAAGTGGAAGAATATTTGAAAATACATAATTATGAAAAAAGAAATTTAATAACAACAACAATTGTAGTATTAATAGTAATAGAAATTTCAACAGTACTACTTTTATTTAAAACAAAAAGATTTTCATATCAAAAAATAACAGGAGTTATAACAAAGGAAAACTTAATTACGATTATTGCAACAAAAGAGGAAAGAAAAAAAATCTATCAAAACAATAAAATTTATTTGAATGATAAGGTATTTATTTATAGGATAGAAGAAGATAGAGGTTTTATTTTAAAGAAGAATAACATAAAATACTATGAAATTATAATAATAACAAAAACAAAATTAAAACAAGGGATGAATGATACAGTAAATATGAGTATCAAAGATAAGAAAAAAACAATTATAAAAATGATAAAAGATATATGGGTAGGTGATAATAATTAAAGAGATAAAAGAAGAACAATTAGAAAATATTAAAGGAGGCGCAACGATTTCTGTTTGGGCAGGAATCGCCATAGCAGCAATTGTTGTTTTCATTAGTGGAATTGTTGAAGGAATAACAAATCCTGCAAAATGTAGTGGATGAAAAAAATAGAAGAAAAAGAACTAGAAGAGATTCTAGGAGGAAATACCAGCATAAGTGGCCCAATCATAAATGCAATAACAAATGTAATAAAATTATTAAAAGATGCAGGATATTCTCTAGGATCTGGACTTAGAAGAATAGGTGAAAATAACCTATGTCCCTTGGAATAACATAGAAAAAAGAACTTCATTTTATAAAACTTAATTTTTCTAAAAATAGCCCTTTATTAAGAATATTTGCACGAATTTTGTCTATTTTTGTTGTATTTTAACAAAAAAAATATAAAAACAGTTGAAAAATGAATATTCTTCTGATATAATTCATTTTAGTTAAAACGAAGGGAGGGAAATAGATTGGCAACTAAAGTAACTGTTAGAGGTAATCTTGATCAAGCTCTAAGAAAGTTTAAGCAAAAAGTAGCAAGAGACGGTGTCCCTTCTGAATGGAAAAAAAGAGAAGCATATGATAAACCAGGGGTTAGAAGAAGAGCGGCTAAAAAAGAAGGAATTAAAAATTCTCGAAAAAGAGACAGAGCAAATCGTAGAGATTATTAATAAAATAGTATCCAATAAGGATGCTATTTTTTGTCGAAAATATTTGCTTCTTGAAAAAAATAAGTATACTGAACCGGATAAAATAATAATGATGATTTTTTTTTAAGTTTTTAGTATAATAAAAAAAGAGGTGAATAGGATGGTAGAAAAATTAAATAAAGATATGATTGAAGCAATGAAAGAAAAAGATAAAGATCGTTTAAGTGTTATTAGAATGGTAAAAGCAGCCCTAAAACAAGAAGAAATTGATCATAAAAAAGAAATAAACGATGATTTATTAATCGAAATTGTCAATAAGCAAATAAAAATGAGAAAAGATTCAATTTCTGAATTTGAAAAAGCTGGAAGAAACGATTTACAGGAAAAAACGCAAGCAGAAATAGATATTCTTATGAATTATTTGCCAGAACAATTATCTCATGAAGAAATTGTAAAAATAATTGATGAGATTTTTGCAGAAGTAAAACCTAGTAGTATCAAAGAAATGGGTCGTGTAATGGGAGTTGCTAGTGAAAAAATGAAAGGAAAAGCAGATATGAAAGAAGTCTCTGCAATTATTAAAGAAAAGTTACAATAAAAATATTAATCAAAAGATTAATGTTTTTTTTTCAATCAAAACATATATTTAATTAGGTGATATGATGTTTGAAAGAGTAGACAACTTTTTAAATGATAGAGAATTCCGTTTTACAATTTATGAAAATAAGATTCATATTATCAATTTTAAACGAATTATTAGTTTAGAAGAAAATAATGCTTCCTTTCAAAGCAATAAAAAAATAATTCATGTGACAGGAACTGATTTAGTAGTAAGAAGACTATTAGACGAAGAAATTATAATAACTGGAACGATTTCAAAAATAGAGGTTCTAAATGAATAACAAATTAAAAATAGAAATCACTGGAAAAAACCCAATAAGCTTTTTAAAAGAATTAATAAGAAAAAGAATAAATATTTATTCTTTAGATAAAACAGATAAAAGTATTCAAATAATAATAGATAAAGTTGATTATGAAAAAATAAAAGAGATTAAAACAACCTATCAAATAAAGATAACAAAAAGATATGGAATCAATAAATTACTTTTTTTTATAAAAAGAAACAACTTGCTAATTACATTTTTTAGTATTGGATTAATACTAATTATTTTATTATCAAACATTGTCTTTCAAATAGAAATTATTCATCCTAATAAAAAAATAAGAGAATTAGTAAAAAAAGATTTAGAAGAATTTGGTCTTAAAAAATACCATTTTAAAATAGATTATCAACAAAAAGAAAAAATAAAGAAGAAGATATTAGAAAAAGAAAAAAAGAAAATTGAATGGTTAGAAATAGATAAAAAAGGAACAAAATATATTGTAAAAGTGATGATACGAAAGATGCCCAAAAAAGAGAAAGAATGCTCACCCAGAAGTATTATTGCTAAGAAAAATGCTATTATTAAAAAAATAACAGCATCGAAAGGAGAAATCATAAAAAAACAAAATGACTACGTTGAAAAAGGGGATGTTTTAATTAGTGGATTAATCTATAACAAAGAAACAATAACTTCTAAAACATGTGCTACAGGTAAAGTATATGGAGAAACGTGGTATACTGTAAAAATAGTAATGCCAAAAGAATATAAAGTTATTACAACCAAGAAAAACAAAACATGGGGATTTCACTATCAAATATTAGGAAAAGAAAAAAATTTTGGTAACAAATTTTATACATTTGAAAAAAAAGAGTACAATATAATAGACAGTAGAATTTTATTATCAAAGCTTGGTATTGTTCAATACAAAGAAACAGAAGAAAAATATATAAAATATACCAAAAAAGAAATTTATGATATTGCCACAAAAAAAGCTACAAAAAAAGTCCAAAAGAGGCTCTCAAAAGAAGAAAAGATAATTGATAAAAAAGTTTTGAAAAACAAAGTGAAAAATAGTAAAATAGAAATAGATATATTTTTTAAAGTGGAAGAAGACATATCAAGTTATGTAGATATAAGTGATATAAATATAGAAGAAGAAAATAAAAAAGAGAGGTGATAAGGTGTTAGAACCACTATCAAAAACACTACAAGGGGTTATTAGTTTTACATGGCCGATGGTTTTAATATCTGTTATAGTAATGGTTTCTTTTCGAACTTGCTATTTAATAAAAAATCAAGAAAAGATTGTTTTGTATAAAGAACTATATATGTTAATATTTGGAATTTACATTTTATGCTTATTCCAAGTAGTAACATTTCAAGATGATATTTCTCTATCAGGAAATAACTTTATTCCCTTTAAAGAGATATTACGATATAATGTTACAAGTCGTTTATTTATAAAGAATGTTTTAGGAAATATGATAATGTTTTTACCATTTGGATTATTTAGCAGTTACTATTTAAAAGCCGAAAAGATAAAATTACCACTGCTATTAACATTACTAACATCAGTATCCATTGAAGTTATTCAATTATCGATTGGAAGAATTTTTGATGTTGATGATATTATCTTAAATATACTAGGTGGAACACTAGGATATTTTATATATCGAATTTTGCGTTTGATTGGGAAACTTTTTCCTGATTCTTGTAGAAAAGAATGGGTTTTAAATAGTGTGGCCATATTCATATTAAGTGGTTTAATCGCATCATTAGTTATAATTATGACATAGGAGTAGATATGAGTAAAATAGAAATATATGTTCAAGTAAATGAAGAAATTAAAGAATTAAAAACAATAGAAAAAGTTTTATATGGAGCAATAGAAAAAGAAAAGTTAGAGAATGCAGTATTTAATCTAATTATCGTAGATAATGACTATATTCACAATTTAAATAAAATATATCGTAATGTAGATAAAGAAACAGATGTAATTACTTTTGCCTTAGAAGATGAAGATAGTATCGTTATTCCAAACGGAGAAAGAATATTAGGGGATATTTATATTTCAATTGATCGAGCAAAAGTTCAAGCAAAAGAATATGGACATTCTCTTCTTCGCGAACTATCTTTTTTAGCAGTGCATGGTTTTTATCACTTATTAGGGTATGATCATCAAACGGAAGAGGAAGAAAAAGAAATGTTCAAAAAACAGGAGGAGGTATTAGAAGCATATGGCATCCGAAGAGAAAATTAGAAAAAAAATCAAAAAGAAGCTAAGGATAGATAATAAAAGGTTAAAAAATAGCTTTAAATACGCTTCTGAAGGAATAATTAAGGCTTATGAAGGAGAGCAAAATTTAAAAGTACACACATTTGTAGCAATATTAGTTATTGTTTTTGGATTTTTCTTAAAACTTAGTTATATTGAATGGTTAATATGCCTTTTATTAATAGGATTAGTATTAATGGCTGAACTTTTCAATACTGCCATAGAATATGTAGTTGACTTAGCTAGTCCTAAAATTCATCCACTAGCAAAATCATCTAAAGATATCGCTGCAGCAGGAGTATTAATGATATCAATAATATCTGCTATCACAGGCTTAATGATATTCGTACCAAAACTAATAGACTTTTTTAATAAACAGTAAAGAAGGTGGTTAAATGAAATGTGGTTTTGTAAGCTTGGTTGGGAGACCAAATGTCGGAAAAAGTAGTCTTTTAAATAGTATTTTAGATATGAAACTTGCAATTACTTCAAATGTAAGTGGGACAACTAGAAATGTAATACAAGGAATCTACAATGATGAAAATTCTCAAATTGTATTTGTCGATACCCCTGGGATTCATAAACCAAATAATAAATTAGGAAATCTTATGAATAAAAAGGCATATAATAATACAGATGGTGTAGATGTGATTTTATTTTTAATTGATATTTCGAAAGGTTTTGGAAAAGGAGATCAATTTATTTTAGATAAAATAAAAAACAAGGATATTCCTATTTTTTTATTACTGAATAAAATTGATTTAATAAAAGATAAAAAAATACTATTACAAGAAATAAATAAACTAAAGGAATTATACCATTTTGCCGAAATAATTCCCATATCGGCTAAGAAAAAAGATAATGTCGAATTATTAATAAAATGTATTAAAGAAAAACTATATGAATCTGAAAAAATATTTTCTGAAGAAGAATTAACCAATGTTTCAACAAGATTTATTATGGCAGAATTTGTAAGAGAAAAAATATTAGAATTAACTCACGATGAAATACCTCATACGGTAACTTGTTATGTAGAAAGCTATGAAGAGACAAAAAAACTAATCCATATTCAAGTATTAATCGTAGTAGATAGAGAAAATATCAAAAAAATCATTATTGGAAGGCAAGGTTTAAAATTAAAAGAAATATCAACTAGAGCCAGGAAAGATATGGAAGCCTTCTTGGGAAAAAAAGTATTTTTAGAAACTTATGTCAAAACCTTAAAAAATTGGCGAGATGAAGAAAAATACTTCCTAGAACTAGGATTAAAAGACGAAGATGAATAAAAATAAAATAAAATCACCAATATAATAATAGAGGTGATAAAATGAATACCGATATCCTATGGGAATTATTTAAGAAAACAGGAGATATTAAGTATTATAATTTATGGTCTAAAATCAAAAATAAATAGCAAATAAAAAGAAGTGATTAAATGAAAATAGAAAGTTTTGAGGGTATTATTTTAACAGAAACAAATTATAGCGAAGCAAGTAAAATACTAAATGTATTTACTAAAGAACATGGCCTTATTGGAATTATGTCTAAAGGCTGTCGAAAAATGAAAAGCAAGCTAAGAAGTGTCAGTAGAAAAATGATTTATGGTACCTTTCATGTATATTTTAGAGAAAATGGTTTATCAACTTTAATAGGAATAGATGTAATAAACTCATTTTCTAATACTTTAATGAATTTAGAAAAAATATCTTATGCATCTTATATTTTAGATTTAACCAACCAAGTAATTAAACAAAATGAAGATAAGGAAATATTCGATTTATTGAAAAATGCATTATTAAAAATTGATGAAGGGCTAAATCCAATTGCAATAACCAATATTTTAGAACTAAAACTATTAGATTACTTAGGAGTATCTCCAAGCATAGATGCTTGTGCAGAATGTGGAAGCAAAAAACAAATTGTCACAATATCCAGTTATGCTGGAGGATATATTTGCAAAGAATGCTATCAAAATGAACCACTAGTTGGTGAAAAAACAATAAAAATGATAAGATTATATTATTATATAGATATGAAAAGTCTTAGAAAATTAGAAGTAGATGAAAAAACAACCAAAGAAATTAATAATTTTTTAGACGACTATTATGATAGGTATACTGGATTATATATAAAGAGTAAAGAATTTATAAAACAACTAAACAAGATAAGTACCATGAAATAAAACTTTCTTTTTTATTGAAAATAATATATAATAACTTTGGTGATAAAATGAATTATATAGAATATATAGTAATTGGAATAGTTTTAGTTATTATTTTATTAGCTATTCTAAAGGCAACAAGAAAAGGTGCAGAGTTAGATTTTAATAAACTAGTAGAGCTTCTAGGAGGAAAAGATAATATTATTTCGACAGAAACAAATATGTCACGATTTAAAGTAACATTAAAAGATATCACCCTAGCAAACAAAGAGGGAATTCAAAAGTTAGGTGCCAAAGGAATTGTCGAAATTGATAATCAATTAAAAATAATACTAGGACCAGAATCAAAACAATTAAAAAAATATATTGATGAAATAAAATGACAGAAAAGTCATTTTTTTCTTAAGTTTCGACAAAATGCTACAAAAAAAAGAGATATGATATAAATGGTGATAAAATGAATACTATTATAAGAAAGGTTGAGCAAAAAGAAAACCTTGAGTTGCATCAATTCGCACATGAATTGAAAAATCCTTTAGTAGTATGCAGTGGGTATTTAGAAATGATACCAAATAGTACCTTTAAACAAAAAGAAAAATATTACAAAATAATTCAAAAAGAAGTAAAAAGAAGTTTATCAATAATTTCATCTTTTTCCGAAAAAAAGATGAATAACTTAAACATCGAAGAGTTTGATTTAAAATTGCTTTTGGATGAAGTATCTGAAATATTTCGAGATTTATTTAAAAAAAATAATTGTAAAATAATGGTTTTAGGAAAAGAAGAAATATATATGCATGGAGATTATGAAAAACTAAAACAAGTCTTTATTAATTTAGTAAAGAATTCTTATGAAGCAAGGGAAGATAAAGAACTTCAAGTACTAATAAAAATAAAAGAGCGAAGAAAAGAAATAAAAATATATATAGTAGATAATGGAATAGGTATGACAAAAAAAGAACTAAAAAATGCAACAAAAAAATACTATACAACAAAAAAATATGGAAATGGCTTAGGAATTCCTTATAGTAAAGAAATGATAAAATTGCATCAAGGGAATATAAGTATTAAATCAAAAAAAGAGATGGGAACCAAAATAATCGTAAAATTACCAAAATAAAAAGTCCTAAGACTTTTAAGAATAATAATAAGTATTGCTAGAATAAGTTGGATAAACAGGGTAAGAATAAACAGGAACCATTGGTGGGTAAGGATAATACTGTTGATGATTCATCTGATTATTATTAGCAATTCCAAAACCTAAGGCTGTGCCAGCAAGACCACCTACAACAAGAGGAGCCCAAAAAAAACGATCATCACCAGAATAATTATCATAATAAGTAGCGCCATCACTCATTGGGTAACGTACTTTAGGATAATTCGAATAACTATTATACATAAAAACCTCCTTTACTATAGTTTATGAATAAGCAAAAAAATCGTTAGTGATTATAGTAAAAGAAAGAAAAATATGATATAATAAGCAACATAAAGAACAAAATAGGAGGTTTTTATGGAACGATTACAAAAAGTAATAGCAGCCTCAGGAATAGCTTCACGTAGAAAGGCCGAAGATTTAATTAAACAGGGAAAAGTAATAGTAAATGGAAACATTATAAATACCTTAGGGACTAAAGTTTCTTCCAAAGATATAATTGAGATAAACGGAAAAATCCTTGAAAAAGAGCCTAAAGAATACTATTTATTAAACAAACCACGAGGAATTATTACTTCTACAAGTGATGAAAAAGGCCGAAAAACAGTAATAGATTTAATTGATACTAAGACTCACATTTATCCAGTTGGAAGATTAGATTATGACACAACTGGAGTTTTACTTTTAACAAATGATGGAGAATTTTCAAATATTTTAATGCATCCAACAAATAGTATTGACAAGGTATATCTTGCCAAAATAGAAGGAATCATAAAAAAAGAACAAATTGATATGCTAAAAAAAGGTGTTCAAATAGAAAATTCAAAAGTAAAAGCATCTCATATAAAACTAAAAAAAGTAAATACAACAAATAATACTTGTATGGTTGAAATAACGATTCATGAAGGAAAAAATCATCAGGTAAAAAAGATGTTTGAAGCTGTTGGTTTTCACGTAGAAAAATTAACAAGAAAAAGAGTAGGTATTTTTCAGGTAAATGACTTAAAGTCAGGAGAATATCGTAAATTAACACCAAAAGAAGTTCAGATAGTATATAGCTACAAAAAGTAAAAAATATTGCCTGAATTTTCTCTGAACGAGTTTGTTGCATTTACATTTTCAATATGTTTTAGCTTAATTTTTCTTGATATAACTGGGCATTCAAAAGGCTATTGCTATGTTTAGGCCAGAGAAAAATGTTTCTATTATGCTTGGTTATATTGAACTACTGATTTGGCTTGCTTTAGCATTGCCCTCAGATATCTATGTGTTTCAGAAAATATTGGGTAAAGGCAAGGCATACCTGCTTATTCCTATCATATTATATATAGCACTTGCTGTAATTTACATAATACTTACACATGGTGGATTTATCTTATCAGACAATTATAATACCCCGAAACACTTTGAAATGCTTCGGGGCAAAACTTCTATATGGGTATCCGTCTTTTATGCACCCATTTTTATTTTGTAATCTTATTTATGCTGCTTTTTTCTCTTCTACACAAGTATTGCTCTCTGTTCCACTATCAGCATTATCTATTTCTACGATTGCTGAAACAGGGCAACTATCTATAGTTTCTTTTGCTAAATCTTCCATTTCTTCTGGGATATCTTCAACTTTTAGAACAGATTTCCCATCATCATTCATAGCAAATAATTCTTCTGCTGTTGCAACACAAAGTCCGCAACCAATGCAATTATCTTGATTAACTATTAATTTCATAATAAAACTTCCTTTCAAATGTATTATATCGAAAAAAAACTGTATCGTAAAGCTAAAAAAAACATTGACGTAAACAACATTTCACCAGTATTTGTCATATGCTTGTAGACAAAATCATTAAAATGATGTATAATAAGCCCGTAGTTTTATATAAACTTTATAAAATACATTTTTTATTAGAACTTTTTTGTATATCATGAAAGAAAATATAATTATGTGAATAAAATGAGTACTAATAAAACTTAAAGGAGACATTGCCTTTAAAGAGCAATGGAAAAAATGAAGATTTATTCGATAAATTGAATGGGGTGTTCAAGAATGACTGAAAAAGATTTTTTAAATATGATTCGAGATGAGAAGATTAAATTAGAAGCAAAAAAAGAAAACTTAGAAGAAGGCATTAAGTTTTATAATGCAATAAATTCTAAAGCTAATAATCTCTCTATTCAACAACAATTGAAACAATGGCAATATGAGTTAACTATAGTAACAAGAGAAATAGAAATATTGTCAGATTTTTTATATCTACCTTATTATGAAGAAATTCAAGTAATGTCAGATGCTGCAATTTGTGAACGTAAGAACACAGAAATAAATAAATTATCGGTAAGGATTAACGAATTAAAGGAAGCACAAGCAAAACTAAATAAAACCCTTGAACAACTAAAGACCCAATATCATAACGCTTCTGTTGATTATGGGAAGATAATTGAAGAAAAGGGAAAAAAATATGTTGAAGAGTTACAAGAGTCTGATCCTAGTAGCAAAGATTATGAAGGTGCGATATCAGAATTGAGTGGTTATAGGGAAAGCATTATATCAATGTCGCCCGATGAATATAGATTACTATTACATACCAAACAAGAAGAGGAATATGGTCTCGGTGCCAAGCTAAAAAAAATTATGAACCCTTCCAAAGTTGATGCTATTGCATCTCCAGTTGCTTCAGATCTAGAAAAAGCCCATCAACTAGCAAAGTTGTTAGAGGAATATAAAAATTATTATGAAAAAGAAATGAATGTTTCTATGAAAATGGAATTACGTAGAAATTTACCAGCTTTTTTGGAAGAAAACATATACCACAGGGATTATTATCGCCGAGAAGACAATATGGTATTTGATCCCGAATGGTTACTGAGTTGTGTTCAAGTCTTTGAAAAAGAATATTTTAATCCAGAAAAAAATAAGTTCGATGAACACTATACGAATGAAAAACTATCAGGATTAGTTGGTACAGATTTAAGAGTTGGTACAAATGATGACGATGATGAGGTAAGCATTGATGAAGACTTTTTGAAACTACATGAACATATAATAGGTACTGATTATATGAAAAAACTTTTGGATCTTGTTCAAGAAAGAGATAAATTGAACAACAACATCTTTACCGCTTTTATTAAATCAAAAAGAATTAAAAAATTAAATGCGAATATAAAAGATCAAAAACGTGATCTATATGGTTGTATAATGGAATGGTATGAAAATCTAGAAAAAGACGTTTTAGGTATAAGCCAGGGTATTTCCTTTACTAATCAAAAGGAGCTTAAAAGCAGTTTAAAGAGATGTCAACAGGAAATTAAACAGGCAAAAGATGCAATAGCTGATATTAAAGAGCAAATCAATTGGACTAAATCAGAAATGGATAAGGAAAGAGCTAGATACAAGGATAAAAAACAAGAAATTGCTCAACAAATTGCAAGTCTTAGTGGCATCCCAGTATCCACAGACGAAGTAGAAGAGTATTATCTCATGTCAAATACTGAAGAAAATTTAAAATATATCGCAAATGTTGCTGCATTTAATTATATGAGAGATTTGGTTGTAAAAGTACGTCATGAAGCACAAAAACACGCTCAAGAAGAAACAACTAGATTAAAAACAAATGCTACTTCACAATTATCTGAAAATAATTCTTATTCATCAAATTCCAATGGAGAGACACCTGTTGTTTTAAAAAAACTTCCAACATCTCAACCTCTTTAAAAGAATTAAGCAATGTATTACATACGTAATATGTTGCTTTTCTGTTTCATTTATATATTAATAAGTAAACACTTTTTCCTTCTCCAACATTGACGTAAATAAATATTTAATAGCTTTTGTTTTATTAGGGGATATGGTAAACTTATAGTAAGAAGGTGACTTTTATGAAAAGAATGGACCGCTATCGAGATGAAGATGTAAAAACTCAACGCAGAACAAATAGAAATCAAGATTTATATCAAAATTTGTCTAATAATGTTATTTACACAAATATTACTGATGTGACTAATGCCAATGCCTTTGAAATAAATCCATCTCAAATGAATGATTTATCAAAAACTACTAGAGAATCCTATCAGCAAATGAAAAAATATCAAAATGTTGAACCAACACCAAGAATAAAAAAAGAATTAGAAGATTTTAATTACCTCTATCAAGATAAAGGAAACAAGGTGTATGATATTAATTGCGTTTTAGAGGAAGCACGAAAAAAACACGAAGATCAAGATGCTAAAGATTCCAAAAGAAAATTAAAAAACAAAGCTTATAATATTCTAGCAGATATTAATAAAGGGGAACTTGAAAAATATCGAGAAGAAAAAAGAAAGAGAATTTTAACTCCTGAAGAAGATGAAATAAGAGAACTAATTGATACAATAGCTTCCAAAACTTTAGCAGGAGAAATAGATAAAGCAACTAGTGTAAATCTATTAAGTGATTTAATGGCAACAAGTGCCCTAGATAAAGTGGATGGCAGTGAAGAAATGAATGAATTGGCTAAAGCAGAAGATGATGAGGAGGAGGAAATACAAACAACTACCGAAGAAAGTATAACAATTTCGAAAACGGTCCAAATAGAAAAAACAACAGAAGAGGAAGAAAACCAAAAAGAAGAACCACTGGAAAACAAAGATCCTGACTTTTATACTAGAAGTATGGACTTATCCGATAAAGATTTTAATTTAAGTGATGAATTTAGCGAAAAAAAATTACCATTTATATTAAAATTTTTCATTTTTTTAATTATTACTGCAATAATAGGATTGACAGCATTTTATATCTACCAAAAAATGAATTAAAAAGAAACAGTAAATAAGAGTAAAAATAATTTTTAATAAAAAGCAGATGAAATTTGATTAATAATTATTTTATCTATTTTTTTCTTCTCATTTTCTTGCTTTTTTTTTCACTACAAAAAGACCGCTTTACAGGTTTACAAAATTTTTTTTAAATATTTAGTGATTTCAAAGAACAAATGATTTATAATTTAAGTATCAAATCTTAATTGAAAGTTTTTATTAACTTCGTTAAGATCTGTGGTTTTTGAAGTAAGCATTTTGAAAAGGTTTGTGCTTACTTCTTTTATTTTGAGTTTTAATGATTTAGTAAGAAGATTCCCTTGCTCTAACAATTGTCTAATTGTATGTGCAAATTGAATAAAGAAATAATGACATTTCATTGAATTTTCATTTCTACTATTTAAATGACAAATATTAAAAGTTCTATGCTTTTGTGTATAGAAACCTTCATTTTCAATCTTCCATCTTCGTCTTCCTAATTCAACGACTTTTCTAATATTATGATTATCTATATCTAAGTTACTAATATATCTGAATATAGTAGTTTTATTTTTTGTAGTTTCTACATATTTAACTACATTGAGTATAATATTTTTATATTTGATACATGTAGAGAGATAATAATCTGAAATATTGGTCTCATTCATTAATTTAATGTTTCCTTCAAACGAATCATTAATTTCTTTTAATCTATCAGGCTTTAAATTAAATATATATTTCCATTTGTATTTTTTACAGATGTTGATAATTGGAGTAGTTGCATATAAAGCATCTCCGATAATAATAAATTTGTATTTAGGATAATTATTTTTTATCCGTTTAACCATTCGTTTAAATGCTTTAATTTCGCAATCTTGTTTTTGCTTTTCAGTAAGCATATTATTATTTTCAATAAACTCAGAATCAAAACTAATAACAATATTACCCACGACTAATTTACATTCTAAAACATATTTATAATAAGATACTTTACCATCATGATGCTTTCTTTTTAAACAATTGCCATTTAAATTATAATTGTGATTAGATAAACCAGTACCATCAAACAATAATTGGAAAGCACCATTAAATCTATACCTATCGAACATTTTAGAGCGAATTAAAGTTTTTACAATATATTTTTGAATATCTCTAAGTTCAGAAAGTTTAAGATTAATAAAAACATCTTGAATAGTTTC
>AUXO017767669.1_pt1 | contig 16395 bp, 4 predicted proteins | sample 768731 | NCBI WGS metagenome assembly AUXO01 (sample SAMN02715735, study PRJNA202380) | gut metagenome | biome: sheep rumen | host: Ovis aries | place: New Zealand: Palmerston North
CTGCTGTTTGAATGATTGTAGTGTCCATCATAACTTGATGCTGCATCTGCTTCGTAGAAAACCATCTGTGCAATTCTAGTATTTGGTGTAAACTCAATTGGATCGTCACTTAGATTGTAAATTGACAAACCACATACACCGTGAAAACCTGGATCGTAGAAACCACAAGTAATAAATACGCCCTTACGACTGTAAGAGCTTCTCTGCTTCATGTCTGCATAAACATTATCAGGAAGATTTACACCTTCATTGATATCTACATTTTTAAACTGTCCTGGAAAAATTCGGATAGTTTCATCGAGCTTAAGAGTTACGTCAATTCCAATCTGCTGAATTTGATCTTCAGCTTTAAAGTTGTTACCTGGAATAAAATAACCCTTCTCAATAGCTACTTTTGGATTAATCTGTGACATGCTATTTATACTCCTTTGTCTAAAATAATAAAGCAATGTTTTTTCACTTTTTACAGAAAAAATTCAAAATTCAACTAAATTATGATATGAGTACTTCAGTTCAGATTTCTAAAAGAGCATTAGATTTATCAATTCCATCATCTTTGACAAATGAGATACCTCACTTGTCTATTTACGATATATTAAATCAGCACTTACGTACGGATTGGTCTAGAGACTTTGTTGGTAAAACAAAAGCCTACTATAATCGTGACTATGAAGGTGTTAAGGTAATGAATGGTGTTACTTCACCTAACTATGGGCCTCGTGTTATACAATTTTCGGATCCAGATGAAAACCAGATTTATAATGTTAGTTTTGGTAAAATCAATTTCGATGTAGATGGTGCACTAGAGACTGAAATAGATTATTTAATGCATGAAATGAACAGGTACCTATCGAAGTTGTATCCCGATGACTTCAATACATTGATCACATTGACTAAGGCAGAGCGTCAGTCATATATCAATGAAGCATTACACATGATTCACTCATATTTCGACACCGATCAGTTGTTGTCAGATGACGATTATGAAGACTTGTATGTTAAAAATAGATTCCTTACGGGTATTACAGGTATTAGAGGTTTTACAGGTGTTGTTAAACAGGAATCTTTGCTATCGCAGCTAATTATTGACCCTGATACAAAGGTATATTCAGGTGCAGAGATTTATATTGATGAGTTAGGAAACTGTTGTGTATCTAATCCACAGACTATTAAGACTCAAGCTCTTAAGTCTTTGAACACAAACTACTACTCTTATCACTCTCAAAACTTTTTGGCTAAAAAACTTGTTCAGACTTTAAATGGTAAGATTACTCAAAATAACCTCCTAGACTTCCTCGATCAGGGTCAAGAGATATTAACTATCAACTCAAGTATTTATAAAAACTTTAGACCCTACTACGAGTTGGAAGAAAGATCTTTTGCAGACATATTACGTAATGTTCTTGAAGGTTGCTCACACCACAATGTAAATATCAATCAGTGGTATAAGTTTGGTATTGAGTCTGGCCAGTTAGCAGACAACGTACCTTTACAGACTTTCAAAAACATGGAGCTTTCTGGTTTAGACTCTACATTGGATTTAGGTTCAGGGAAACAAATTGGTTTAATTACAAATATAACTGAAGCAGGTATTACAAACATAGTACCTTCATACCTTGGTGAAAAGCCAAATATTCAGACTATTTGTAAACTTGCAAATAAGTATATTGCTACTAAAGAAAGCTTTAAGGATCTAAGTGATTTACAAATCATTCACTTTGGTGACTATGAGTTTAATTATAAATATTCTATTGCAGTAGGTAATATTATCTACAGTGCTCTTACAAGTCTCACAAGCTCGTCACTAGATACACAACGTAGTTTTGAAACTTTCTTCCAGAGTTCTGATACTTTCCAGGTAAAAGCGTCTATTTACCAAAACGATGATTTGATTTTTGAAGGTTTCTTGAAGAAGGAGTTCTTCGCAGAAAAAGACTTGTCAAAGGCTGTTCGTAAGTTAACTGGTGAAGACTTTGATAAAAAATTCAGATTCGAGAATATACTTAATCACGCTAGGTGTATAGCAGATTTACAAGATATTGATCTAAAACTCAATGCTAAGTTTACTGTAAAGTTCGAGCTTTTAATTCTTAGAGATGCAGATTTCGCTAATGACTTAAACTTATATGTTTTACCTAAAACAAGTGGAGTTACGGAAGATGATAGCTTGGTAGTGTCTATAGATTCGCAAACCGGTATTTGTACCGTATGGTACGCTTATGTAGATCCTACATTAAACAATCCGGTAGAGTTTCAAGGTGATACAAGAACAGGTAGATTGTCATCAGTATCTCTTGACCATGGTATTGAAGCAAGTCAGGTAGAGAATGGGTCTAAAATAACTCTTACATTAAAAGGTGAAGATTGGACTAATACCTTTGAATTGGATATCGTAAACAGAACAATTGTAAACGTTAACAATTCGGCAGAAACCGGAGCTACATTCTTGGATCAGATAACTACCTTTACAGAGTATAAAAACTTTATAGATACACTTCTTGTAAAAGGAAATATTCGTGTACAAGGTGAGATTTTACAAAACAGAGTTTACACTACAGTATTTGTTACACCTAACGCAGTATATGATCTAGCTAATACTGTAAACGTTGTAGAATTATCAATTCTTGATATTACAGACCTTGAATCTCTTATTCTCAACAATACTAACGTTACAGCGGATCAATACTTAACTGCACAAGGTACATATAAAAACGTTATAAAATATGTATATACAGAACTTCCAATAAAGTTGGATGTAAAATCTCTTACAGTTGTTAACTTGGTAGATGCTCTTTACGAGAACATTTCAGATGTTGACTATTACGAGTTGAGTACATATCCTTGTTACTTCTACGCAAATAACATACTTCGACTTGATACAGATATTAGAGATCAGATTCTCGAACAAGGTGTAATTACAGCTTTGATTATTGACAATTACGGTAATAGAATACCTGTTACAGTGTATAAAGCTTACATGCAGGATGGTTATTGCTATGTACACCTAAGAGAGGCTGTAGAGGATTTAACTCAAAAAGAGAATCTAACAGGTTATTTGATACTGGATCGTAAAACTACATCAGATGGTCTTGATACAACTGTTAAGATCGATCAGCGATCAATTAAATCTCGTCAACTCTTACAGCACAAGAAACAGTACTATGTATACAACTTCACTTGGGATGAGTTGACACAAAACAATGTAAACTACCTATTTGATAACATCTTTACTGGAAATACTAACGATTTTGCAGACGATACGTTAATCAGTCGATCGACTCGTATACCAAAGTCACTGTCAATGTATGGACAGTTGACACTATTAGACCTGGATGTTCAAAATACGACAACAGCTAAATTGATAAAAGATTTGGTTACAGAGAATAAATCTTTGTACCTAGATTCAAGTCTTTTAACGTTGAGACATATTCCATTAAACCTTCACAACTTGGTACACAACGAGAGATATCAATCTTACTCATATACATATAAAGATACGATACCGGCTTACGCTAATCTTTATTATGTGCAAGGTTACACATATGGACCTCTTGACGATTTAATCAATGCTGAGAATAATAAGGAATTGTCTCTAGTAGATATTCAGGATCTTTATTCAAGACGTTTCGTTGTTTGGGGTGATGTTATTTGGGATAAGAGTTATAAATCAACCACTGTTCGAAACTTACGTACGATTTGGAGTGGCTACTTTACAAACTTCGAGATTTATAAAACAGATGACTTGTTACCTGCAGAGCCAATTATTCAGGCAAATGTTTTATCCCTTAATGACCTCAGCGCTCAAGAAATTATTAACTATCAATATTCAGATAATGCAGGTGTACCTCACATCAACTGGAAATTGAATTTGTTACCAAAAGTATTGGATGAGAACGTTAAGACAATTACTTGGATAGATAACTATTCAAACAATAAACTATTGAATGATGAATCTGTACAAGAGTTTGATTTGACAAAATCAAACAGAGATCTTATACCATCTGGTTATTACTTGAACTTAAATCGTCTAGGTTTGAATGATGTAAACAAACTCGAGACTATTGAAATAAACATTGAGAGAATTGACTGTAATGGTATTGACACCGTCTATGTAAAGAACTCAAACGATATTACATATAGATGGCGTAGTAATATCAACCTATACAAAGCTGTAATGCAAGCATCAAGCGGTGAAACAGCTGGTTTTGAAAACGATACTGATTACAATATTTTACTTCCATATCTTCAATTACACTTAAAGGGTGTAAATGATGAACCAGTTGGTCTATATAATGCCTTAGGGTTACAAGATAAATACTTAGAGCTCTTGTTAGAGGTTTATACATATCAGTATTATACATGTAACATACTTGGTTTTGATCAAGATCACCTAGGTGTGTTAACAGCAAAATCCGTATTGGATAGTTACGCACCATACTACTTGTCAAGGCTCTACAAATCAAACAATGTAGAGACGTTAGAAAAGTGGAATGAGTATCACGAGCGTGTTAAAGACATAACAAAAGCTACAAAAGCCCTTGATCAAAAGTCAATTCGATTTACAGACTTGATAAAGTTTATTACTGATCAAACCTACTACATCCCTGGTATAGCCGCAGTAACAGAGTCTGGAGACGTTGAGATCTATACATACAGGTTTAAGTTTGAAAACAGTAAATTGTACGTTTACAGAAACGTACTTGTACAGAATTTCAACAGTGACCTCTTGAAGAGTTTGTTAGGTGGACCTACACAATTCCAATTTAAGGAATCGCAGAGAAATACATATCTAACAAGATTGTACAGATATCAAACTTGGATACCTGAAAACTTTACCGGTGATTTTATAAATCTAGACTTGAACATAGATACAAGTCAGATAGTGGATTATGAAACATCTGTTAAAACCGAAGTATTAAACATTAAAAACGATGTAGCGCACCTTACAAATGTTTGTTCATCTTGCGAAGTTGAAGATCCAGATAAGTTGATAACAACGGATAAACGAGCAGTACAGTTGTCTCGTGCAGATATTAACTTTAAGGAGTATTTACCTGTTACAGTCCAGTTGTCTACAACGACACCGGAGTCTGAGGATTCTGATTTACAAAGATGTGTTATGCACTTCAATCAAGACCTACAGTTGAAGCCAGCTGGTTATATGTACTTGTTTGACATCGTAGCTCCTGACCGTAGATCAACTTATAGTCCCGATAGAGAGACAAAAATTGTAGATCGTAGTTATGAGATTGATAATTTACACATCCTAGCATTTAAGGAAGAGCAAGACCTTCTTCAGTTTGTATTACAAGATAGCTCTAAGAGTGCAATCTCTAATATCTTGGCTTTAATTGAAAGTATTAAACCTACAGCTAAAGGTGTAACTAATCAGCAGGTTACAAACAATGTTCTGAACTTCGGTCTTATGTGGACTGACCCAGGTGTAGAGATTGGTTATACATTCTACAAACGTAAGTTCATGGCAGAATTTACAATCTCAGGTGTAGACACTACAAACTTGAAACTAAAAGATTCAAGTCTTGTTGACGATGAAAACTTTAGCTTGACAGATCACATCGGTGTAGGTGATCAAGTACAAATTATGTTACTTGACGATATTACATCTACTACCGAATCTACACAAACAACACTAAGACTTGGTGCAGATAGTAATTTATATGTTGGACCTTATAGAGTAATTTATGAGGAGTCTACAACTAGAGCAGACAATGTTAATACAACAGCTGAGGCAATTCAGAAGGTTATCTTGTCAGGTCCGGGTAACTTGGTATATGTAGAGATTAACCTATCAACAGGTGGATGTACAATTTCTAAACCCTATAAATTCTCAAACGAACAGGTTTACGTACACGAACAAGGTGGTAATTTAGTATACTACAATCCAGCACGTAAGTGTATGACTGCCCTTTGTTCTACACAGCTATATATTGCTCATGCTCAAGACAATAATCCTGCTGAGAACCTTGGTGATCCAAGTGAAGATCTTACGCTTGCAGCAAGTACAATAGCACCAAGTATGTCTAAACATGTAGAACAGACATTGTCGGCTACACACAGTAACTGGTACAATTTTGATAAGACAGGTATTACGGATGAACAAACTACTACCGTTGTAGATGAAAACGCTAATGTACCTAGGTCTAGTGGTGACGTACCTGAAGAGGAACTACATGGTGAGTCAGACACTATTGTAGAAGGTGGAGAACCAACTCATATTTATGAGAACATAAAGGTAGCAGACGGTATATTAAACTTCGATAACTTTGATCGTATATTCCTTAGTGATGAGGAAGGTAACACAGAACCGGAATGGCGTGCACTACCCGATGAAGCTGAAATGTTTGATGCGTCAAATCATCCAGATGCATTTAGAGTTGTAGCAGATGGTACAATGAGCACCTTCGATGTAGATATGGTAGATGACACCAACCTAAGATTATTCATTCGCGAAGCTTTAAAGCCATTGTTCAACAATGCAAGTGAACAGGGTGTATATACATATGCAGCTACAATGGATGAAATGAAAGAGCCAGTAGATGTAGCTACATTTGCAGTTGCTCAAAAGTTGCTACACGTTAAACTTGGACAGACGGTAGATTTAACTACTTGTCCAATTTTCGTGCCACAATTTGGTGACTACGATATTCCAATTTACTTTAATGATGTTGAAGAACCAAAATGGCAGAAAGCTAAAATACTCACAGGTAGTACAGATACTAATATCTTAAATGCTAGTACAGACCAGTTAAGAGACTTAGCAAGATGTTTACTACCATTCGATTATACGGTTCGTAAGGTACCTAAAATTACATCTTATGCAAAGAATAGTAAGAATCTTGTTTTGTGGGATCAAGACACTGGTGCTCTTACAATTATGGATAAGTTAGGTAACTTAAAGAAACGTATAGCTATTCAAGATATCGGTTACAGAAGTATCTTGATGGATACATTAAGAAATGGTTCAAGAAGTTATAGCGTACCTAACCGTGTATATGCTATTGATACAAGTTTAATTGAATTATACAAGACAACTGCTAACAAGCAGGTTTCTGTAACAGTAGATACTGCTGAAGATGGTAGTGAAATTAAAAACGGCATTTATGAGATTTTCGAATCTGGTAAACCTTTACACTTACCAACAGTATTTGCAAATGTTTCCGATAGTGATATTCAAACAGCTTTTGGCGATTCACCCGACCTTGATGCAGCTAAAAAACTTGTACATTTCGCTAAAGACACTGCACAGTATAATGCTTGGAGATCTGATAGTGTATACATGGATTATTTAGCTCCGGATGGTTGTTCATTCGTATCATTCAAGGATACACAGCATGTTTGTAATATGAACCTCCTTGTAGTAGTGTTAAGAACTCTAGGTAAGACAACAGAGGCTAACCTATTAGGTCAATTACAAGTAGGTTATCAGGAGCTTGTACCAAACGTAATAAAAGGTGTACCTTATGCAAATAGTGCTGCACAGGGTGAGTTTACAAAGTTAAGAGGTATCACATCTATAAGTACAACTGGTTTAGGTGTACATGGCTTTGAAAGTTGTGTAACTACCTCAGGTATTGAGTTGACATCATCTATGATTCATATTTACGGTCAATTTACAGTACCAACTACAGATGAGTTCAACTCTTTACGAGGAAAGATTCGAGCAGCAGTAGCTGCAGACGCTACAGCTGACCCTAACAACTTAGAAGCTAACGTAGATGCTCGAGTAGGTACAATACAGAACGAGATCTTGATGCACTTAAAAGAATTTGTAGGTGAAGATGTATCTCAATTACCAAACGGTGGTACCTATCCATTTAAGTTAACCGTAGACTTAAATGACAACTACAAAGTAACACCTGTTTGTGTAGCAGATGTAAAACTTGTTCGTGATAGTTCACCAATTTTAGCATTGAAGTCAAACGAAGAAGATATAACAGCTATTACACCTGACGGTTCATTCCCATTAGGTGATCCTACAAACGCTTACATCAATGACCCTTCAGCTGAAGCAAATATACCGTCTGGTGGAATTCAAACAGGTTTAATACTTGTTTATGACGCACTTAAGGTATTAGGCTCTTTCGGAGATGTAACAGTAGATGGTTCATCTATTAGTGTAAGTCTTAAATCGGTTTCAGTTAGAAATGCTGATACATACTACTCAACAGTTTCAAGAGTAGAGGATAATGAGATTTACTTACAAGAAGATGTACTCCTAATGGAACCAAGTCAGCAAGTTTCGGCTATTGTGTTTGCTAAGAGCCCATTAAAGGATAACTTCCAGTTTGGTTATGGTGAAATTACAAACTTAGAGTATATTCCTGCAGCACAAACCTTATTTGAGGTTCCAAATAAAGATAATGCAGACTTTGCTACATATGAAAATAGGCAGAGTGATTATGAAGTAGACACTTCAAATAACTCAGTATTCAAATATCAAAGACCTTCAATCTTCGAAGGATTGTATCCTACATGGGAGGATATTAAAAACGGTGTAGGTGATACTGTAGCCAATAATAAGAGAAGTAAGTTCTATAAAACTAAGCTTACAACAAAATCATCTGTTGTTGAAGGTGAAACAGTTGAAGTTGTTACAGCTGAGGAACCAACTTATCTAACAAACTCAAACGGTAGATACATATACAGAATTTTACCTGTAGTCCAAAACTACGGTGGTGGACAGCTTGTATATAGAAAGAGCGAGGACGTTGTTCAAGGTCCAGACAATGCGCCGGTTGCTGGTACAGGTACAGTAGCTAACGAAGGCATAAACCTTGAGTTTATTGGTAATGTACAGAATTTAATTGGAAATTACATTTTGAGTGACGCTAGAACCTATAGAAAGTCTTATAAGAAGGTAAATAGCGAAAACAAATATCAGAGGATTCCTGCCTTGGTATCAGAACCTCGTAACGCAGTTCTTAATGAACCATATCAGGTAAATCAGATAACTCTTACCGGTAACTATAATGATTCTAAGGTAGATGTATATGATGACTACATCTTATTAACTGTTAAAAAGAGTGCAAACTCTGAAAAGCTTCTTGAGAGTTTCTACAAAGGACAACCAAGTAGTACATTTGCTACCGCAAATAAAGTACAGTTACAGAAATTGATAAGTAGTCAAAACGTAGACGTAGATCTACCTACCTTGTTAGCTGATATGTTAAACGATCCTTCTACAAAGTTTGCGTTTGAGACTACAGCGAGTGAACCTACTTTACAGTCGGATGTATTGTTGAGTAATACAAATGTTAATCCTGTTACAGATGTTGTAGATAACAAGATTCAAGTAAGTGTTTACGAAACAACTACGGTTACAAAAGGAAATAGAACTGGTACACACGAGAAGTTGTATACTAGTGGTATAATAACAGGTAACTGGATAGTACTACAGCAGAACCTTACAATCGATAGTCTAGGTTTAAGAATTGTAAACGCAACACCTAGTTTACCTAAGTTAAAACCAATTACAAGCTTTGCAACAAAAGTTAGTAAGGATAAAGATTTAATCATTAATACAGTCAATGATGAATTGTACATACCTGAACAAGGTTATGGACAAGCTTTACTTGGTAGCTACTCTTTACCAAACAGTGAAGACCATCACTTTGAAGCTGGTATATTCTATGACTTCTCACACAGCACTAAAAACAAAAACGGTAGTACATTTAAGCTTGTAAATGCACAGGGTGAGTTGTTACAGACAGGTATACCTAGAATGGTTTATAGATCATTTGCTCAAGCAAATGTAGCGTTGGATTTGGAGTTACCTACAAAAGATATGATCGCAGATATAAATCATCCTGTATTGATTGATTTGTCTCAATTCGATGTTACAACACAGTCTATTCAATTTGAATCGAACCGCCAGGTTCGTCAATTTGAATTCTCTACAAATTACGTAACAGATGACAATGATGCTTCAAGGGTAGACTTCAATTATAAGTTGTTTAGAAGCAATCTCAAGTTCTGTGCAAAGTTCGCTTGGAGCGAATTAGGTCCAGATGTTGACAATCCAAGAGTATTTGAGGTACCAAATGATGTCATCGATAGTTTAGGTTACACAAGAGTCTTCCAGAACTTTGCAATACCTATCAATTATCAATATAGGGACACAAGCTCGAAATTCGTCAGAACTACCTCAGGAGCTCTTAGAGATTTAACAAGACTAGCGGCTAACCAAGATGGTGAAATCTTGTATATGACGAGGTCTGGTGAGTATACAACAGATGTTACAATAAACGATCCAATACCTGCCTCTAGATTTAGATCACAGTTGAATTGGTTAAACGTACAAGGTGACATGATCGACTCTATCTTGTCTACAAACTTCTTTATTACAAAGACAAGTTTAAGTATTGACTATCTGAACTGTCAGGTTAATGTAGTAAATGAAGGTCGTGTACGTGCCTTAATTTGTGATATTGATCCAAATCAGGCTTATACAATTTACTCTACAGTAAACAATCCTGACTGGGGTGTAGATTATTTACCATTTAAGTGGAGATTTAACACAAAGCAAGTCTTACTTCGATATAAAAATAATTCAAATGGTATGTATAACTACATTTACCTATACGATAAGGCCGGTGATTTGGTATCAAAGATTTATCTAAGTGTACCAAGTAGATCAACAGACCTGTTGTGTTTAGACATGAGAGCTTAAAAATACATTCCTGCTACTTATTAGTTTAAGAGGCAGGAATGTTATATCACAGTGTAAAACTCTTTTTAGATAAAGATGGTTTTAGTAGAATTAAGCTAGTACCTAAAAACTATGTTCAAACTGTTGTAAATACAAAAACTGATAAGAAGGCCAAACAGCTTAAGGAGACAGATGTTATAGATGACGGCTGGACTATTAAAGCTATTGAAAAATCCATTTACAGAGTAAAAGAACCAATAATTATAAATAATCTATCCGAGTTTTATAAAGAGGTAGGTTCAAAGTTTTTGAATGAACTTTGGAACCCTGATATCATTCAGAATGAACTAAAGCAATACAACATCATCGCAATGAGGTCTGTTTATTCGGGTCTACAAATCATAAATGGCTATGGTGAAGATTTATATGTCTCAGGTGATGGAGTGACAAAGAATTATTTCAATAGGAGTATAAAAGATGTCTGATAGAGACGTATTAGATAGATTTACAGAACAGGATATTTTTAATAGAACTCAGCTATATTTTCGCAGAGCTGTTATTTATGATAATCTAACAGCTAAAACCGATATGTTGAGAGTTCGAGTAATTCCTGATATGATTGGTTACAAACCAGACGATCTTCCTTATTATCCCTTCTTTGACTCTACTCAGGTTATAAAAGGTGTGTCTGAAAAGGATTCTGATATTACAAAAGCTACTCAGATTTGGGTTATTTGTACTAATGATAACAAGGTAGGTTGGGTATTGGGTTTTGCTACGTCTCAGTATTCTAGCCGTACTACAAAGGTTAGTGAGCCTTGGCCGTTCTCTGCTTTTAAGTCTCAAGTGATGCGTTGTCACTTGGATAAGAACTTTGCAAAATATGATGAGCTTAAGGTTTTATTTTCAAACCACTCCCTAGTAAACAGTTACGATGATGCAGGTATAAATGGTGCTCAAGCAACAGCTATATCGCTAGATGTAGTTAACGTAAGAACTGGTGATAGAGTAATGATGATGCAGTCGGGTACAACCTTTGCTCTAACTCAAAATCAAATCTACATGAGAGTTGGTTCACCTGATCAAGATGTATCTTTTATAAAAATTACAGCGGGTGCTATTGAAATTACATCTAACCAGGTTATCTTATATGGTAGAAATAAAACATCTCTCGGTAAACACGGTATGAAAGTTTGTGGTATGTTAGGAGCTCCAACTGCAGTAGATGGTTCGCCAATTGTACCTTTAATGGATATTACCTGTTAAATTACAAACCCTAGTTTACTTAATCTTTCAGCTGTTCGAACTTTATTTGTAGATCGATCAGCTACCCACTCCGTTGTTGGAGCAAACTCAATATCGTTCTTCAACAACAGAGTCAAACACTCTGCACAAGTATCTGCAACGTCCTTTGCGTTTGTTCCTAAGAGACTTGAATCCCAATCTGTATTATCCGATTCATTACAAATCTTACCAATAAAGTGATCAACCTTTGTTGTACCAGATTCACGTTTCGTCCAGTGAATAGACCTTAAATTATTCTTTAAGAATATGTTCTTACCGGCAAAGAATCTTTCATGTGTGATGTAATCAATTAAGGCTTGATAAGGTTCATTTTTCTTATCAGCTGATATATAGTCTAGTGGAATACCGTGACGCTTAAGAGCTTGTCTAGTTGTATCAGACTGGAAATTATCGAAGTTGACCATACCAATGTTTATACCACCTATATCGGCTAAATCTAGTATGAAACATTTTATAGCTTCAAGGTTAATCTTTTTACCTTTCGGAATAATTACGATAGTAAAATCCATTACACAAACGTTTTTAGTGTCACCTGTAGTTCCATCTTTAACATATTCCCAGTGAGCCATCGAAATTGCTGTAGCGTCACCCGATGTAGATTGGTCGACTGCAATTACACGCTTTGCGTTTGGCTCTCGATAGAACATATAATTGTTATTAAAATTCAAGAAGAACTTATCTTTAATTTGATCCCAAATTAAGTGTTCAGGCTCATCATCTGCATCGGCAACAATACTTGTATACAAGTTTCTTAAATCGTTGTCAAATATGTTTTCAATAGTGTGACCAGCTTGGAAAATTCGGTCAGATGAGCCAGCAGGAATACCGGCCCAGTCTCGTAAAAATTCAACCGGGTTCTGTAATGCCAATGATGTAAGTATTGTAACACCGGAAGTTTTAATATCTCGTCTAGGACACCAAACTAGGTCTAGAGGATCAAATAGACTAGCCTCCGATTCTGTCATCAATGCCTTAGGTGGTTCGTTCTTTCCACCTTTATAACACTGGAACGCTACATCCCAATTGTGAATCTCATTACCGTTTTTATCAAAAAATTCTGGGAACTCTTTTTTGAAATAATCCCATTTAGCACCTAATACGCAATACCATTTTGGATCATTTATGGCTGTTTCCCAAATCCATTTATCAATTGGAGACTCTAATGAGAATGGCGATGAGTCTATAACGTAACGACCTAGGTAGTGACCGTTCATACGTGAATCAACACGCTGACAAGCCTTATCAAAGAATGTCTTGATTTGTTCTTTTGTCCAACCGTTTTGTTCCCACCAAGCTAACTCAGTCATGGCTGCATAAATAATTGTATTACCTAACAAGTGACCCTCAGTTGACATCATCTTTAACTGAAGATTGTTTCTGAACAACATACGTGCTGAACCACGACCCGCTGTTGAGTAGTAAATCTTCGTACAGCCAGGATCTAGCTTTGTTGAATTTACTACGTCGTCACGTCTTGGCACTTTTTCAAAAGCAGGACTCTGTTCAATGAACTGTTCAAATGGAGTACCTAACAAGTCCCATGCTTTACCTAAAGAATATGAACAAAGAGCTACACAGTATGAAGTCATCGCACTGTGACCTAAAACCCTGAACGGCTCTCTCATTAAACCAAATAAGACAATTTCATAAGACATACAAAGGTTAGTAAGCAACGACTTACCCCAACCAATAGATGTACTTAAAGCTAAACCTCGTTTTGGACTTAAAGGATCAAGGCTCATAAATTCACAGAAGGCTTTTCTAACGTTTGGCCACAAGCCCTCTGCTTGAACACCAATCCACTCTGGAGTAAGATACTCTTCCGGTGTAGGTGGTTTTCTAACGTAAATTAATCTCCAACCCTCGTTTGTGATTAAGTTTTTATAATCCTTATCTATATTAGATGTAGCTAGCCACTCTAAGGCTGCTCGAATATTTCTTACACCCAGTGCCTGAATCTCTGGCATGTCTAAAACTTTAGTATCACCATTCAAGGCGTCTACCAACATGTCGGCTAGATTATTATCAAACCTTTCATATGCATTAGGGTCGTAAGTTGCTAATTTCTCTAAACCCATTCGTTATAAATCCTCTTCAATTTCTACATTTTTTATCGTTACACCGGAAGACTTAGCAATACCTACACGAATATAAATATCTTTAATAGGTAAAGGTTTTCTACCAAATGTAATTCTCCTAACATCCTCACTGCTCTTACCAGGATGATTACAAGCTTCATCCTTTTTAAGCTCAGCTGTAAAGAATACTGGAACTGGTTTATTACCATTTAATAGTTCATTAAATTCAAGTTCGTTTGACCTTGGACAAATCTGTAAAAGCATATTTGTACATAAACCCGTATTTGGATCTAATTCTGGTTTATTTTTACCCCAATCAAATCTTACATTAAAACCACAAAGATCCTTAATACTCTCAAAAGATTTCTGAATAGTAATGAACCTATATAGATTAGGACCAACCGTTAGACCTTTAGAAGGATCTGGTTTGTCATATGTAGGATTCTCTTGACTGATGTAACTTATATACTGAGGTTCCATTGGCCAACCGTAACCGTTTGCTCCATATGGTAAACCATAATCTGTTGTCTTTGTTACATATTCTCCACCAAATTCAGATATTGCATTATCTCCAAATTGAGGATATAAATTATTTCCTCCGCTCTCTTTTTCACTCAAAAGATCTTTTGAATTTAACGTAGTCACATCACGAATTGACAATGCAGTACGAGTAATAGTCTGGCCATAACAACTAGCTGTAGCTTTCAATGAAAGTGTTCCGTGTTTGTAACCAATATCCTCAGGAATTGTAATTGTGAAACCTACACTAACGTCGTACATACCTTCAGCTACACTAGTCTGCTGAAGTGTTTGTGTTTCAATTTCAACAGGTATATCTATATCAGCAAGTGAAGCTTCAAGTTTAATTTCAGCATCTGGTGTAATAACACCATATTTAATGAAATCTGAAATAATAAATGTACCCGTAATCTTTGTTCCGTTTGGTAAGAATCCAAAACCACCAGTTCTGTTCTTTTGTAAGATGTTATTCAAAACTCTGAGGTTTAACATATCATCTGTACAAGTTTCGATTTTAGCGGTATTTAATTCGTAGAACCTTTGTTCTGTAAAGGACAATGTATGAGATTCACCGTCCAAGAACTCCGGCAAGTCTGTTAGATAAGGACTTACCTTGATATTTTCTTGTACAATAGATATTTTATGTTCTCTATCGTAAGCTCCCTGATCTAGCTTTATTTTACCTGTAACCTCTGCAGCGTCAATAAATGTAGGTGTTCTAAAACCTAATCTATACTTAGCATAAGGATCAAATCTCTCAACGTTACATTCTTTTGTAATATCTTGCTTATCATCGTAAACTGTAATATCAGACGAAGTTCCGCAATAGAAACAACACTCTAATGGTAGATTTGGTTTTGAACTAGTTTGCTTAAAGTAAACTGAACCGGTTTTAGAGTCATATCTAAGTACTGGTTTTTGTCGAGCCAGCTGATTCAACTGTAAACCGTCTGCTACATCAATACACTCACGAAGCTTAGCTGTTGTTTTATCCTGATCGATTTCTAATGAGATGTCCGAAATACTAGCCGGTCTATCAGGTGACAACTTCAGTAGTGTTTCGTTTATAAGTCTAATTGCTTCAGCTAAAGACTTGTATGAAAGTTTTAATAAACCTGTACCACCATCTACAATACTCCAAGCAGGATTTTCACCGTTTGTTACTGGAGCAAAATCTGGTAATCTTGAATAAACAGGGTCGAGATAAGCACGGTCTAATTTAGACCAACTATCTCCGCTAGATTTCTGTACATATTCAGCCTCAAGCAATCTAAAGCCGTCTACGTCTTTAAGAGCTACACCTGTTTCGATACTTAAGTTGTAAACCTTAGTAATAATACCATTCGAATCAACTGTTATTGTACCAAAAGTCTCTATAATTCCGCTTGAACTACTAGATTCATCGGAATCACTACTATCGTCTTTACCTGTTTTTTGTCTAAACTGTTTTACAGGTAAACTGTATATAATCGATGACTCACCTTGTTCATATACGGTAGATACTTTACCATCAATACTGAATGATAATGGCTTAGTAAAGTCTATAACGTGCTGTTTACCACCTGTATAGATAATCCAGTCACCAGCTGTCCACTCAATACCGTCTTCAGATATTTGAGGATAAACAGGATCATCTTCCTTGTGCGATGCGCTTACAATGAAGAACCAGCCGTTTTGTAAACCAGTATACTCATCATCAGATGCGAAGCTTAAGTCACAATCCTTAAACGTTGGATACTTACCTTCACTATCTTCAAACTGCCACATACCTACAAGTTGCAAACCACCGTAAGCAACTGAGTCAGGTAATTGACTAAGAGGTAC
>AUXO010418823.1_pt1 | contig 16392 bp, 12 predicted proteins | sample 768731 | NCBI WGS metagenome assembly AUXO01 (sample SAMN02715735, study PRJNA202380) | gut metagenome | biome: sheep rumen | host: Ovis aries | place: New Zealand: Palmerston North
ATATTTTAACAGACATTTATGAATATACTGATGACTATTATGATGATAGATTTACAACAGATGAAATTACTGAAATGGCAGAAGATATAACACAAGATGTTTTACAGTTATATGATGATTTACCAGATGAACTAATAGATTTTGAAAATGGTATTGCTAATTTAGATGAAAGTAAATCAATTACAGAAGCAATAGACCCAGAAGCAGTAAAAGAAAAAGTAGAAAAAGCAAAAGCAGATATAGGATTAAAGAAAGCAGAAGAAATGATAGATACAGAAAAAGAATTAACAGAGGGTATTAAAAAGGAAATAATCCAATATGCAAAACAACAGGGATTAGATGTAGAAAAATTACAAAAACAAGGACAGTTAGATTCAGTTGCAGAGGCACTAGATAATATAATAGGAGAAATGGTAAGTAAAACAGCAGTAGAGTATATGGATACAACTGGTAAAGATATAGAGTGGGATTTTGATATATCTAATAATGACATACAGGTTATAATTCAATAAAAATATATTATCTACCCTAAAATATTATTAGAGGATATTTATTAGGGTAGATATTTTAATATTATAAAAGGAGGAGAAATAATGGATAAGAATTTAAACATAATAAATCCAGAAGATAAAGATTACTATGATGGTAAACTTTATATGGTTGGATTATATCCAGGAGCAGGAGCAGAATTAAAAACTTTTTATGTATATGGTGAATATGAGGGAGAAGCACTAGAATCAGTTGTAGCATATTTAGATTTATCATCAGAAACTGGATTACTATTAGATATGGACGAAGTAGAAGATATAGTATATGATGATTATGGAGAAGAATATAATAATTGGTTATTAGAACACCCTGAATCAGATTGGTTTGAATTTGCAAATGAATATTTAGGATATGTTTATGTAGATGCTACAATGAAAGGAGCAAGTCAACCATATTATGTAGAAGGAAATTATTTAAGAATAGAAGAAGTAGAAGAAGATAAAGTAGAAGAAGATAAAGAAGTAATTACAGAAAGTGATGATGAACCAGTATATTATAATATATTACACGGTGAAGATAATAAATATACTTTATTGGTAAAGACATCAAAAAGACTTAAAGGTAAAGAGAGTGATACAGATGATACTGTTTTAATGCAACTAATAGATGCTTTGGAAGATAAAGAACTTATTGACCCAGATTTAGCAGAAGATTTGGAATTTGGAAAATTGAAAATAGAATGGAACTCTACTGCTAACTGGCTATTAGAAAAAGGGTTTACTTGCTATGATTTAACTAAATATAAATTCAAAGAAAATAAAGAAGTAAAAACAGAAGATGTCAAAGAGTATTTAAGACAAAGATATAAAACTCCTACAACAAATTATATAGCAAAGTGTACATTAACTAATGGTGATAAAAAATTTAAAAATGAATATCTTTTATTAGATACAAAAGATAGTAATGGAATGTCTGGTGTAGATATTATATTAGAAAATAATAGGTTTAATATATTGTGGTATAATTGTGATTATGGGGTTGAAAATTTAAAGATAGTTGCAGAAGTAAAAACATTAGATGAGTTAATAGATTTTATGAAATCAGTAGGTGTTGATTTATCTGGAATGGTAAAAGATGGTGAAATTGAAGTAGGTATGAGTGATAGAATAAATCAAAATCTATATAGATATGTTGTAGATGACGAAGAAAGTGACCCTAAATTTTTTGGTGAAAGTAAAGAAGTAAAAACAGAAGCATATAGTAAAGATGAATTAAAAGAATTACTAAATAATGGTGAGATATTAAAAGTAGGACAAGCAAATTTTAAATTTGAAAATGGTCAAGTATGGTTTTATGACCCATCAATAACATTTGGTTGGGAAAATAAACACCCTAGATTAAAAACAATAGATGATTTAGTTAATCATTTAGATAAATTACAAAGTAATAAATATAAAATAAATGTTGTATCAAAAGACGCAAAAGAAAAATCTGGTGAAGAAATGTATGATTTATTAAAAGCGACTAATGTAAAAAATTGGTATAAAGATACATTTCCACAAGATGAATTGGCAGACGAAATAAATGATAGTATAACATTTTATGATGTATTTAATGCACTAGATAACCATAAAGATATATATAATTTATTAGGTGTTGGTGATAGTGTTGTACGAGAACGAGTATTTAATGCGTTAGATGATATACTAGATGAGCCAGAGGGTTATTCTTATGAACAATGGACATTAACAGAGGGAAAAGAAATAAAAATAGAGAGTGTAGAACCAGAAGAAAATAAAAAATTAGATTTAAAAGATAGAGTTAAATATGCTTATGAAAATTGTAATTATTCTAAACGCAAAGATATGCCAACTGTATCAGATATTATGGATTATTTAGGTTTAGATACATATAATAATAAATTATATAACCAGATAAGTGATATTTTATATGAATTAGGATATGACTGGCAACTTGAAAGCAAACAAATACAATCAGATAAGGAAATTAAAACAGAGGATTTTAAACCAGCAACAGTAGAAGAAAATCCAGAAATAAAAAACCCACATTTTTGGTGGGAAGATAAAGATACATTTATTATGGAGTTTGATGGTGGAGTAGATAATGAAGGAGATAAGTATTGGTATTTAGTAGAATATTGGGCTGATGAAGATACATATCACTTCTTTAAACAATATGATTATGATACAATAGTATTAAATTTACCAGAGGATAAAAAAGAGCAAATAATAAATATGATGAAAGCAAAAATGAATTAGGGGGTGTATTATTTTGGATAGAGATTTAGTAAAATTAGCCAATGATATAATAGATTGGTATAGTATGGATATGGGAACTTGGTTTGATGAAATACAAGGAAACGAGGAAGAAATATATAACGAAACATTAGGTTATTTAGAAAATAAAGATACAGATATGATACAACATTTTATAGATGACATATCATTAGAAGAAGATGAAATTGATGATGAGGAAATTACATCTACATCAAAAGATTTAGTAAATAGATTAAAAAAATTATTAGATAATAAAGAAGTAAAAACAGAGGAATTTTGGAATGATGAAAAGGTATATAATTATAAAGGTATAGATATACAATTAAGTGTATCAGACAGAGGTAACAAACTTTATTCTATATTAAATGGACAAGAACCATTCTCAATACCTGATTTTACTACATTGAAAGATGCTAAAAAATATATAGATGATAATAATTTAGAAAGTTATAAGAAGAAACAAGAAAATAAAAATATAAAGATAGAAAGCCCAATAGATGATGTAGTACATTCATTTATAGGCCAGATGAATAAATATATGGATTCAAAGGGAACAGATGGTGAAGCATTAAAAGGAATAGAAACAACAGCAAATGATTTGGCTCAATTAAGACCAGAATTTACAGATATGAGATATGGAGATATATACAGAGCATTAAGTAAAGAATATAAAACAGAAAGTAAATTAACAGAAGCACAAATAGATAATCTAAATACACTATATGAAGTATTTAAAGTAGAAAATTATTATGCAGGAAAATTAGAAGAAGATTATTCAAAAACAAAAATACAAGATGTAATAAGAGCAGGAGAAGAACTATGGGGAGATGACGCAAGAGTATATGAAACAAGAGTAGATGGAATATATAATTGTGATACAGCAAGACACGGAGGATATTTAGTAGATACAAATGTATTTCCTGAATTAGCAAAGTATGGAGAAAAAACATCAATAGATAATATAGTAGGATTTGAAGAAGATTATGAAGCACTAAAAGTAATATGGGCTGTACCAGAAGTATTAGAAAAAGTACAATTAAATAATAATTGGTATAAGGATTTAACATTAGATAAAGTATTACATTATGAAGATAGTTTAAATGATGATTTTAGAAAAGAATTTCCAAATAAAAAAGAAATAGCAGAAGTACCAGAAATGAAAACAGAAGCAAAAGATGAAGATGTAGAAAATATGTTTATAGATTTATTTAATGAGTGGGAAAGTAAATTAACAAATGGAATACCTGAATTAAATATTGTAGAACATAATCCAAAATCATTATTAAATTGTATAAAAGCAGAAGATTTACAATATAAATTTACAACAAAGAGTGGAGCAGATGTAACAGTAGATGTAGATTTAAAACTAGAAAAAACAACAAAACAATTTATAGAAGTCCTAAAAGAAGAAGTAGAAACACCTTATGTATTAGTTTGTCATATAATAAATTCATATAGTAATGATACAATACCTGCTGAAAAGTCAGTTGTAGGAGGAGTAATAGCAGTAGAAGATGATGGTAATATAACATCATATCCATTAAATCCACAAGTATTAACTACTGATATAGATAATTGTGTAGATTGGTTATCAGGTTGGGTAAATGATAATATAGATGTATTATCAACTGCTAAACTTGAAAATAAACTAAAAGAAGATAAAATGTATAAATATATTACTGAAAGCAAAACTATAACTAATAGAGCAAGAAGATTAAAACTAGAAGCAAATCAAAGATATAAAGCAGATGAGATAAGTAAAGCATTAACAGATGGAAAAGTAGTTAAAGTTGGAACTGATAAAGGAGCATATACACCTACAAGTTTCTATTATGATGGTAATAAAATATATTTCAATAATAAAGAAGTTAGCTTTGGTTGGAATGAGCATAATAAATCATTAGATGAAATAGTAAATCATATTGCAAACTTAAATAAAAGAGGTTTTGAAGTAACATTTTTAGATGAGAAACCAGAGATAAAAGATGAAAGACTATTAGGACCATCAGATGAGGTAATAAGTAAAAGTAAAGAAAAAGGATTATATACAGAAAATTTAGTTAGTAAACCAACAAATTTTAAATTTGATAAATATCAAGGAATAATAGAACCAAATGGAGATATAACATATAATATTGGAACAAGCAAAAATAAAACGGGAAATAAATTTAATTATAATGATGTAGAAGATACAGATTTTCCACATACAGATAATCAAAAAGTTAAAATGTATATAAAACAAAATGTATTATCAGAAAATAAAAAGATGGAAGAAAAATATTATTTAGTAGGTATATATACAGACGAACACGGAATGGAGCAAAAAGATTATATAGAGGGAGCATATAATAAAGAATATCTAAATCATTATATGGAAGAACACGAAGAAGAATTAAAAGACAGAGATTATGATAAAATGTATATAGAGGACAATGATAATATAGGATTAACAGAAAGTGTTATTAAATGTTTAGATGAGGGATATGATGGTTGGAAACCAGAAACTGATTTATATGAGAGAGATATAGAAGCAATAGCAAATAATTTAGGTATATCTAAATATGAAGTACAAAAAGAAGCAGACGCAATTAAATTTAGATATAATGGAAAAGTATATTTTGCAGAACCAACTTCAATGTATCAAGTAGATGTATTTGATGATAATCATAATAAAATAGGTTATGGTGTAAATGTAGATAAAATAAAAGAAGAAGTATTTACAGAATTTACAGAAAATGATTATATGTATGAATTAGTTGGTGGAGAATATGCAGGAACATATACAAGAGAAGAAGCAGAAAAATTACCAATTAAAGAACCAGAATTAACAGCTGACGAAGATGATATAAGAAATAATGGTGGATTTACACATAGAAAAGAGTTAGATAACCAATTACAATTTAAAGGTTATTTAGGACCAATGTGGAATGGTACAAAAGATGGTAAAGGTGTAATTAGATATGAAACACAACAAGTATATAACCAATTAAGTAAATAGTATTTACAAAGGTTTAAATTTATGATAATATAGTAGCAGAGCAATTCTGCTACTTTTTATTTTGGAGTTGATGATATGGGAATGAGTATTGAAGTAGTTAAAAACTTTTTTAGTGGATTATATAATGTAATAAATGAAGATTTAAACCAAGAGAATTTAATTAAAAAAGGAGCACCAGTTAATGAAATATTAGAATTAACACCAGAAGTGTTAAAAGAAGAATGTGAAAAACAATTTATGCAAAATGTATTCGAGGCATATTTTAGTAAAAATGAGCAATTAACTAATTTTTATAATGATATGTATGATACATTATTAAAGTGGCTTAAAACTAATCCTGAACAGTTTGAGGGGTATAAAAAAGAATATCCAGTTATAACATCATATATGACAATAGTACCATTATGTGATAAGTATATAGATTTATATAAGGATTATCTATCTAATATGTAAAATATTATTGTAAAGATAATACATATTTTGAAAGGTAGGATATTAAAATGGAAGATAATAATTTAGAAAAAGCAATGACTAATTGGTTAAGTGAAGAAGTTAAAAAACATTGCAATGCAAATGGTATGGTAGAAACATATTGGGATTATCAGGATAGAGATGCTTTATATGATGAAGTAAAAAAATATACAAAAGATTTTGAAGGTGGAGATTTAATAGAATTTATTGCAGATAATATGAGAGAGGAAAGTTGGTATTTAGATTGGTGTGATGAATACGAAGATAGTTTGTTTGCAGATATAAAAACTGATGCTTCAAGTATTGAAGATGAAGAATTAAAAAATTATGTTGTTAATAAGTTAGAAGATTTAGATTATTCTGATTTAAGAGATGAATTAGAAGTTGCTGGTTATAATGGTGTAGATGATGGAATTGAGAGTGAATTAAAAGATGTTAAAGTAAATGTTAATTTAACATTAGCAACAGGTAATGAAGCTAATTATGATATGAGTTCAATTATAACTTGTTTTGGTACAGATTATATGCCAATAGAGTTTGATAGTTTAGATGAGGCGTATTTGGATAATGCTTTAACATATTTAATACATCAACAGGGACATACATTAAGAGAGTTTTATGATAGTTATTTGGGTAATGCTGATGGTGGTAGATTATTAAATTCTATATGTAATGAAGTAGATAATAATCCTGCAGAAGCAACTTGTGGATTAACTGTACTAGTGAGTGTTAGTTTGGGTGAATATAATATGTTATTATCTGATGGTGGCAATATTGAAGTTAGTGCTGATACAGAGTTGGGGTTATATAATTCTTGGGTAGGTAGTGGTTCTTTATTTGAAATATCATTAGAAAAACCATTTGCATTTCCAACATCTATGGTATTACACGCAGATTTAGATGATGTCACAGGAACAGGAGCATATTCAGTAGGAGATACCTATGGTACTATGGGAGATACAAGAAAAGGAACAGTAACCAAAGGTGGAACAGCATCAACAATAAGTGAAGATTTAAACGAAGTTGCAGATTATGTAAGAACAACTTATGGTAAAGAAGATTAAGTAGAAAGTAAAGAAGAATAATTATAAAATACACCTTAATTTACAGGGTGTATTTTTATTATGTAAAAATTTTTACATAAAAGTATTGACAAAATACATCTATCGTGATAATATGTATCTGCAAGTGTAAAAATACATAAGTGCACTATGTAAAATTTACATCACTTGCAGAAAGGTGTATATAGAATATGGAAAATGTAAAAAGAATTGTTTTAAGAGCAGGACAACATCTATCAAAAGAAGAAACATTAAATTTAAGAGGAACGAAGGCATTAAAGATTATACAATATCAAATGCCAGAGAAAGATATACCTGAAACAACAGAGGAATTACTAAAGATGATAAGCGTAGATAGTAAAGAAGTTGTAACTTGGTCATCAATAGTAAGAAATGCAATAACAATGTTAAAGAAGTCTATAAGCTATGTAAATAGTAATATAAATACTGCTGATGAGTTTATAGGGATATTTAATAAATCTTTACAAGATATATGTGATAATATGAGTTTTAAACTTAATGCAAATTGTCCAAAAAGATTATATAGAGTTGAAGAAGAAGATGACTTAATTAACAGCGTTGTATATAAAAGCAACAAAAATCATTTACTAGATATAATTACAGATGAAAATGGTGTAACTTGGTATGTATGTGCAGTTTATACACAAGAAATAGTTGTAATGTTAGAAGCATTATTGGATACTATTTATTATATGGCAGATGATTATACACAATATAGGGGTAAGGTATCTGAATTTCCTCAAACAATATTTGTAATAGAATATGTTGAAAGAGAAAATAATCAGCTAGATGGAGAACATAATATTGTTAATGATGTGAAATTATGTGGTGAAGCAGAACTTCACAGATTTAATAATAATGCTGGTGTACCATACTCTGCAATATATGTAAATGGAGAGGAAAAGTGTAGTTGTCCAAGAGAAAAAGAAGCAGGTATGATTTCTTGGTGGAATGAATCATATAGTGATAATGAGGAACTTAATGTAAATAAAGAAGTGGAAAATATAGATAATGAAATACAAAAATTAAGTATGACAAAAGATTTATATACACTTCAAAGAAAAGTTGGTAAACTATCAACATCATTATTAGAGCTATACGCAGATATACAGGCAATAGTGGAAAAGTATGAATTGCCATCAATAGATGAAATATTAGGAAATAAGTAAAATATTAGTAGGTAGAAATACCTACTATTTTTTATGGAGTTAAGATTATGAATATAATAGATGAAACAGCAAAGCAAATAATTAGAGAAGATTTTAATTTAGAATATGGGGATTATGAAAGACCACCATATAATGATGGGGATTTACAAAGGGCGATAGATAATAATGTTCCAAAAGAAGATTATTATGGAAGTGTTAATATAGACGCTTTCTGTAAAGGCTACCCTGCTTGTGGCTTTGTAATAGAAGATTTATATAATGCTTATGATTATGATGGTGGAAGAAGTTTAAGAGAATGGGAATATTATTTGAATAAAGCAAAATTTGGAGAACTTCCAACAAGAGTAACAATATACCGAGCTGTACCAAAAAGTGTTAAAGATAATAAGATACATAATGGGGATTGGGTAGCAATAACTTATCAATATGCTCAAATGCACGCAGAGGGAAGATATACTGATAGTTACAAAATATTAAAAGCAGAAACTACAACTGATAAATTATGGTTTGATGGAAATAATATATGTGAATTTGGTTTAGATGATAAGCCTATAAATTGGAACAATAATAAGGATAAATAGTTAAGTAAAATATTAGTAGGTTAAATAATGAAAATAACTTACTAATATTTTTAATATAAGGGGGAATAAATAGATGAGTACATTAAAAGAGAAAGCAGAACAAATTTTGCAGGAGAAAGAAGAAAAAATAATACCAGAAAATTTTGGTGAAAATTTAGAAATATTTGATGTAACAGGTGGCATTAAGGATTTAAGTGATGCTAGGGAAGTATTCACAAAAATTACTTTAGGGGCTGAAAATTTAGATATGACATCTCAATCAGGTAATATGTTGATTAAAAACATAGAATTAGACTATAACATAAATGATAAAGTAATATTAAGTAAATCTAGCCCAATAGCACATATAGTAACTAAAGAAGCTATTGCAGAAGCTATTGATTTGACAGCAGATAAACTTAAAAAAGGAGAAACAATATTAGGAGTAGAAGGTACAGCAGAAGGAATAGATACAAGTGACGCAACAGCAACAGAAAATGATATAGTGGCTGGTAAAACAGCGTATGTTAATGGAGAGAAATTATCAGGTAATATTTATGTACCTAATGCAAGTTCAGGATATGCGTACGCAGATGGTGTTGTAGTTAGAGAAGCATCAAATAATAGAGTAGAATTTTCAGGAACTGCAGGAATGTATGATGATGTGCTAATAAAGAGAGGACTTGATATACATTTATTTGCAAGTAAAGAAGATGTTTTAGAAGTAGTAGGAGAAGATACAGCTGACGCAACAGCAGTTGCTGATGATTTAGCAATGGGTAAAACAGCGTATGCAAAAGGAAGAAAGTTGATAGGAACAATACCTGTATATAGTGAATATGCTTATAAACTTATGACACCATCAGTAAAAGATTTAGGACCAAATAATACTGTTACAATACTTGGAACAATGGATATAGATAAGAGTGTATTATTAAAACCAAATGCTTCTGTTGAATTGGCTGTTCCTCAAAGTTCAATAGCTTCAACAGCTGGATTAGTTGCTAATAAAATAAAATATGGTGAAACAATATTAGGGGTAACAGGAACATTTCAAGGCGATGGTGTAAATAAAATCCATATAAATTATTCAACTTCTGTAATAACAGTACATTGTGGTGTAATAGTTGATATGTTAATGAGTGCAATATCAACAGGTGTAATATCAGGGGATAATAAACTACAAGTATCAGATTGTGGATTATCTCCTATATGTATAAGATTATGTGATGTTGAACCATTAGGTACTAATTCAATACTACCAGGTTATATAGGAATTGCTGTAAGTATTGAAGATGTTTCTACATATCTTGTATATGTAGATGGTAATGAAATAACTCATACATTAGGAGCAATAGATGAATATGGTTCAAATTCTGAATATACTACATCAATGGCAGTAAGCAATTTAATCACAGTATTATCAAATATTGGAGATATAGAAATAAGATTTAGTCACGAAGAATTAGAAAATGCTAATTTATATAATGAATTTATAACAACTTTCTATGAATTTTTAAGTGCTTCTGGAGGTACAGTTGTTAGAGGAAAATTACAAGCTAATAGTGATACTATGACAATTAGTGAGGTGTAAAAATGAAATATTTTGTTAGAACAATGGAAGGCAGAAATGATATTCTGCCTGACTACTTTGAAAAAATTATAGATAAAGAACACAGGTATGTTAAATCATATATAGACGCATTATATATTATTAGTAATGATGACGCAGTATTGGTAGAAGATGATATTGTATTATGTAATAATTTTAAAGAAGAAATAGAAAAAGTTATTGCACAATATCCTGATGTTATTATAAATTTTTTTACTAATCCTGAAAGATTTTATACAACACATTTTTCAGAGTTATTTGGATATAATCAATGTACCTATTTTCCAAAAGGTATAGCAAAAATATTAGCAGATGAAATGATGAAAATATATATACCAGAAGAACAATGTCAATATAAGCAAAGATATGGTAGATTATTAGGAGTATCAATGGAAAATTTAGGAATACCTCATTTAATATATAGACCTTGTTTGGTAAATCATATAGATGGTATATCTACATTTGATGGAGTATTTAATCAAAGAAATACTATTTATTTTAAAGATTATTTAGATAAGTTAGGTATTACTATGGAAGAAGCGTATAAAAAGGAAAATCAAAAGGCATTAAAAGTTTTATTAGAAGCTGATAAAGTAATTTGGTATAAAGATATTGAGCAATATAGAAAATTATATAGATAAGAAGGAGAGTTATAGATGGCAACAATTCAAACTCCAAAAATAGAAAAAATATTTAAAGTAACTGAATTTGATATATTAAGAACTTCTGTACATATGGGTAATATGTATATATGTGTAGATAGTTTAAAAATGTATTATGATGGTGGAAATTTACCAAGAGATAGACAGGTATATACATATACTGGTGTAAGAACAGTAAATGATTTATTTAATGAAATAACACCTGAAAGAGGAGTTACATATTATTGTTGGGAAGATAATTCATTGTGGTATTGGAATAATAAGTGGATTTCATTATACAGCGAAACAACATATCCATCAGCTTATAATTATGATACCATACCAACACCATCAAATCCTAGTGAAATTAGTCCAATATATAGATATGATATGCCTAATATGCCAGCAGATGATAATGGACTATTAAAAGATGGTTCTGTTGTTGTAAGAGATAGAAATAGACTAATTAAAGGAAGAATATATGTAAGTGATGATAATGATAATTTAATAATTAGTTCTTATTTAGGTGGTGGGGTAAGATTTTTACCAAATGGAAAAACATCTACACAAGGTGAATTATGGATAGGAGATGTATATAGGAATGTAGGTGGAGAACAAATACCATTAGGTTTAGCAACATTACGAGCAGAACTTACTGTATTAAACAATGAGATATATGTTAATTATGCAGAAAATCCATCAAATGATACAAGTAAATATCAAAATCCAGAACACATATATAAAGTATATCACGAAGGAAATCTTGATACATCAGCTATTGAAGTAATGACACCACAACAAGTATATGAAAAGTTATTAGATGATAGCTTACCAAATGTTTTAGATTTTAATGTTAAACAATTACAAGGACATAATGCAGATTATTTTGCAAGAAAATCACATACACATCAATCATCAGATATTTCTGATTTATATAATACAGTAGTAGAGCAATCAGGTGTTGCAGTAAAATCAATATTTAATACAATAGACGGACACGGAGTAACAGGAAGTTTTAACACAGTTACAAATGTATTAACATTAAGAGCTAATGATTTTAATTTATCTTTTAGTGGTGGAGCAACAGGTAGTACAAGAATAACAGAATTAGGTGATTCGGTTGTACAATTAACTGTTGACCCTGATAAACATAGTCATATAGATTATATAACTAGAATGGATTCTTTACAAACACAAATAGATAATATTGTAATAGATACATCATCAACATATACTAGAAGTGTTATAGACCAAAAGATAGCAGATGTAACAGGTACAACAACTCCTGTATCTGGAAAACCTTTATTAGTAAATGTAGAGGGAATATTACCTGCTAAATCATCTCAAACAAAACAATTAGACCATTATATAGATATAGCATTAACAGGAGCTATAACTGGTACAACTAGATTAAATGGAAGTGAAACAAGTTTAACAATAAATACAGAATTAGGAAGTAGTGCTTTAATAGAAGATATGATTTTAGCACAATTAAATCAAAGAGCAATATCAACAATTATAGGAGATGGTGCTTCTACAACATTTACAGTAAGACATAATCTAAATACTAATCAAATAATAGTACAATTTAGAGATGTTACAACAGGAGAAGAAATCCATATACCTAATAAGATACTTGATTTAGATAGAATACAAATAGATAGTAATACAATTATTTCAAATGGTGGAGTACAAGTTATGATATATAAAATAGCATAGGGGGTAAAAATAATATGACAGATTTTGATACATTTTTATCAGATAATAGTAATAAAATTTTTAGATATTATAAATATGTAAAAGTATGGACACCATTTGAATTAGACAAGAAATATAGTGATGAGAGTATATTTGAAAATGGTGGATATGCAGAGTTTGTTTATATAAGACAGGCAATAGAATTACCTGATGGAGATATATTATTAAAAATGGAAGTAACACATAATCCAGATGACAATATATTATATCAAGATACAGATGAAGATGATATATTATATAAATATGAGAAGCTATCAGATATAGTTTTAGAAGAATATGTTGGTGATAATAAAAGAGTAGATTAAATTCTACTCTTTTTAAATTAGTAAAATATTATTAGAGATTTTAAATGAAGGGAGAAGCGAATAAGATGGCAGATATTCCAGTAAAACACTATGATGGTAATTTTATAACTTGTTATCCTGGTTCTAATCAAAAAGACGAGGGTAAATTCAATATGGAATTTAATATGGCTCGTTTAGTAACAAGAGTAACAAGTAAGAATTTTTGTATAACAAAACCATCATATGAATTAAAAGCAATTAGAGGAAGTTTAGGAACTCCACAAGTAAGAATAGGTGAAGGTCAATGTTCTATAAATGGTATGGATTTAATAATGACATCTACATTAGATATAGATGTTCCACAAGACGCTGGAACATATTATTTAGTATTTAAGTTATGGAGAGATGGTTCTAATAATGTTAAAGGAGATGAAATATATGGTGCTTCTGTAACATTTCAAGGACTATATGTAACTTGGGTAGATGAAAAACCAGACCCAGTAACAGACCCTGATATATTTTATTTAGGAAGAATTGTATATGATGGTACAGCTATAACAGAATTAGAAGAAGATGAAGATAAATATGGTAGAATATGGGCAGAAGATATATTGGCAAAAATAAAAGACCCAAAACACCCAGATATAACTAGATTATTATTACAAGATTGGATTTATTATGTACCAGATTGGTATGTATCAAAAGAGGGAGATGTAGAATTTGAAGCAATAGAGTGGCTACCAGGTAGGCAAAATGGAGATTATACATCAGAAGATTATGGTACAGGAAAATATGGTATTCATATTAAAGCAGTTGATAATAATAATTCAGAGATGATTTTGAAAGCTCCAATAATAAATGAGGCTGACCCAGATAAAGTTCTAAAAGCATTAGCAACAAATCAGGGCATAGAACTTAATATTGGAAAATCAAAATTATTATCAAATACAACTAATAATTTTGCATTAGCATTAACTACACCAAATAATATATTAGTTAATAGTGATGGTAATGTATCTTTGGTAGGAAAAACAGAAATATCATTAGGAACAGGTGCAAATGGTACAACACCAAAATATTTATTGAAAGATAATAAAGCGACATTATCAAGTACATTAAATTCAGGTTTAAAAGATGAGGTAATATTCTCGTCAAATGCTCTACAACATATAGTTGGTAAATCAGTATTTCAATATACTAATAATATATTATCATTATTAGGAAATGATACAACACATTTTAATATTTCACCTAATTTAGACGCATTAAGTAATGGTAGAGTAAAAGGAACATTGTATATTGGTGATAATGCAACTTATGGTAATGACCCTACATATCTTCAAAAACAAAAATGGCAAATAAGTGATGGTTCTAATACAAATGTATTAACACCAACATCAATTACACTTCAAAATAATAATGATAGTCAACACGCAAAATTATTGAATTCAGGTAAATTAGAATTAAAAAATGGTAGTGCACCAGCAGAAATATATATGTTAGATGGTGGTGGATATTCTGTATCATTAAAGCAAACAAGTGGAGCAAGAGGAGATGGTACAGGGGCAGTAAGTATTTTAGATGTAACAGCAGGACATTCAAAATTTAGTGGAGATTTAACAGCATTAGGAGATATAAGAGCAAATAGAGTATATAATGCAGTATATAACGACATTGTAGAATTTATGGAAAAAGAAGATTATGATGAAGATATAGAAGCAGGAGATGTAGTTTACTTTAATGAGAGTGGAAAAGTATCTAAATATCACGATGGAATAAATGCAACTGCAATAGCAGGTGTTGTATCAAGTGAAGAAACTTATGGTTATGCACTTGGTGGAGATGGGCTAGAAGATAATCAAAAAGTTCCAGTTGCATTAAAAGGTAGAGTATATGTTAAAACAGATAATACAAACTTCCACGCAGGAGATTTTGTTGCAGTAGATAGCTGTGGTTGTGTATATAAAGGAGATAAGCATATTTATGATAACTTTGTATTAGGAATCGCAACTAAACCAGAAGAAAATGGTAAAGTATTTATAATGATTAAATAAAAAGAGGGTATGTATAAATGTCTAGTAATAAATCAGCAAGACAAGAGTTAGAAAGGCTCTTTGGTAAAAAATGTATGATAGAAGAACTAGGAATAAGATATATACCTAAAAAAGAAAGAAGGAAAATAAAAGGATACACTAAATATGATGATTGTTTAACTTTCCACCATATAAAAGAAAAACATAATGGTGGAAAGGCAACACCAGAAAATGGAGCATTGATAAAGGGATATAATCATAGGTGGCTACATACATTACCAGATTATCAGAAAGAGCAAATAAATGAAACATTACAGCAGTATAAATTACATATACTTGCTAAAAGAATAGAAGTAGATGAAAAAGGTAATACAAAGGAAATAGTAGAAGAAGTACCATTAGATTTTAATCCTGATGATTTTATAGAAATACCTGCATTTGATACAGATAAAAAACCTAAAATGAAAAAGAAATTTAATAGAGCAAAAAATAAAAGAGAATTACAAAAAAGAATTGATGAAGAACTATATGGAGAACCAGAAGATGATTATTATATAGAAATTGATTATATTGATGAGGGGGTAGATGAGGATATGTCGAGAAAAGTTGACCCAGAAACAATAATAACAAGAAAATTAAGAAATACAATAAAAGGACACGCACAGGGAGTATTAAGAGATACAGAATTAACAGCAGAAGAAAAACAAGAGGATTTTAGTGTAGTAGAAGAACTTACACATTATATTGAAGATTATTCAATAAATAAAAGAAAATTAGCAGATTATGATAGAATGAAGGCAGAATATGATAGATGGCAAAGAGATTTGTTAGATGATGGTAGATAAAATAATTAAGGAAGTGTGAATATAATAATGAGTAATATAGGTGATAAGATAAATAGTGAATATCCTAAATTGATGGAAGAAATGAAAGACGCATTATGCAGAGTGGAACAAGCAAGTAAAAAGTCAAGAGGATTACCAACAGAACCAGAAGAT
>AUXO010506246.1_pt1 | contig 16390 bp, 16 predicted proteins | sample 768731 | NCBI WGS metagenome assembly AUXO01 (sample SAMN02715735, study PRJNA202380) | gut metagenome | biome: sheep rumen | host: Ovis aries | place: New Zealand: Palmerston North
AAGACCATTACAATCACCAAGATCAAGCCGGTTGATTATGAAGGCATTAAGGAAATGTATCATATGGCTATGGATGGGATTGAACTCTGAATATCCGTATAGAGTATATATGTAAGTACTTGTATAAAAGTGGGACAGGGAATAGAAATAAATGGTCCCATAAGAACGCGTGTGTGGAAAGGATTAGCGATGGAAAAGATCGATATAAGGAAAATATTAGATCTTGCCCATGAGTTACAGGCGCTGTCTTCAGCAGGATTATCCTATTCAAAGAGTCCGTTTGATAAAGAGCGATATGTGAGAATCCGAGACATTAGTGCAGAGTTGATATCTTCTGTAAGCGATGAACCGATTGAAAAAGTAAAACGTATTTTCGAGGAGAACTCGGATTATCAAACACCAAAAATCAGTACACGAGCTGCTATTTTTAACGAAAATGAGGAAGTGCTACTCGTCCGCGACTATGACAATAAATGGGTTATGCCTGGCGGTTGGTGCGACTATGACCAAACAGTTAAGAGTAATACAATGAAGGAAGTTGCTGAGGAAGCGGGCCTTGTTGTTCATCCGTACAGGCTGGTTGGCCTGTTCGATCATCATAAAAGAAATAATCCAAGTTCCTTTTTTTACTGCGTACATGCATTTTTCCTCTGCTATGTAATAGCTGGCGAATTTAGAGGGAATATTGAAACATCTGAAAGCAGATATTTCTCCGTTAATGATTTACCGGAGTTAAATGACCATAAGACGAGTAAAGAGGAAATAATGACTTGTTTGGATGCTTTTAGAGTTAAGGAGTGGGAACCAATTGTGGATTAAATAATCTAGATGTTTGAAGGATATTGATTCGTAGGAGATTAACAGATGGATAACGATCATAATTTGCAAGAGCTCGAAGAAATAAACTCAACAAAAAAGATGACGGAAGTTCAGGTTCATATGCTGAATATGCTTAAGCAGTTAGTAGCCATCTTCAATGAGTATGATATTAAATATTATATGATTGGAGGCACTATTCTTGGAGCGATAAGACATAAAGGTTTCATACCGTGGGATGATGACATAGATCTTGCTATCCCAAGGGATGACTATGATAAGTTTCTTGAAATTGCAAAAGATGTTCTTCCGGACACTTTAACTTTGAAGACTTATAATGATGAAAGCTATCACCACTATTACTTTGCTCGAGTAGTTGATACTCGTTATAAGATTTTACGGCAGGGGAGTTTGAAGGAGAGAGAAGAGGATCTATGGATTGACTTATTCCCGCTTGACGGGCTTCCCAGAAATCCAGTTATCCAGAGAATGCATAAAGCCCGTTTACTGCGTCTTAAATTGATTTATCATTTTGCTACATTTGATAAAGTTAATCTTAAGCGACCGAACAGACCGCTTTACCAGCGTGCAATTATTCAGTTTTATATGCGATGGCCGTTTAAGAGTAAAAAAAGCTATAAGTCTATCCTTGATCAGATTGATAAGCTTTTGAAAAAGGTCCCACTTGACGAGTCGGATTATTATATGGAGTTTATGGGAAGCTCAATTCCCTTTAAAGAGACTTGTACAAAGGAACAATATGGTGAAGGCAGGTTATATGACTTTGAAGATGCGAAGTTTGTAGGACCTACAGATGCAGAGTTCTATCTTAAGCATGTTTACGGAGATTATATGAAGTTGCCGCCTAAAGAAAAAAGAAATTATCATGCATCGAAGTTTATTAAATCTTAGGAGATAACAGGAGTATCACTATAGTACTTCAACTACGGGAATGCATGCCCGAGGTAATATGTCATCAAGAGGTGTTACTTTTCTCGATATCTAGGACTAAGGAAGTGGCCGATTAAGTCTAGAGCATAATCTTTTTGGCTGGGAGGAAAAAGACATGTCTATTTTAGGTAATGCCGTCAAAGGTAATGTGACAGATCAAGATAGCGGAAAAGTTCTCACTATGCAACAAATTGAAGAAATTCAAAGAGTGCTTTTAATGATGCTTGAGGATGTTGATGCTTTGTGCCGTAAAAACGGGATAGAGTATATACTGATTGGTGGCACAGCGATTGGATGTATACGTCATAAAGGGTTTATTCCCTGGGACGATGATGTCGATATTGCGATGACAAGAAAAGACTATGAGAAATTCTTGACGCTCATCAAAACAGAATATCCGGAAAAGTACCGTTTAACAGATGCAATCCGTGAAAATAATTATGGAAAAAACATTCCTAAGTTAAGGCTGAACGGAACGATCTATCGCACTCTCTTAAAGATTGATTCAGATGATCATGAAATAACAGTAGATATCTTTATTATTGAGAATGTCGAAAATAACTTATTATTGAAGAATATCCATGGATTTCTTTGTCTTGTGATGGGGTATTTACTGTCTTGTCGTAGATTAGCGGTTAAAGAAGAATTTTTTAGAAATATATATAAAGCTGCTGATTTCAAGCGCAAGGTCTCAATTGGCAAGGTCCTCGGTTTTGCCAGTCTGGACAAATGGGCACGATGGACTGAGAAAGTCTATTCAATGTGTAATGATGATAATAGTAAATATGTTTCTGTTCCTACAGACCGCCGTCATTTTCTAGGGGAGATTTTTCCCAGAGAGGTTATGTGTGAAACTATGAATGCGGAATATGAGGGCCGGATATTTAAAATACCAAAGCAGTATGACTTATATCTTACAAAGAGATATGGAAATTATATGGAAGTCCCGCCAAAAGAAAAACAAGTATTATCATTGTACTCACAATTAGACTTTGGACCGTATAAGGATTTAGCGTTAAACAGGGAGATACAATAATCGAAAGGAAGAATGTTTTGTTGAATGTAACGATTGTTGGAGCTGGAAATATGGGCCTTGCTATGACTGCCTATATGGCAGTTAATAATAAAGCAAAAGTGGTTTTATTTACACGTAAGCGGATTAACTCACTTCGACTAAATACAGTTGAACAGAATAAAATTGAAACGACAGATAATTTCTGTACATCAGATGATCCAGGGAAAGCGTTTAATGACGCAGATATTATTTTTGTTACTTATCCTGCATTCCTCAGGAAAAGTTTTATAGAACAAATCCAGGAGCATATCAAAGAAGGAACATTTGTAGGTTTTGTTCCTGGCTATGGCGGAGCAGAGTATTCATGCGGTGAATTATTGAGGCGTGGCGTATATATATTTGGACTTCAAAGAGTACCATATGTAGCGAGGGCAACAGAAGATGAAGATGGAAAAATTGCCGGTATTCTTTCAAGTAAGAAAGAATTGTTTGTTGGTGCAATACCTAAGGCAAAAACGGCTGTTATAGCGGATATAATAAATGAACTACTGGATATTCCAGCTCATCCATTGCGAGAATACCTTTCTATCACATTGGCCCCATCAAATCCTTTGCTGCATATTGCTGGGCTATATAATGTTTTCCGGGATTACCGAGAAGGGGACATAATTACCAGACCATTGAAATTTTATGAAGAATGGAATGATGAGACATCAGAGTTGTTGTTTTTGTATGATTCAGAATTGCAGGAGATTTGCAGCAAACTTAGTCCAATAGATATGAGAGAGGTTGTCCCCCTCCCAGTATATTATGAGTCTCCTACACCTGAAAGGATGACATTAAAGCTTAAGAGTATTGAATCATTTAAGGCTGTTATGGTACCGTTGATCAAGATAGAAAATGGATATTTGCCAGACCTCAAATCCAGAATGTTTATTGAGGATTATCCTTATGGTGTCTGTGTTATAAAGGACTTTGCGCGGCTTCTTGATATAAAAACGCCAACTATAGATATGCTACTTTCCTTTTATGAAAACCTGTCTGGGCATAAATATTTTAATGATGATAACACCTATACAGATGAGATAAAAAATACAGGCGTGCCTGGAATTAATGGACTTAAATCTAAGGAAGATATTATAAATTTTTACCATCAGTAGAAATATGAGTATAATATGCAGATGATTGGAGAGAATTATGTATTACTTAGACCCTAAAGTAGAAAGACTATACCGTATTTTCGATCAAAACGAACGGAAGGACTATCTGCGTCTTGATTTGAATGAGAATCCTGGTGGACTCCCCAAAGAGTTTATCGATAATGCTTTGAAAGATGTGACGCCTCAGTTTGTAGCACAGTATCCAGAAACCTTACATTTTACGGAAGTACTTGCCAGGTTTCTTGGAACGGATATAAGTCATCTCTGCCTTGTGAATGGATCAGCGGAAGGCATAAGGTATATTATTCAAGCTTTCACGTCTCCCGGGGGGCGTATAGTAGGCGTTGTACCTTCATATTTTATGTTTCAAGTTTATTCGGAAATGTATGGCAGAGATTTTGTAAAAGTACCATACGAAGATGACTTGAGCATGGATGTGAATAAGATTATCGATGCACTTACTGATACGACTCAGCTTTTAATACTTCTTAATCCCAATAACCCGATGGGCAATGTGTATACAGAGGAGGAATTTGACAGAATAATAGCCGCAGCACGTTTGCATCAGGTTACAGTACTTGTAGACGAGGCGTATCATTATTTCTATCCGAAGACTTTTATAAAATACGCATTGGAGCAGGATCATGTTTTTATAACAAGGACTTTCTCGAAGCTCTTTTCTATGGCTGGCTGTCGCCTTGGATATGTAGCTGGCTGGCCAGAAGGTATTAAGATGGTCCAGAAGATGTGTACACCGCACAACACAAATGCCTTCGCTTTGAAATTTGCTGAAGCGGTATTGTCCACACCGGGGATGCTGGACAGCCTTATTCAGAATTATAAGGAAGGACGTCAGTATCTTATTGAGTGGCTGGATACAAATGGCTATCCCCACAAAGGTGAGGCTGGTAATTTTATTTTTATTAAGCCTAAGACTGATGCAAAAACTATTGTAGATCGGATGAAGACGGAAAAGAAGATTCTCATTAAGACATATTCCGGTGTTGGCGAATTTGGCGACTGTTTACGTGTTACCATTGGTGATAGAAAATACATGGAGCAGTTTACTGTAGCGTTGACAGAATTAGATCATTAAGCAGGAGGAGATTCTGATATGACAAAAGTTATCACATATGGAACTTATGATTTGTTACATTATGGTCATATCAGATTACTAAAAAGGGCCAAGGCACTGGGGGACTATCTAATTGTTGGTGTTACAGCAGACGATTTTGATAAGACCAGGGGCAAAATTAATGTCCAGCAGTCATTGAGCGAGAGAATCGAGGCAGTAAGAAGAACAGGTATTGCTGATGAGATTATAGCTGAGGAATATGAAGGCCAGAAAATAGATGACATCATCAAATTTGATATCGATATTTTTACAGTAGGCTCTGATTGGGTGGGTCATTTTGACTACCTCAATGAGTATTGCGAAGTAGTGTATCTTCCCAGAACTGAAGGAGTATCCAGTTCTGAAATACGAGATAATAAGAGGGCAATCAAATTAGGAATTGTTGGAGATTCAAACTATATTACAAAAGTAATTAACGAAAGCAACTTTGTGGATGGTCTGAGTTTATCAGGCGTCTGTACCCAAAAACCATATTTATTCGACAATGGCGAAACTAAAATTATTACATCTTTTGATGAACTACTGGATGAATCTGATGCTGTATATGTTCATGCTCATCCAACAACGCACTATAATTTATCAAAGAAAGCCATATTGGCGGGAAAACATGTATTATGTGAATCACCAATTGCAATGAGAAGATCCCAATGTGAAGAACTATTTGCATTGGCTGATGAACATCATGTTGTTCTAACGGAAGCATTACGTACAGCATACTCTACAGCATATCATAGGTTGCTTTTAATAATTAAAGGTGGACGAATTGGAGATGTTGTCTCTGTAGATGCGGTATGTACTAGTCTAAAAGATTATGTCGAGATAGAAAAAATGGAATTCAGCTCTGTCTGGAACAGCATCACTGCGTGGGGACCAACTGCATTACTTCCTATTTTTCAGATTTTAGGGCCAGATTATAGGCATTGCGATTTGATAGCCCGCTATTTGGATGCAGATGAATCATTTGATATTTTTACAAAGGCAGCATTTGTGTATCCAAATGCTGTAGCATCTATGAAAGTGGGGAACGGTATTAAATCTGAAGGAGAGCTAATTATTTCAGGTACAAAAGGATATGTTTATGTACCGGCTCCATGGTGGAAGACAGACTATTTTGAAATTCGATATGAAAATCCAGCTGATAATAAAAGATACTTCTATCAGTTAGACGGTGAAGGAATTAGAAATGAATTAGCCGCGTTTGTTAAGAGTGTCCATCGTGGAAAGCCAGATTCATATATTACAAGAGATGTTTCTGTGAAAATTTGCGAAATCATAGAGAGAGTCAGTAAAAAGGAGAATATAAATATTATTTAAGGGGCCGGCCTATGAGTAACAAATTCGATAATACGTATAAAATTGATTTCGTGATAACATGGGTCGATGGTAACGATCCAAAATGGAGAGAAGCTTTCAATAAGTTAAGCGGTATTAGTGGGGATGATCGCGAAGAAAGATTTCGCGATATGGGCACTTTGAAATATTGGTTCCGAGGAGTAGAAAAGTTTGCCCCCTGGGTTAACAAAATATATTTTGTAACATGTGGGCAAAAGCCAAAATGGCTTAACACTTCAAGTGAGAAATTAGTATGTATAGATCATAAGGATTTTATTCCCGCAGAATTTTTACCAACTTTTTCCAGCCAGGCGATTGAAGCCAATCTGCATAGAATAAAGGGTTTATCAGAGCATTTTGTCTATTTTAATGACGATATGTTCTTAACTGGAAGTACTGATCCCAGTGACTTCTTTGTAAACGGATTACCATGTGATTCTGCTGTTATTGACTTTGCTTCTCCCAGAAAAGAACCATTAAATTTAGTTCCCTTTGTAAATGCTGCAGCAATTAATAGAAATTTTAATAAAAAAGAAGTAATTAGAAAACAAGCAAAAAAGCTGTTTACGATTAAATACAGGAAGTATTTATTGAAAAATATCCAGTTTATTCCCGGAAAATGGTTTCCGGGATTTAAATACTTCCATTTGCCGTCATCATTTTTAAAAGAAACGTTCATAGAAGTATGGGAAAAAGAACCAGAACTAATGAGAAAGACAAGTGAGCATAAGCTGCGAGTGCTAACTGATTCAAATCAGTGGCTGATGCAAAACTGGCAGATCTGTTCTGGGAAATTTGCTCCACGTGATATAAGAATTGGATATTATGGGCCTATTGAAGATGAGGAGCGACTCTATAAAACGGTAGCAGCTATAAAAAGTAAAAAGTATAAGATGGTCTGTGCCAACGATGTAGATATTAAGGACTTTGAACTGTTGAAGAGGGAATTAAAAAAAGCATTTGAAAGCATTCTGCCAGACAGATCAATTTATGAGATAGAAGAATGAAGAGAAATATCGTATGCGGAATTCGATTTGCTTCAATCTTGAGTATAAACATTTGGTTTTTTAAGAAGCTGGAGTTTTGATTGGTTTAAGGAGCTCGATTGAAAAATGGTTTCAGAGAAAGAAAAAATCGGTATTCTGACTTTTCATGCGTCAAATAACTATGGGGCGGTATTACAAACATACGCATTAAAAAAAACACTGCAGGATATATATCCACAATTTCATGTTGGTGTTATTGATTATAGAGGAAAGGGTACTACGTCTTCTTCTAAAATCAGGGATATATACCGAAAAAAAGGAATTATCGGCGGTACTTTGCACTATCATCAAATTAAATCGATGGCAAAAAGATTTGATGTATTCAGGCATAACTATCTTAATCTTAGCGAACAATTTACGGAGGCAGCTCAGATAAGAGAAGTTATGAAATCCTATAGAGCTATTGTATCTGGTAGTGATCAAGTCTGGAACCTTAAAGTCAGTAAAGGGGACACTACTTATTTTCAGGATTTTCATCAGGAAAATAAAAAGAAATACTCTTATGCAGCAAGTATTGGAACGACAAGCATATCGGATGATTCGGTGGATATTTACAAAAAATATCTGCCGTCTTTTACCTGGCTCTCTGTAAGAGAGAATTCCGCAAAGGAATTGTTAGAGTCTATTCTTGAGCGGTCTGTGATACAAAACGTGGATCCAACTCTTTTATTAGATAAGGATGATTGGGATAAAATAGCAAAGAAACCAAATATCAGGAAAGGATATATTCTTGTATACATGGTTCCAAAGCAGGAAAATATAATTCAATATGCGATACAATTACGGAAAAGAACAGGACTTCCGATTGTTATGCTATCTAAAAATTTGCTGCCGATTGATGTAATTCATAAAGGGAATTCTTCTCCTGAGGAATTTGTTGGATTGTTTAGGGATGCTGAATATGTACTAACAAACTCGTTTCATGGCACAGCGTTCGCGTGTATATACAAGAAAAATTTATGGGCTGATCTTCAATCTGTAAAGGGGTTTAATACCCGTATTGAAAGTTTAGTTAAATTACATGGATTGGAAAAATGTATAGAGCATGAAAGATTTGTCTCTATAGCTATGAGTGACTGGAAAAAATCTAGAGAAAATCTTGACAAAGAGATTAATAATTCAAAAGGCTATTTAAGGAAAATGATTGAAAATGCGACTGAGGATTAAGCGAAGTACTATTAAATATATATTTGCCTTTCTTCCGTTCCTAACGGTATCATCATATCTGTTGCCAGGGTATCTTTCGCGGGGTCTTATGATTTACCGTTCAATAGTTTCGATATTATATGTTTATTTATATGTAAAGTATAAGTATTACAGCAAAGCTGATATAGTGTTTTTCGCAGCGCATATAGTAATTCTTATATCAACGTTAATACATAGTGGTCAGACGGTAAATCAATTATATAGAACGTTATCTGTTATTGGATTTTGTTCGATGTGCTCTGTGAACCTACGAAAAAAGAGCTTTTTTGAGGCTGTATCAATATATGGAGTGTTAATGACGGTCCTGACCCTGGTTACAATGTTTGTATATTATAAGCCAGGTGCTCTTGAAGGCGGAATGAGACTGGCAGGTACGAAGACGAGCTACGGTAGAACTATATCAGGTAACTGGTATTTATTAGGCTTGGATAATTCATCGTTTTTTTATATTTTTACGATTTTAATCTTCCTATATCTTTATTTGTTAATTTATAAGAAGAAGATAGGTTGGGGCTTTTTTGCTCTTTACTTTGCTGTAACTGTGTCATTTATACATGTGCGCTCTGCCACAGCTGTAGTTTGCTTTATTTTAGGCGGTATACTGTTAGTAATTGTAAGTAATAAAAAGACAACGCAATTCGTAAAATATATTGATTATAAGAAATCAATTCTTATTATTGTAGTATTTGCTGTTTTCATAGTATATCTTCGGATGCAGTATATTTTTGAAACGTTAATTGTGGATATACTTGGAAAGAACCTAACATTAACAAGAAGAACACAAATATGGGATTTGGCTCTTAAGGAAATAGCTAAACGCCCTTTCTTTGGTATTGGTGCGCAAAGCGATTTATACAATTTTTTGATTTTTAGAGTAAATCATGTACATAATATTGTCCTTGAATGGTTGTATGAAGGTGGAATAATTGGCTTTTCTTTATTTATGACTGGAATTCTATTATTTGGTAAGAAAATCAATAGGAATAGAAGCCATAGGATTGCTATAGTCTTGTCAGGGGCGGTTGCCATATATTTTCTAAATACGGGTCTTGATTATTATACATATGTGTTTTTGCCTTATTCATTTTTTATATTTATTGAGCACTGTGATGATTTAATTAAAATGTATGATATTAATCATAATAATTCATGGAAGAACAATGTTGGAGAGAGTAAATGAGCAGGCAGGGAAAACTGGCAAAAAATACTTTTATATTAGCTATAGGAACGTTCTTGCCAAAGATAGCTTCGTTTATTACACTTCCTATCTTAACAGGTTATTTAACTAAAGCGGAATATGGGACCTATGATCTTATAACAGTATTGGTATCTCTAATTCTACCGGCCGCCACGCTGCAGATTCAAACTGCGGCATTTCGGTTTTTAATTGATGTAAGGCAAGATGAGAAGCAAACAAATGCTATTATAACAAACATTTTTGCGTTTATCATTCCTATATCTATAATGGCGCTTGTGATATTATGTGTTTTTTTGCCTGGAGATATTGGAATTAGAGTATTAATTTGTGGATACTTTTTTGCAGATATATTTGTTAATTGTGCAAGACAAGTAGCGAGAGGCCTGAGTAAAAATCTTGAATATTCCATAAGTGCCATAGTAAGCGCGCTTGGAAAAATGATATTCGCGGTCATTTTTGTGTGGTGGCTGCGGATAGGCCTGAGAGGAGCGGTTATTGCGCTTTTCTTATCATCCACTGTGTCGCTTATTGTCCTGATGATAAGAGCGAAGATTTATAAATATTTAGATCCGGCGATGATATCTTGGAAAGAGGTTAAAACGCTCATTCGCTATTCCTGGCCAATGGTCCCAAATTCTATGTCAATGTGGGTTATGCGAGTTTCAGACCGTTTTGTAGTTACGATGTTTTTGGGCGTGACCGCAAATGCAATTTATTCTGTCGCAAATAAGATTCCATCACTCCTTACACTTGCTCAAAGTACTTTCACAATGGCCTGGCAGGAGAACGCCAGCATAGTATCTGAGGATGAAGATGCAGGAGCATATTACAGCTTTATGTTCAGAACTATGTTTGACCTAATGGCGGGAGCATTAGGGGTGCTGATTTGTATCACACCGTTGTTATTCAGTATTCTCATCCGAGGCGATTATGCGGATGCATATCTTCAGATGCCAGTGTTATTCCTTGCGATGTTTTTCTTTAGCCAATGTGCCTATCTTGGTGGAATTTATGTTGCATATAAAGATACTAAGAGTGTGGGAATTACAACGATGATTGCTGCTGCAATCAATCTAATCGTTGATTTGCTCCTTATTAAGCGTATTGGTTTATATGCGGCATCTGGGTCAACACTTATCAGCTATTTTTTGCTTTTTGTTTTCCGTATGTATGACATCAGAAAGCTTGTTAAAATAAAGTACGATATAGGACATATTCTCCTTGTAATGGTAATGCTTGCGATAGAGTCTGCACTTTGTTATTTACAAAAACCGATTTTGAATGCCATTAATATTGTTTTTGGCGTCGTGGTATTTGCCGTGTTGAATAAGAATTTTATTACAGCCGTGTGGAATAAAGGGCTAAAAATAATAAAAAATAAATTAAAAAAGGTATACTGAGATGCATACATACGAACCACATAAGTCTACAAGATACAGGAATAAAGAGAAAAGCAATAGTACCAAACCTCTCCCGGAATTATATAAGAATAGGGATAATTGTTGTGGCTGTTCTGCGTGCTATGCCATATGTTCTGCCCAAGCGATTACTATGGAGACGGATGTAGAGGGATTTTTGTATCCGATAATAGATGGAGAAAAGTGCGTTCGCTGTTATAGGTGTCTTTCTGTTTGTGCTTTTAAAGTTGACCAGGAGGCTAGAGGGTTCCTTTTTCCATAAGTATGCTTGGAGGTATGTATATAGAGTATGAGCAGATCAATTAATTATTATAGAGAAAGAAAATTTGAGAATCCAATCACTTTCGCCGTTAAGCATAAAGACTATGAGACACGAATGGCATCTCGTTCGGGTGGGATTTTCACTGCTCTCAGTGATAAAGTACTTCAAAAGAAAGGTGTAATTTATGGCTGTGTCCTTGATGAAGATTTTACTGCTGTCCATTTTAGAGCAGAAAAAACAGAAGATCGTAATAGGATGCGTGGTTCCAAATATATTCAGAGTGAAATGCGAGAGATATATAAGGCTGTCAAAGAAGACCTGGATATGGGAAGAGAGGTCATGTTTTCTGGCACATCATGTCAGATTGCCGGATTAAATGGTTTCCTTGGCAGAGATTATACTAACTTATTGAGTGTAGACATTGTTTGCCATGGGGTTCCAAGCCCGATGGTTTGGAAAGATTATCTGAAATGGCAGGAAAAGAAGAATGGAAGTAAGATTCGGGAGGTAGATTTCCGGAATAAGAAGAATTACGGGTGGAAGGCCCATGTAGAAACGCTTTATCTGGAAAATGGCAATCAGGTGGATAGCCGAGTGTTTACTACATTATTTTATGGCCATTCGTTCCTGCGGCCTTCCTGCTACAAATGCCCTTATAAAGATATTATTCATCCGGGGAATATAACTATTGCTGACTATTGGGGAATAGATGTTGCTGCGCCTGGTTTTAACGATAATAAGGGCGTAAGTTTAGTCCTGATCAATGATGAAAAAGGGATGGATGCTTTTAATATAGTTAGAGGTGAACTTATAATAAGAGAGACTAGAATTGAAGACAGTATACAACCGCCGTTAAAGGGTCCGTATAATGAACCAGTAAATAGAGAAAAAGTATGGGCAAGCTATTATAAATACGGTTTTAAGTATATTGCTCAAAGATATGGTAAACGCGGAATAGTATATAAGTTAAGAAGAAAAATTATGACTTTGATAAAAAAAGATAATGATTCAATCCAAAAGCAGGTGCGAAAGCGTATATCGTAGCTTATCTTGGACAATTCAAAGTTTTTTAGGGTCTAACATTAGGGTCTGAGAAGAATTTACCTAACTTATTTCGTGGATGTCAGTGGGGACTGGTTTTAGGGCATGACCTTCGGGTCAGATAATAGGTCCCGTTCAATAATGTTAATGAAAGTGAAGGATTCGGCGATTAGCCGGATCCTTCATTCCGTTAGATGTGATTTAACCATATAGTTAATTTGATAAATCTTCGGATTTCCAAAGTTTGTGGGGGTTCCCAAGGTTAAAGAAACCTGCTTAAATAGCGAAGCCGTATGCGTAATACTTCACTCATATAAAAACTGCCCTATTCAATTATTCAAAAAGGGCAGTTTTAAAGACATTTTACAGGAAAAAGCTGCAATTTATGACTGTGTAGACTCGTTATGATTGTCCTTGTCCGCATCATAACCGTATCCGTAGTTGTAATTGTAATTGTAATAAGAATATTGCCGTGTATTATCGGTTCCGGTTTTTGTGGCATCAAACATACTCAGAACAACTCCGAGGATATTGGTATTTGTAGCCTCAAGCTGGGCTTTTGCCGCTCGCACATTATCCCGGGTGACATTATTATGACTGACAACAAGGATGGCACCGTCGGTGTATTTTGAAAGTACAGAAGTATCTGCCACAGCATTCACGGGAGGAGTATCGCAAATGATCATATCATAAGCAGCAGACAGATCATTAAAGAGCTTGCCGGTAGAAGAACTTCCCAGCAATTCGGTGGTGTTATCAACCATCACGCCGGAAGGCATAAAATCAATGCCGTATTCATCCAGATGAATAACGCAGTTCTTCCAGTCGGTTTCTGTTCCGTCAAGGTATTCTACAATCCCGTGCTGACGGCGGCTTACCCCAAGATAACGGTGAAGAGTTCCCTTTCTCAGGTCACAGTCAACAAGAAGGACGCTCTTGTTATCCTGGGCAAAAGAGATGCAGAGGTTGACCGCCACATTAGATTTTGCTTCAGCAGGAATGCTGCTGGTGATCATAATCACATGGCCGCACTGGCTGGATTCGATTACATAGCTGAGATTAGTTCTCAGCGCTCTGTACGCTTCCTTGAAACCAAAAGAAGATGAATCAGAAATAATACGTAACTCACGGTCTACGTGCCGGTTTGAACTTGTTTTTTTATCTTTATTTTTAAACAAAGGCATATGGTTCGCTCCCTTTAATCATTAGTTCATTTCTTAGTGCCGCTTTTCTGAACGACAACGCCGCCCTCTTCAAGAGGAATAACACCCAGAATCGGCAGGCCAAGCTCTCTTGTGACATCCGCTTCTGTTTTAAAGGTATTATTCAGCAGTTCTCGTAAAATAAAGAAACAGCACGATACAAATATACCGATGAATGCAAATATCAGGATATATTTTATTTTATTAGGGGAAACCGGACGGCCGCTTGACCAGGGTTGATCGACTGTTTTTACAGAACCGACTTCTGCTTTATCGACAATAACAGCGGGCGCAATAGATACAATCTGGGCTACGATGTCCATGGCTGTCTGCGGGTCTTCGTTCTTCACAGTGACGCGCATGACCTGTGTGTCGTTTACTGTAGTAACGGAAACCATGTTGGCCAGTTCGGAGTAGCTATAATCAAGGCCGAGTGTTTTGATGACTTCTTCCAGTACAGTGTGACTCTTTAATATAATAGAGTAAGTAGATACAAGAGAGGAGGAAGCCGTCAGATCGGAAGATGTAACGGTATTTGTGTTATCGTTTGACGATACGTTCTGCTTGTTATTAACAATCATATCAGCACTGGCAGTATAAATCGGTGTTTTTGCGAAGGTCGCAATTCCATAGCCGATATCAGCACATATGATTGCTGCAAGAATAATCCATATAACATTTTTCCAAAGGATATAAAAAAGCTGTGTGAGATCAATTTCAATCTCATCATGGGTATTGTCGGATATATTCAAATCGTATACCTCCTGCGTAATAATTGTTTTTATCGATTATTGTACTGTAACAGTCAAACTCTTTCTTGTCATTGAATCCGTGACACGGCTATAGACATAAATTGTAATGTTGTATGTGCCGGAAGAAGCAGTATTCACATATTCGTCGCATGCCACATATTCGGTAATATCGTTTCCGTCTATATCCATAGCGATTTTAATATAAGGAGAAATGCTGAAAGAGCTGTCCCTGGCTACAGTAACATTCCTGTCTGATAAAAAGAGGAAGGGAGATGTTAATTCCGCAGACACGGTGCAGGAGGCGCCGGCACTTCTTCTGCTTTCATTCTGAATCAGGAAATCCGCGTCAAAAGTACCTGGCTGGTCTGCTACTGGCGTCAGTGTCCAGGTAATGCTGTCGGTCACATCATTTCCCTGACCGTCTTCGGCACTTAATGCGCCGGCGCTGATAAGGACATCCTTTAAATCGTACAGATCATCTTCGCTGAGATCTGGGATCAGACTTTCGTCAAGAGTGATTACAGGGGAAGGAACCTGCGAGGATGTTGTTCCCTCATCAGCCTCTTCCTCTGGAACATCATATGAGATTACCTGGGCGCTATTCTGTGTCTGCTTTTCATGTCTCAGAACCAGAAAGAGTGCCAGGACATTGACAATGCAGAAAAGTAATATAATAGTTTTCAGAATAACAGACGGTTCGTGCTTTTTGTTCACAAGATCCTCCAATACAAGATAATAGTAAATCAATCAGGACAATCAAAAAAATATAATGTAACTAAGATATCTTACCACGGAAGTGATAATAATTCCAGAGAAATTACTTTTTTATTAATGAAGGCGGTGTTATGATTGTTAAAACTGCCTCATTGTCCAGCCTCAAAAAAGTACTGAAATTCGGCATTCATTTCTGAACTGAGAAACGGATTTCAGTGTACACGTAGAGAGATTAACTGCATGAAAAATACAATTGTTACAGATTTGCACTGTCATATTTTACCCGGAATCGATGATGGAGCACAGAATCCGGATATTTCAGGAGAGCTCCTTCTATCGGAGCAGCAGCAGGGAATCAGTCAAATTCTGTTCACGCCACATTATTACGCGCATGATATGGAAGTGAAGACTTTCCTTTATAACAGGCAGCAAGCTTTTGACCGAATGAAAGAAACTTGTGACAGACTGGGACTGAAGACAGCGCTTGGTGCAGAAGTACGCATGGATGAGGAACTGTTCGATTACAGCTTCGATGAACTGCGGATGGGTGATACTGCCTATTTACTTCTTGAGTGGCCTTTCCTTTCCGGGACATTCCCCCTCTGGGGAGAGGAAATCGTTGATATACTGCTGCGGCAGGGAATCCGGCCTGTTTTTGCGCATATTGACAGATATGAGTATTTTTTTGAAAATGAGGAAAGGCTGCGGCATTTTCTTGAAAAAGGATGTTTGTTCCAGGTCAATGCGGACAGCTGTATCAGCAGAAGACGGTCAGGCAGAGTATTTGAGCTGATGAAAACAGGCCTGATTCACATTGTCTGCAGCGATGCCCATAACAGGGACAGAAGACCCTGCCATATGAAATCGGCAATGGCGGCGATTGGAAAAACACTGGGAGAAAATACGGTAGAGTTTCTAATGGAAAACGCGAACAATATTTATGAAGGCATAGAGGTGGACGGTTTCAGAAAGCCAAAAAGGAAGAAGCTATTTGGGGTTTTTTAAGTACGAGATATATCAATTTTTGATAACCGGAGAAAAGAACCATGAATATTGCGTTAATAACAGCAGCCGGAAGCGGAACCAGGATGCATCAGGATATCCCCAAGCAGTTTATCCATGTTGACAATAAGCCGGTTATA
>AUXO012979191.1_pt1 | contig 16388 bp, 26 predicted proteins | sample 768731 | NCBI WGS metagenome assembly AUXO01 (sample SAMN02715735, study PRJNA202380) | gut metagenome | biome: sheep rumen | host: Ovis aries | place: New Zealand: Palmerston North
TTCCTTCTGGAATTTCAATTTTAATAAAATTATTCATAATAAAAGTTTGTAAAAATTAATTAATTTGTTAATATAACCTCCACTTCACCCTCAATTCTGTCGGGCGAAAGCGGAGTTTAATCTCTCACTAATAAAGAAATTAATGCCTTGAGAATAGAGTTTTATTCATTTCAGTATCAGTTTTTTTACCGTAAATCATAAAATGCTTAATGTAGTCACTCTAGATGAAAAATCGATACCATTGTATTATTCATTATTGTCATCCTCACTCTTCATCCCTTCCGCTTCAATAATCCCCCTCTTCACTTCATCTTTTCACTTTCACTTCAACCATCTCTCCTCACTACGTTCGTCAAGAGGTTTTCGTTTCAGTTCAAGATTTCGTTTCGAGGGGGATTATTTCCGCTTCAGTGATCCGTTCGTCTTCCCCATAATATCCCATAATCGTCGAACCAATACTACCCCTTATACCTTCCCTATTATCCTCATCAATCATTCCAGTCGATTCAAAGTCTAATTCCGCTAACGCTTCATTACGACTTTTCATCTCCTTTCATTCCCACTTGATAGTCTTTATAGGGGGTTTTCTCAGGGGTAGGGGAGCGTGGCCGACGAAGCGCGTGCAGCGAGGAGGCCCCGGGGAGATGGCTTGGGCATTGTTGGAGTGTAGCGTTAGCGAAACGTAGGCAATGGGCCCGGGCTTGGCGTAGCCATCGACCTGTTGACAAGTGCAGATTATTTCATACTACGTATGAGAGACCTTGCACTTTATAGTGATACAGCGTTGTGTCCTAGTATGTATTCCATACTTATAATTCTCGCTGTTACAGAGTCCTCCTATGTGCATCCGCCTACACCGTTCGAGAAAAAAATAAAGAGAGCCAGATTTTTCTATCCAGTTCTCTTTTTTATTTTAGTTTTCCACAAGTTTTTCGAGGCACATTATTATTGCGACATCGGGTTCAGCGCCATATTTTTCGACGCATTTTCCTAGTCCGATGATCTGGCAATAATTTTTCTCGATTACAAATTTTGCGTTATGGAATTTTGCCAGCCAAGTCAGTGCGTCGTATGGTTTAGGCGCGGGTAGTCTAAATTCTGGTTTTATTCCAATGAGTTCAGCCTCGATATATTTTTGTGGAGTTTCGTAGTTCATCCAGTACTCGTCGACGGTTAGTTCGTTATAGCCAAGTCGTTTAAGGAGTTTAGCTATTTTCCTCGACACTATCATTTTTTCGACCAGTCTATTTGTTGTATTTCGTCGATAAATCCGTATTCGAGTGCTTTTTCTGAACCAAACCAATAATCTCTTGGGCTAAGTTCTATGAGTTTTTCTTTCGTTTGGCCTGTTCGTTGTGCCATAAACTCATACAATTCTTCTTTAGCGAGTTTGAGTTGTTGGTAGCTAATTTCGATATCGGCAAGTGGTCCATCTGCTCCTCCAAGTGGTTGATGAAGTAGATATTTAGCGTGTGGTAGTCCGATTCTTTTTCCTTTTCGGCCAGCGCTAAGTATGACCAGTCCCATAGAAGCTGCCAATCCGATATTAACAGTTTTGACGGGTGCATTGATAGCTCCGATTGTATCTATGAGTGAATTTCCGTCATAGACAACTCCGCCAGGTGAGTTAATATTGATTGTTATATCTGTATCCTCATCTATGCTATTGAGGTACATAAGTTGAGCAGATATAATTGAGCATGACACGGCTTCGACTTCGCCTATAAAGAAGATCATTCGTTCTGCCATTAATCTAGAGAAGACGTCGAGTTGAGTTACATTCATTTCTCGTTCTTCCAAGATATATGGGTTTTGATACATCTTAGTAGTGAAGTCATCGAACTCTGTCATTGACTTTCTTTGTCCGTAGCTTTGATAGAATTTTCTGAAGTCTTTTATCTGATCATCCATCTTTTTTCGTATTGAGTTTTTCCGTCGTTAAAAGATATTTTTCTTTGTTGTCCTCTTATTTCTCTACTAAATCCTCCTTCACAAATATAGACAGGTTGTAGAGTATAGGTTTCCTCGTTCTCGTTTACCCCGATTACTTTAAAAGATACTCCGGGTGCTACTTTGCTTTTAATGATGTCGTTCAATATATATTTATTCATAGCGTAGTTTAGATTAGTTTGCCGTAAAGAAGTGGGTCTACTCTATTTCCTAACATCCATCCGAGTCTAATATCTGATCCTCCTGCTTCTCGATATGTAAAGAATCCATCCTTATCAGGTGCTTCCAAGATTTCTCCAAAGCTAGTATCAGATCCTGGGAAGAGAGTTGGGAAGTTTGATTTTAGTCTGGCTGCTGTGAAATAGCTACAATATCCATGATTATAGATTTCCCATTCAATTATTTCGATCAGGTTATAGGTACAGAGATCTTCATCTTTTCCCGTCTTTGACACCTTAATTTCTTTATCCAGCTCCGCCATTGTTATACCAGGTTTCACTCCATACTTGTCGAATATTTCCTTAATTTGTGGTATATCGGCTCTAGTTTTTCTAGGTATGGAGATTACATCGAAGGAGTAAGGTGCGAATGGGATGGAGAAAATATTATTATCAACTTCTCCATGTATATTAACTTCTTCGATAATAGATCTAACAACGTCTACGGTTGAGATGCTAAGTCTTTCAACGATTTCTTTCACATAATTTTTCTTTGATTTATCCTCGAGTTCATCATCAATTATTTCGAGGACTGTATCAAGAGGCAGTGATGAGAATTTCTTCACATATCTTACTCGTCCTGGTCTTCCTACCAAGTTATCGTCGATTGTAAATGTATTGGTAGTTAAGATTATGAATTTTCTAGCTCCGTTAAAGATACCATCGAGAAGTCTAAGCAGGATATGTGAGTTTCCATTATCTCTATTGAAAATCTTCTCTGCCTCATCGATCAAGACAGTACATTCGAATTCAATATCAGACAGGAATGAAATAATATCACCTTCAAAATCGTTATCAACAATTAGGGTAGGCAGATCCATATCATTAGCCATCATCTTAGCCATATATGTTTTGCCGGATCCTTTAAGTCCATTGAGTACTACTGTCAGGTTCTTTTTTCCTTTTTTAAATTGCTCAGCCTCCCATGTTTTCTTAATCTTTCCAATCATATCGTTCATTCCCAGGTCATAAACTTTGCCGGGGAATTCAAACTTTTCCATTCCCATTGGCTGTAATCCCAATCTATTATCTCTGGGGTTAGGTGATTTTACTACCTTATACACGCCTGGTCCTGGTGTTGGATGGAGTTTAACTGATGCAGAGATAGGAAAGAACACTCCAGTCTCTCCTTCAAAGATCCATTTTTGTTTCATCTCTTCTTTTAATTTAGTATTAAAATAAAATTTCTCATCATTTATAAGGAATAGAAACCTTATACTTGAAATGATAAAAAGACTAAGAAAATGAAAGATAAACACATTAATTATTTATTAGGATTGTGTCGTTATCTTGAAACTTATCGTGAGGCTGAGGGGATTAGTGATAAAGCTTTGATTAATATTGGCTTAATCACATCCTCGTTTTATCAGGCTTTAAGTAGGTTAATTGATACTACACAATTTAAGCTTATCACAGAGGCGGCATATATTTCATTATATCCACAGCGTGAGGGTACTAAGAGGATGGTTATTAGTTATCAAGATTATGATACTAAGCCAGATTCTGAGATTTTATCAGCACTTGCATTGATTTATCAGGCTTTAGATCAGGGGGAGGACAGTGATAATGATTTTCCTGGTGATCTATTAGAGAATACTTTAGAATCGGTTATGTGGTTAATGAAGTCTATTGCTCCTTGTGCATCAGATTCAGAGTTAGTTGATATGAGTAAGAAGATAGCGGAGGGGTTGATTAGTTTTGATGCTCTTATATCTACTTTATCAACACCTTATTCTCTTTCTGTTTCTAGGGATTTAATTGAACATGTCATTACTCCCTTACTAAAAGAGCAGAAGGATAATATTAAGGACATATGGTTAGGAAAGGATGACAAAGGTTATTCGTATTTTTGTTTTACCGACACTGATGGTTTTGGATATTCTTTCTCGACTCAAATCCTTACTAAAGAAATGAAAGATAAACTAATTGAATCTATAATAAAATGATAAAAGCATTATATATACCGGCTCAACCTTATATGGACAGGATACCGGCTAAATTAATACTAGATTCTTTTGATCCACTGCAAGAGGTTAATGAAGAAACGGCTGATAGTTCTAAGGGTGATGCTATTAAGAAAGAGTTTATCAATTCGGATTTAGATATTCGGTGTTGGTTATTCTCTTTGCCAGATAAACAGATTACTCAGCGTTTTGTTGACATTTTTACATTGGTTCAAGAGATAGAGCCGAAGTTAGTTAAGGTATTTAGTTTTTCCGAGTTTAGTTTTATGATAGCTTTTCCTCATTTCAATCATTATCCAAAGAGTGTTGAGGATACAATGATTGGGATTATAGATGAGTTGTCAAGATTTGGAAACTTTGTATTTTATTCTTCTTCGGACCCAGAGATAAGAAGAGAGTCATTAGATTATTATATTAACACTTACATTAAATGGAAAAATTAGAAAAGATCAAATTACTTGAAGATGCGAAAGAGACGTTAAAGAAGGAGTTTGTCGGGATTGATGATATTATTGATCGTGTATGTACCTGTGTTAAATCGTGGTATATTACGCCAGAGGTCATTGAGCGTCCAGTTGTTATATCATTATTTGGTATGACTGGAACTGGCAAAACCTCCTTAGTTCGTCGTTTATTAGGGCTCTTAGGTCTTAATCGAGCAGTATTTTTCGATTGTGGCCAGGAGAGTAATAATAATAAGTCTGATAATTTAACAGATCTAATTCGTAAGTATCTTTGTATTGATGATGATGATGATGAGACTGAAGCAGTTGGGTCAGATAATATGGTATTTGTGATTGATGAATTTCAGTATGCCAGAACGTTAGATGAGAGTGGATCGGAGGTAGAGAAATCAAATCTTCGTCCTCTCTGGCAGATTGTTGATTCTGGTATATTAGATTATATTGACACAGATTGGAGAATTTCAGCTGTTAACGCTTATTATTCTGATCTTGAGGCCTGGGTACAAGAATTAGGTAGAGTTATCCCTATTCATAATCTACGTCTGGTTAATAAGGAGGATAGTAGAAGTCTTAGACAAACATTAGGTTGGTTATATTTTGGAGATTCTATATTACCAACAGTTAATCCAAAGAAAGAAGATGGTGATGATGAGGAAGAGGAGCTGTCTGTTATTTTACCTTCTCAAGTCATAAACAATCTACTTTACATGAATAAGAGGGGTTCTAATATAACTCGACCAGAATACTATGCTCATCTAAAGAGTCTCGAAACGGTTCAAGAATTATTGACTGAGTTAAAGACAATGTTAACTAATTCAAGTAAACCAAAGCAAGTTGATTGTAGGAAGTCTTTAGTATTTGTTTTAGGTAACATTGATGAAGCGTTTATTGAGGGTCTTGAGATTACGGCAGATGTTGATGCTGATGTTTTTTACAAGGAGACAAAAGGTATAACCATCTCAGACATTAAGAATTCATTAAAGAAAAGATTTAGGGCAGAGCAGATAGCAAGACTCGGCAATAATATCATCCTATATCCTTCTCTCAGAAAATCAGACTTCGAATTAATTATTGAAAACGAAGTACATAGAATTGAGAGAAAATTTCAGGATGAGAATGGATTTGCCGTGAAAGTTTCTGATAATATGAGGAAACTATTATATTGTGAAGGTGTCTATCCAACTCAAGGAGCACGACCAATCTTTACAACGATTTCATCATATCTTGTCCCATTCTTATCTGATGTAGTATTGAAGGGTAAGGCATGTGAGATAGATGTAGAGGATCCTGAATCTGGCTATAATGTTCAATTCAAGACTATCCTATTAAAGTATGAAAACGGAGAAGTTGATAAAAAACAGGTCAGATTAGTTCTTGGAGAGTTAAGGGATCCGAATTTATCAAAGTACAAATATGCTGTTGCTGTTCATGAAGCTGGTCACGCGATTGTTTCATATGTAAGTAAAGGAATTATACCTATTGAAATTGTAGCAGTAACATCAGATGGAAAAGGCGGCTATTGTATTTCTAGAGGTCGAAAAGAAGATACCCTAAGCTTTTATACCCGTCGAAGCATACAGTCTCAAGTAATGATTGGATTGGCAGGTTATGAGGCAGAGAGATTAGTTTTCAAAGATACTCAAAGGTCGGAAATTCCATTAGGTTCTATAGATGACTTGAAAAAATCTTGGGAGCTCTTGTCGCGATATGCATATAAAGGTGGATATTTTGGATCTAGAGTATTTGAACATTCTAGTACATGCCCTAAGTTTGAAGATGCATATAGAGTAGGATTTGATGATACTAATCTTGAGCAACTCTTACTATTAGAATGGGAGACAATGGAGAAAGCAACGAAGGCAATTCTACAAGACAACCTCGGCCTTTTGAAAGAAACTGCCTTAGAATTAGGTAAACGTGGTAGGCTCTCTGATGAAGAATTCGAAGCTATCATTAAGAGAGTTGGTGTTAAAGGAGAGTTGTATGTTGAAAACTTAGATCAATACAAGGAAGCAATTGATCAACTTTAAAAAATAAGAAGGAACTATATCAAAGATTAATTTCTAAGATATAATTCCTTTTTTTTTATGATACTATTCCACAACTAAAGTGCCTAGATCTTAATACTTTAGTTCCTCTCTTTCCCTGATAAACAACCAATCCAAATTTCTCTAGATCAGTCATTATAAAGTTTAAGGATCCAATAGTCATGTTCTCTAGTGTAGTATCTTTACAATCACACGCCAAGTCATCGTCATTAACAATTAACTGTGGCTCATTCTTAACAACTACCATTCTAATTCAGTTACTTTAGTTGGTTCGTCATCAATTCGAATACCAGAATCAGATAAAGGTAATTTTTCTTTTTTCTTCTCCTCTTCTCGAATTGAAAACATAGGGAGTGGATGCTTACCAACAAGTTCCATATCCATCAATTTCTTAATCCAATTTGTTAAAGTATAAAGTTTGGATTTCTTTGAGCGATTTCGGATATTGTCGTAAAGCTTATCTATCACCTTCTTTATCTTAATATATTCTTTTTTATTAGGATATTCTTGGAGTGATGGAACTTCTCCGATTATGTCCAAGATTTTATTTATCAAGACTATTATAGCATCGGCCCGGGATAAACCTCTTCGTGTTAGTTTCTTATGTTCCTTTACTATAATTTGCTTGTATAGATAAATAATTCTCTGGTAAACATCTTCCTCTTCATCTGTTACTTCATCAAATAGAGTAGTATAGGCAGATTGAAGAGTTCGATTATAAGTTAGAACAATACCAAAAAATCTCTTCTCTTCCGCTAATTCATCCTTTAGCTCATAGAATAAATTACGACTTAGGTAAAGAAGACCAGAAACATATAAGAATGTCCCAACCTGCAGTGATGATGTTGTTCTTCCAAATAAATAATCTTTCATTCTATTCCAAGTTGTCTAGCGAATTCAATGACATGCTCTACTTCTTGATTCTCGAGGTCCTTTATCCATTCACCAACCGTCATGTCCATACCGCCGACAGCTTCATTATCTGTCTTTCTGAATGCGGTAATAATACAATTCATAGGCTGTTGAAGGTAAAGTTGGATGCATACGCGATTAGGACCTTCTTTAGGATCTATATTTATCTCTAACTGCTCCTTACCCTCTAGTGATGCATCGTTTATGGCTTTAGCAATGTCAGAAATAACGGATCGCTTCACCAAATTGATCTGCTCTTTGTAATTTTTCATACGACTTAATTAGTTTTTTGTTAGACTCAATCTTCCAGACTTTATCTATCTCCTTACTGAATGAAGAACTGAATCGATGTTGTAGCCGGAGATCTTCATAAATTCGACACTTTAAATTCTCTCGCTTAAAATCATCTTTCTTAAATAACCTCTCCCGACAATTCCAGACCCTTTTTAACATCTTTTCTCTCTTAGCATGAAATAAAGTGTAAACCTCTGGAACATCTAAAAACCATTCATCCAGAAAATTATCACGAAAACCCCACGACTCTAGGTATAAGTGCATTAGTTTTTCATCATATGCACTGCCTTCTCGAGTCGAAATTCTCTCGTGAAATGGATTATCATGGCGGTATGTTAAGAAACGTGAGACTGGCTTATCAGTAAAACCTACTTTTAATGAGGTTCTCTTTCGCCCAAAACTTCGTATTAAGTATAACATACATTCATTTATAAAGAACTGGACTACCTCATAAACGCAAAATAATAGTTTTAGGCCGTCTTTTCCTTATAAATGACCAATTAAAGTTATAAAACAAGCAAGTCAATTTTCTTTTGGTAAGTAAGGTAGTTCGTGATGAATAGCCTTACTTTTTTTCTTGGCTCAAAAAATAATGAATGCCTTATATATGAGAGAAAATGTTTAACTTAAAAAAAATAAAAGGAATATGACAAATGGAATTGTAGGTGGTATTACTACGGCCACTCTTTCAAGCTATCTTAGAAACTCAGAAATGAGAGCTAAGTTTAGGTTTAAAAATGACGTAATACTCTACTTGAAGCGGACAAGGAGTCCTAAGAAGTATTATGATGAACTTAGATGTAACTTAACCAAATACTGGTTAAAGTACAAAGCAAAAGGGAAGTATGTTGATTTTAAGGAGATAAAACATCTTCTCTGGGAAAACACTAAGGGGATGAAATAATTCCCCTTTATTTTTTCTGTGGCGTCTGTATTCCTTATAAGTGATAATATGTGTTTTACAATGCAGTCATGAAAAGATCGTAAGGGGAGAATAGTCTGAGATAGATAGTTCTTCCCGTTTATTTTTGGAGAGAAAAAAAAGAGAAAGGAATTTAATTTTCCAATCTCTTTAATTTTTTTTTTGTTAGTTTATCTCTTAAAGATAGCTCCAAGAAATGTCAAAATCATGTTGAGTATAAGTGTAGCTCCCCATGCTGACCAAAAGCTTATTTGTGGTTCTCTCGGCCAAACATTATTCCAAACTGCCTCTACTGCTAAAGCTTCAAGTGCTCCGAATCCTACTGTTGCCAATATTATCAACAAAACTAGGCATCCGCAACCACCGTATACAAGGAAAGCGTCTCTCTCGTCATCTGCTAAGAATTTACTCCACTTCTTCATGTTAGATAATGTTTTGTAAGGTTCCATCATTCAATACGTCGTTCAGCTCTACTTTAATGTCTGCCTCTGACTTATCTTCTGTCATTGTAGTACCTTTAGCTGTCCACCAAGTTTTGAGAAGATCTAAGCTAGTAATAGGTCCTTCTTGTTTCATGGCCTTTACTACATTGCTCTCTCGACTTCCCTCAAAGGTATACACTGGAAGGCCTGTATCTGCTACCATAATGAATGATATAGTTCTTTCCCATCTATCGACTAAGAAAGCATATACATTACTGATATTTCCCGCCAGTTTGAATCTCTTCTTTGGACTTTGGGAAATTTGATTCTTTTTGAGTTTCTTTGATTTATCATCCTCGAGTTCATCAAATCCTACCCAAGCATCAAGGCTATCAAGTGTTCTGCCCTTATAGTTTCTGACAGAAGCGATAACATATCTCCAATCATCCTTTTTCCCATCCACTTTAATCTGGATAGTTTCTTGGCAATTTCCTTCTATATTTAGGACATCACCTGAATGAATACAGATATTACCACAAGACTTATAACTAGTATTCCATCCTATTGACATTACGCCTGTTCCATCGTCACTTAATAGGATGCCATAAAGGTCCAAATCTTCTGGTGTTTTGTCTTGGATCCATTGGCAGAAAATATTGATTCTCTTCGTGTTTTCTCCTAGTTTAAACTTTGTTCCTCTAGGTATTGACATGTAAGAGTCCCTAACAATGTATGGAATAGGAACTTGAGCTAAATCAGGATCAATCCATACCTTTTTCCCTTCCATCTCTGTATTATCCTCTTTCTCTGAGTTTTTCTTTACATTATCCAGGATTTTATATCCAAGAGTTTCTGTAAAGACTTCAACCACATTAATATTGAGTTTTGGGAGGTCAGGAATTCTCTTTTCTACACCAGTCAACAGTTTTACTTTTCTAGGAATATCTCCATCAAACCCCTTCTGATTCACATATTTCCAGTAGAGTTCGATAAGAGTTTTGTTATTCATTCCGTCGGTATTGAGGAAAATATCAAAAACTTTCTCATCAGTACCTTCTTTAACTCCTCGTCTAATTAGTGAGTCAAATCGTCGTATCAATTCACCGGGTCTTTTAGCTATTTCCTGGGTGATCTCTACTACTGGCTTCCCCTCATCATACATAGCTTGGATTTTAGCATTCCAGGTTATATATTTCTTTGAGAGTTCGTTAGTAAGAAGTGTATGGAAGAACTCGGATGCTTTTGGATATTTGGTTTTGAAATGTTGTGGATGTATTCTTTCGTTTAGTAACATCCAATCCCCATAAAACCTACTTTTCTTAGCATCCGGAATAGTCCCATACAAGCTCTTTTTCTCTACCATTTCTTCTATCATTCCCATAATTCTTTTTCTTTGAATCATTGGAAGAGATTTCAGCTTACGCCATCTTGGATTTGGTACTACTTTTCTCCAAGCCGAATTTACTTCTTTCTTAACCTTTTCTAGTCTCGTCGAGGAAGTCAGAATATAGAAAGCATATCTCAGAACATCATTGATATCTTTTGGCTTTATATCATCACTAATCATCATCATCTTTGCCATTCTCTCTTTGTTAGGAATCTGGTCTGGAATGATAAAGTTAAGTCTTCCCTCCTTTTTCTCTAGCATAAACCATTCAAGTATTTTCTCTTGGTCTAGGGAGAGATTACCAGCCATTTGAAGAAAACGAGTCGGAATATTCAAAAACTCTTCTTCATTAATTGGCTTGAGGATGATGTAATCTGAGTCTTGATCTGCCTTAGGAAGTTGACCAGTGATATTCCTGACTTGATTATAAACCTCTTCCTGTTCTTTCTTAAGGTCATCAAAGGATTTATTAATGACTTCGTCGGGGAAATTAGGATACATAACTTTCCAGGTCTTATCCAAACCTTCCTCTTTTACAATTTCTGGTATGACCTCTTTATATATCCTCTTCACTTCATCTTCACTTAGAATATCAAGAAAATCAGGGCTCAAGGTATATCCGATCTTCTGCAGCTCTTCATTCAGTGCTACAATCTGTGCGGTCAACTCTGGACTCGTGACATCTCTTTTCTTACTATTTGTATAAAGTTTGTTCTGCTTAAAACAAATTAAATCTTTCTTCATAATTTCATTCTTTTTTAAATTTCAAATATAAGGAATAGAAACCTTATAAATGATGAATATTAAGAAGATATTTGAAGTTTTAATAACTGAACTTTATAGTACATTTGGAGATATTAATATTTATTGGTTTGGAACAGAGGATACGACACTTAATATAACTATTAGTGATTACCATATTTCTATTGTTCCTAACTTTGTACCACAGGGTTTATTATATGGAACGGTATCAGGGTTGGAATACTCTAATTATAGTAGTATAAATTATTGCTACAAAACATTCGATATTAATAGCCCTCAACCAGCACAGGATATACTTGATTGGATTTACTCTGTTATAATTGATTGTCTATGAAATTAGTAAAAGCAACGTGGAATGGTATAACGTTAGAATTTCCACCAAGTGATACTGACAACATCTATAATTTTCCTAGTAATGAGGAGAAATTAAGTGAGTGGTATAACTTTGATGAGAAGTATAATAATGTTTTAACCCACTTGATTAATTATTGGAAGGTTTATAAAGAGGGTATTGAAGTGGAGTTTTCAAATGGCTTGGCGTATAAGTCTGTGTTTGAAGAGGAAAAGTTACAGTCAGAGACATTAACCATTGGTGGAGTCTTATACTTGCATTGGAATAGTGAATCAAATATACCTGAAGTTGGTGATGCCTATGGCGAGTCTTTTATCGAGTTTGACAATCTTCTAGACTCATTCTCCTATTCTACATATGATGGAGATTATAAAAATAACCTTCCTCTTTTACTCATGCAAACCAAATTTGGTCTAGACATTAGAAATTATTTTGATACCAAGATTTTTAGTATAATTAATCTTGATACTCTACTATATACTGTAACTTCTCGTACTAGCCCTGGTACTTTCTTAGATCATTTCTTCTCTTATGACCAACTCCAGGCTCTTAATTTAACTCAAGAAACAAAAGTAATAGATCTTTGGAATAGAGTTATGCCTGCGTTATTTGGTGATGCATGTACTGGTGTTACTAAGAATGGTATTTTAACTCCAGGCTTTAAAGATGAATTTAGCATATCAATGATGGGAACTGGATTTAAGAAAGTTTTGGTAATTGTGGCGCTAATAGCATTTTCTAACAACGCAACTATACTATTACCAGACTTAGAAACGGGTCTTCATCCAATCTTAAGGAATACTGTATTAAGTTTGATTAGGAATAGTAAGGTAGGAACGTTTATCTATAAAAGTCACTATAAATGAGAATTGATTTACCTATTGTCAAGAGAAGAGAATCTGAAGTCTATCGAAGTAATACAACAATGGAAGTAGTAAAGGTTCTAGTTATCGAAAGGGAAGAGAAGTCATTTTGGTTTCGATTGTTCCCTAAAAAGATAAGAACTAAATGGGCCCTTAAAACTGCCTTCCTTAATGCTCTGGTTACTAAGAAGACAATAACGGGAGATGAAAAAGAAAAATTAAGAGGGCCGGAATTTAAAAGTGGATGGGTTTACTCCTTTTTTCCTATTTCTGGCTCTCTTGAAAAACTTATGGAAGATATAGAATCACAACTACCAGAGAGAAAAAATATCGTCCTAATTAAAGCGCAGATACCAAAAGGGACAGAGTATTATGTGGATTCTAATGTCTTGAGAAGTGGTTATATCAAGACAGCTTCTACCACATTAAATTTGTCCCCTGAAATTCTCTGCGCAAATTTTAAGGACGAATGGCTCCTAAAATTAACTGTCGAAAAACTAAAGAGATTATGAAGAAACTATATTGTTGCTCCTATTTTGAATTCTTAGACTTAGTGGAATTAAATAAATGGGATGAGACATTGCCAGAAGGATTATCAATTATCTCTATCTGCAATACTAAAGAATGTCAAGACTATTACCTTACCGAAACACAAGAACATAAACTACCGGGAGGACCTAAAGTATTAAATCTTGACTTTGATGATGTTTCCTCTGATTGGATAGATTGGAAAGGACACATATTTTATGGACTATCTAAAGACCAAGCTAAGGAGATAGTGGATTTTATTGAGAAGAATATTGGTGATGATTTTATTATACATTGCTTGGCAGGAAAATCTAGAAGTCAAGGAGTAGTCCGATTTATTCTAGATACTTACCCTGGACAAATTTATCAAACTAGAGAGGATAATCCATGTAATAGCCCAAATTATGACGTGGTATCTAAACTAAAGGCTGAATGGCGAAGTCAAAATGAAATTGAAAATAGTTAAATTATTAAAGGAGTTTGAAAAAGTTCATAATTTTTCAGACAAAGGCACAATTATCTTTGGCTTCTATAGACTTTTAATGGCTAGAATGTGTTGTAATGGAATAATCCTAGTGGAATCTCTTGGGGGAAGACGAGCTGTTGAAGGTAAAGTTTTAAACTTTGATGATATAACCTTCAAGATTGTCATTAGAGGAAAATTATATGAAATTTTAAAACAATACTTTATAACAGTTAAAAAGGGAAAACTAGTGAATGTTATAATAGGAAAGCCCGACGAGGAAGATAAAAATAAAGATGTATCTAGAAGAAGGATAAAATACTTCTTTGTTTATGAAAAGAAAAGATGAAATTATCTGGAATAAGATTAAGTAAAAAGATGATACAAGAATCTTTCACCATTTTTGTTAATCTAGACATCATTTATCTTATCGTAGGTTACTCTCTTCCTATTTTATTTAGTCTAAGTAAGGAATGGCGAATAACCCCAAAAACAGTGGCTTTAGTTGATGAGTTAAAAAGAAAATCAACTACCCATTCCCTTAATGTTTCCTTTACTCCCAGAAGTCTATATATTACTTGCTCTCCAATAAAAAATCTGCCGGGAACTCTATATATTTCGTTTAAAGCAGATGTAATGAGTAGTAAGATAATTCATGTTCTTGTAAGTGATCACCTAAGCGACGAAAGTAGGTTTCTTAAATTTACTTATTAAATAGAATTAATGAAGTTAATTTATTATAAGACAATATTATCATTATCTTCATCATTACCTAAACCCATACCAGAAGCACTATATTGGATACAAGTTATGGCATATCTAGTTGCTAAAGGAATGAATACATCTGCGGCTCTAGTAATATTAGACACTGTTCTTTCCAAAACGATAGATAAAGTGATACGTGCTAACTCTACTATTGAACTAAGTGACTATGATTTTACTTTTGGAATTTTTGTCAGCATGGTTTTATCAAACTTGGATGAAGACGTTGTTCAAATTGAGGCTAGGTTTGATTCAAGAACAGGCAAAGCAGTGGCAGATAGTTTTAGATGGAGGATAGCTCAATGAAATTACTACACATTAAAATTGCCAAGAAGTTCGATGAGTCTGATCTAACTAGACTATTTATTTTTATTACTCATCGTTATATAAGTTTAGCGATGTCTAACAAACTCTATTCTGATGAGTTTAAAAGAACTTTTTACTGTAAGAAAGAAAAACTACTCATAAAAGTAACAGACCTCACAAATTCCTATATTCGATTTACCTTATATGAAGGAGGAGAAAAGATGAAGATTATTATGTTAGATTATGAACTAACTGTAGTGCCTACAAAAATAGTCTTCCTACGTTTTAGAGAAGCTATTGATTATACTGTAACAAAGGCATGAAGCTAAAATGCATTAAGGAGATAAAAGAAAATCCATTAGTAGCTTATTCTGTTTATCATTGGTTTTGTGATACTATAAACAATAGCTTTTATAGTTTTATTGAATTAGGATCGCACGAGAAGATAGTAATAAATTTTCTTTCTTCTTCTCCACCAATGACTTTTTTAATGATAACAAGGGTGAAAAATAATATTAATATTGGAGCATGGAGAGTAGCAATAAACATAATAAATAAATCTATTAAATATTATAGTCAGGAATATACAATGCCATGAAACAGGTGTGCATTAAGAGAGCTAAGGAGAAGACATCTGTAAGAGTAAAAGTCCATCCAATCTTAATCTATTCCGTGTTATTTTGGATTAGCCGCGGACGAGGAGGATATGAAGCTATTGAGTTAATTCCAAAAAAATTTATAGTAGTATATAAGAGACTAGGAGATCAGTTGAACTCACAATGGACCGGACTTAGTATTAAACTGGTTGAAGATTCTAAAAAAATTAAAGGGTGGACTGTTATGATAGACCCATATAATAACAATAAAATTCTTTATATCTTTAATGAAGTTTAATTGTGTTAGACATGCAGAGAAGGTGAAACCAAGAAAAATTGAGTTAGACCATTTTCAACGCTGCTTACTATTCTATATTGTTTATAAATGGCTAAATAAGAGACAAAGCGTAGAAAGATTTTTACTGACGATACAATCAAAGCGCTTTACTATAACAATTGAGCAAATCGATAAGGAAATACTAGGGAAATTTACCATAAAGATCTCTATAATAAAAACAATTAGTAACACTTGGTCTAACAATCTATATAAAGTTACTATTGATAAACAAACAAGAAGAATTCTACAGGTAAGCTATAAAATATGAATCTGGTAATTTTCCATTAAATCAAAAATCTTTATTCAAAATGAAATTCAAAAATATTAAATGAAGTTAATAATTTTAAAGATAAAGAAAACTTACGACAAAAGCTACGTTAGTAAATTGCCTTGTCTTGATGTTTTAATTTACTTTGCTATTAAATATTTCATTTATAGACAATCGGGTAAGACAATTTACTCAGAGGACTTTATTTATACATCAAGTGACTTCAGTAAGAGGGTTCAAATTTGTGTTATTGCTAGTAGCCCTCATTTCTCAATCTACAGAAATACTAGAAGAAATTTTCATGTAGTTGTAGAGATAAGGAAGAAAAGAACTAATAGCAAATTACCTAGATTTAGAATAAGGTGTATCTAAGATGAAGATATTTTACTTTAGGAAAGCGAAACGTTTAGAATCCTCAATGATATTTTCACCTACCGATAAAATTTGTTATTTATGGATTGTTATATTTGTTTATCAATTCGAATTTAACAAGTATATTCCAAAAAGACCATCAAATCCATACTACACAATTCTTCTAGATAAATTTGGGAGTAATAAAACAAAGAATGG
>AUXO011850000.1_pt1 | contig 16382 bp, 10 predicted proteins | sample 768731 | NCBI WGS metagenome assembly AUXO01 (sample SAMN02715735, study PRJNA202380) | gut metagenome | biome: sheep rumen | host: Ovis aries | place: New Zealand: Palmerston North
CAGACCCCACAAAAATCTGAACCTAAAGTAAAGGCTAAACCAAAGACTAAACCTGAGCCTAAGAAGGCAGATCTCCCCAAAAATGAGATGGGGCAGCAGGGAACTTATGTTATCCTTGCAGCTGTATCTATAATCTGTGTTGCGATCCTGATAGCTGTTGCCATTAAGAACAGACAGGGAATCGCAGATCTTGCAAGAGCCGTCGGTGGTGAGAGTCAGATCTCGTCAGAAGAGTCAGCTGTCATATCGGGTGATGAGAGCAGGGCGGCCCAAGCTGCTTTAGCCATACAGGCCTCTGCTTCAAGTGAGGAGACTACTCCGCCTGCAACTCCGACACCTACGCCGGTGCCTCTTGCAGAAGACGCGCCAGATCTTACAGGTCTTGTAGTAGTCTTAGACCCGGGACATCAGGCAGAGACCGACTATGGTATGGAGCTCCTTGATCCCGATACCACCATTACCAAATTAAGATGTACATCAGGCGCCACAGGCGTTGCGGCAAATGTTAAAGAATATGAGCTCACTCTGCAGATAGCTCTCATAACCAAGTCTTATCTCGAAGGCTGCGGCGCAAGCGTAGTCATAACCAGGGATACCAATGACGTTTATCTGTCCAATCAGGAGAGAGCAAATCTTGCCATAGCCTCATCACCGGATGTGTTTATCAGGATCCATTGTGACGGAGCGCCGGATTCATCGATAAGCGGAGTCAGGGTATATGTTCCCGAGAGCGGTTCATATACAAACTCATCTATCAGGATGGCAGATACATTAGGTCAGCTCGTAGCTGATAGCAGGGGTACGGAATATCTGGGTTCTGTAGCCACGGGGCTATATACAGGCCTTAATTATGCTGATTCCATCAGATCTTTTCAGCTCGTCTGCGGATATATATCCAACAGCGAAGACGAGAAGGCCCTAACAGAAGAAGATACGCAGTATGCGATAGCAGATGCCATCGCAAGATTCTGCGACACGATCAAATAACAGGAGGAACTGACAATGGCAGAGTTTACAAGCAATGACATCAAAGACCTATCAAAGCTTAAGAGCGTAGAAGAGTTCGATGCCAAGCAGGCAGCATCTGAAGAGATCAAGAACGAGTTTAAGGCTCTTAAAGAAGTCGAAGAGATGAAGAGCAGGGTAGAGACCATGTCTATGGTCCTTCATGCTATGTGGCTTCTTCTTAAGGAGAAGGGTATTACGAACGAAGATCTCGATGAATCTATCAAGACTGTAATAGAGCTTGATAAGCGCAAGAATTTCAAGACACAGATCCAGTGTCCCGACTGTGGTAAGCAGATGCAGAAGATGGAGAATAACAGATTCCTCTACAGATGTGTCTATTGCGGCGCTGAGGATTTTGCAAACCCTTATAAGAAATACGACGCCATTGATCTTTCAGCTCCTGTACCTGAACCGGAGGTTACCGAGGAAGAGAAGGAACAGGACGAGATGAAGCAGGCAGAAGAGATCATCAACAGCTCCTATGAACCTTACGATGTAACTAAGGACTTGAAATTTGACGAAGAGGACTTATAATACACTACTACCTGTTGCATGGGAGCCCTATTTGGGGATGTACCGGTTTCGACGGGGTCGAAGAAACCGGGGAAGCGGGTGGAGGATCCTCGTTGGCCTCCTAAATAAACGAGGACTAGCAAGTAATTGCTGACACAACAGAGCTCGTAGCAGCCTAAGGCTACCGTAACTCCGACGATCTGTAATCGGGGATTACGTACAACGCAGACCTTGCCCGGGAGAGGTTAAAAGGGATGTCCCTCCGTCAAAGCTTTGAGACGGATGCGCGACATTAATTCATGAAGCTACCGGAACCGACACCTGTCAGCAGGTTACGCGGGAATGGAAATAATCCAAATACTGACTGCACCCGGAGAAGCCCGATGGATTTGATTTCGGACATGGGTTCAACTCCCATCATCTCCACCATTTGCTCCCTAAGCAAAGGTATATGATACTTTATAGAACTTTAGACCGTCCCACTCATTCAATCGGGGACGGTCTTTGCTTGATATTAAATGTAACACGGCTGAAACTTTTGCTGTGGCTTTCAATGGTAAAATAGACAATAGCTTATTGTCTAAAAAGGGGGCGCGCTTTGGAATTCACATATTCGAATGACGGTTTTTTGCCGTACGATTCTTTTGACTACATATTCAGCGAACGTGAACTGCCGGAGTTCGGCAAGGTCAGATCGCCTTACGTTAAGCCTCTTACCACATGGAAGTTCTTCCTTGCGGGAGGTCCGTCGGAAGTTCCTTTTGGCTCGACCAAGATATCTTTCGACGATTCCTTTTGGGGACTTATAGATACACCTTCGACCTGGCAGACAGAGGGCTACGGCCTTCCGCAGAATCTTATATATAACTACCCGGAGATAATCAGGAACGGTACAGACAAGAAGGATCTGACCATAAGTGACAGATACATGCTTCAGTCTACAACGCCTGAAGATGACGAGACGGGTATATACAGGACAACATTTATCCTTGAGCCCAAAGACATAGAGAGGGCTATATATCTTGAGGCATCCGGTATCTGCGGAAGCTTCGAGGTCTATGTAAATGACACACTGGTAACGAAGTCGCATGCCATATATACCCGTAAGAGGCTGCTTCTGTCAGATTACGTAAAGACGGGTATCAACCATATCGTTATCATCGTTAACAGATATGACAGAGATGACAGCGGACACATAATCCTTGATTCTATGAATTATGGCTTTGCCGGCATCTTCAGGCCCATTATGCTGGTTGCAGATTCCCTGCTCGAGATCTCCAATCTGCATCTTAAAGTCGAATACGTTCCTGCCGCTTATGTAACCGAAGTTGCCAAGCTTGACGGACTTGCAGAAGCCGGCAAGGTGGCAAGGGTGCCTCACGGCGACTTTATGATCAAGGTGGATCTCAAGATCAAGAACCATACGAATTACATGATACCTTATTCCGTCAGGATCTCTCTTCTTGAGGCCTGCGCTGAATATGATCCCTATAAGCTCCCCTTTGTCGATATCAAGAACCAGAGCAAACCTATCGTGGGCGTTATCGACAGCGGCAAGGAAGTAAGGGGACAGACGGACTTTGTTGCCCTCAATGTGGCACAGTGGTCTGACTGTACACCTGTTCAGTATGACATTGTTTTCGAGGTTCTTAATTCTGACGGCAATGTGCTCTGTGCAAAAAAGAAGAGATTCGGCTTCAGGACCACAGAAGTGGTACACGATAAGCTCAATGTCAATGACAGAAGAGTTACCCTTAACCTGACTCATTACTATGAATTTGATCCTGTAGGCGGTATAAGTGTTCCCCAGGACCGTATGCGTCAGGATATTATCCTGATGAAGAGAATAGGCATCAACGGCGTAATCGCAGACGGATTCCCTCTGTCTGACGATTTCCTTAATCTGGCTGACCAGTATGGTATGTATGTTGTCGCCACATCTCACTATTCATTTATGAAGGATTATATCGAATCCGCTATGAACCACCCTTCGATAGTTATGTGGGGTGTTCAGGATGCAGGATTCGATCATGATAAGGCCCTAAGCGTTAAGCATCAGTGCCTCATGATAGATGACACAAGGCCCTGGTACTGCAGCAGTGAAGGCCACAGGGTCGCAAGGTCAAGACAGTCCAAGACCATAGAGGCCGTATCGGATATGAGGCCGCTTCCTAGTGAGGCCGGCGCCATATATGGTCCCTGGGTGGACCTGTGTCTTGACAGGGCTTCTGTTTTCGGCAAGAACAAGACAGGCAGAAACCTCTTTAATACCATTGCCGGAAGAACAAGGTTTACCGATGATGACACTATGTATAAGTGGATCCATCACGCAGATCTTGTTGGCGGCAAGAATAAAGAAGAGTCATGTATTGGTCAGGGTATTGTTGACAGTGAACGTAATCCCCATCCTTCTTATCTTGATATCAAGAAGCAGTGCCAGACTGTTAACATCTTTGCAAATGTATCAGATCCGGCAACGCTTACCATGCGTAATACCAACCCCTTTGCCTACACACCGGAACTGGATCTTGAGTGGAAGATCCTGTTGGGCGGACAGCCTATCGTATCCGGAAGAGGCGCTATAAATGAGATCGAACCCTTCGGCTCAAGGACGCTTAAATTCCCCTTCGATGTGGATGTGTTCAAGAGTCCGGGATGGGCACAGGGTAAGGCTGAGTTTGTTGAGATGTATGCAACAGCTATCTCTCACGAACTGGTCTTTGACATAACGCTCAAGCTCCATAAGGATACATACTATGCCAAGGCAGGGTATGAGATCGCCTTCTATCAGGATGTTCTTTCTGATAATGTGGCTTCACCTTCAGGCGCCGATAACGAGGCCTCAGGCATCGGGGCAGGGCAGAAGGAAGATGTATTGGGCATAGAGGCAGGAAGCGCTCCTGATAACGATGAGCTACCGGCTCTTAAGGATGCCGGCAGCGACGATCAGATGCCTGAGGTAATGGATGATCTTCCTGAAGGAGAGATCATCAAGGCAGGCGACATCGTATCTCCCGATGTTCCGGCAGAGGATCTCCCCGGCGAAGAGTCCATCACAGATGTTATCAACGAGACAGATATCATGGCTAATTCCGAAGGACTCAGCATCGGCAACCAGGAGATGAGGATCGGATTCTCCAGGTCTGAAGGAAGCCTTACAAGGCTCGACATTGCAGGCTTTAATTTCCTCATGGGTACTGTTAAGCCGAGTTTCTACAGATGTCCTTCTAATATCGACAGAACAGACAAGAGCTTTATCCTTGCCAAGACTATCTTCTCCAAGGAGTCTGACTACGAACACATCCAGAAGAGCCTTAAGTACGTAGGATGCAACTACGGAGTAAAGGACGGGGTATTCTCACTCATATCAAGGTATAAGTCTTTTGCAATGTCAGGTGACGTTATCCTCTATTACGAAGTGCCCTCATCAGACACTCTTAATATCACACTTGATTTCACACCGAAGTATGACATGGTAAGATACGGCATCAGATTCCCCATCGTAAAGGATGATATTCTCTGTTCCTGGTACGGAAGAGGCCCCGGTGAGTCTTATGTTGACCGTAAGAATGCCGCAAGACTCGGCATGTTTGCAGCAGGTGCAGATAAGATCTATCACCCTTACGCAAGACCTGCCGAGAACAGCTCCCATGCCGATACCCAGATAGTAAACATCAGCAATTCAAGAGGGGATAAGATCTCCATCAAGCGTATAACAAATACACCGAAGTTTGATTTCACTGTTCTCCCTTATACGCCGGAGCAGATGAATGAATACCTCCACGAGGAGCAGCTCATGAACAATGACTTCTGCGAATTCTTCTGTGATTTTGCCTCCAAAGAGATCGAGCGTACGAGAGATAATATCTCATCCCAGCCCATCAAGAAGGGTGTTCACTACCGTGAAACATTCCAGTTCAAATTGGAGAGCAAAGGCTGATCAGTTAAGATCAGGTTTGTAGACAGTTGCCTTACCTTCACCGGCGATCCCGAATACGGGATCGCTTAATTTTCCTGCCGCAAGAGTGGACTGACTCTCCTCGTACATGTACATGCGGGAATCGATCATGTCTATGTTGTGGAGCGTCATGGCTTCCGGAATAGCGGGAACCTGTATGGCGCCCCATTCCTGAATACCGTGGTGTGAGGCTATAAGGTGCTTAAGGAGTCTTACCTCTTCTCTGTTATATGTCTCATGACCTGCCAGGGTATCAGCTCTTATAACCTCGCTGTCTATCATCTCGATCCCTATGAGGCTGTGCCCGAAAAGCCTGCCGTCAACAGTATATGAGGCTCCACCGTTAGGGCTTGTCTCAAGTTCCCTGATCTTACCGATATCATGGAGAGCCGTACCGCAGATAAGAAGTTCCTTGTTAAGGGCAGGGTATACCGAGCAGGCTGCCTCTGCCATATCGACCATACGGGATGTGTGATATACAAGACCACCGTACAGATTGTGATGCATTGCCTTGGCCGCTGATGACATGATGATCGCTTTGGAATTAGCCATAAGAAGACGCATGGTGAGCGCTATGAGGGAGTAGTCATCATCAGGCACCCTCATATTTGTCATGTCGTATGTTCTTGAAGATGCCGACTTAACCTTGCGGCATATGTTGATGAACAGGTCCTCAGGCTTTTTTGGCGGCATCTTGATGAGTTTTGACATCTCGTCTTGATTAAGAGTTGCCGGGTCTATGGCATCTACCGTATAGTTCTTCTGCTCGTTATAAAGGGAGACCCGCAGGTTGCAGTCAACGGCGGAATAAACGATGATACCCCTCTCTTCAAGGTCCTCCTTAGTTGTGTTATTAAAAAGATTTGCCGTAGCTTCTACCTTGCCGTCAGATAATGTGAGTCTTACATAAGGATCGCCCTTCTTGGTCTGGCGCTGCTCGATAGCTGTTATAAGGAGCGTCATCCAATAGGAGTTATTGACCTCAGTATCATTGAATCTAACTGTGTACATAGAATTACCTCTTCCTATCATTCTGAAATAATCCTATCACATAGAAGTTCCATTGTGTATAATGCCATGGGAGGAATGATATGCGATATAAAGCTGTTATATTTGATCTTGACGGTACTCTTCTTAATACCATCGATGACCTGGCTAGGTCGGTAAATGCCGCAAGGCAGATGAACGGCCTTAACGGTCAGGACACTGAACTTATCAAAACCTTTGTGGGTAATGGCAGGGTAAAGCTCATAAAGAGATCTCTTGATGCCGACCCCGGGGTCTATGACGATCAACTGCTCCAAAAAATGCTGGAGGATAATGCCTCTTATTACAACAGTCACTGCATTGGTGTGACAAAGCCTTACGACGGAATATCAGAGCTTCTGTTAAGGCTTAAGGGGGCAGGTATTATACTTGCATGTATATCCAACAAAGATGATGAACCTTCTAGTGAGCTCATAGAACACTTCTTTCCCGGCTTATTTGACTACGTGGCGGGGAGCAGGCCCGGTGTTCCGCGTAAGCCTGAAGCAGATGCTGTTATAACCTGTATGGATAGTCTCGGTTTATCTCCCGAAGAATGTGTTTATATTGGAGATTCCGATGTGGATATAAAGACGGCCATTAATGCGGGCATGGATTCCATATCCTGCGACTGGGGCTTTAAGACAAGGGAATTCCTTATTAGTTCAGGTGCCCGTAAGATCTGCTCAAGACCTGCAGATCTTTGGCAATTACTCTGATGTTTGTTTTTTAATAATTATTAGTATAATTAAGTGGAATTTGATTGCGCTCAAGGAGATTAATGGATGGATATATCATTTAAGATTACTAAGAAGGATCTGCCCAGACTGATAGGTGCTTTTATATGCTGCGCTGTCGGCGTAGGCTTTTCGGTTACGAGATTCAAGGATGCGATATTCTGGTATGTAGGTTTGTTCCTGCTGTCATTTATAACTGTCACAGTGAAGGATAAGGATTCGTGCAAGGGGGGAGCCAAGTACTTAAGACTTATCCCTGAAGTTATATATCCCATACTTGCCTCTTTCTTTACCATATTCTTTATGCAGCTTGTAAACCTTGTTGACCATGAAGTCATGAAGGATTTCAGCATGCTCTATAAGGTTATGTACTACACTGAGAAGACAAGATGGCTCAATGAGTCGATAATCGTTATCGGTGTATATTTCTTCCTCAGGCTCTGCCAGGTTCCCAGAAGGTTTGCCGCAGTGTTTACTCCGGTCCCGTTCCTTTTGCTCGGTGTCGTGGACTTCTATGTATTTGCTTCAAGAGGCCATGAGATCTTATTCTCAGATCTTCTCTCCGCAAGGACAGCCATGAACGTAATGGTGGCATATACTTATGATCTTACATTCCCCATCGTTTTCGTGATCCTGCCTTATGCACTCTACATAATCGCATGCCTGAGACTTAAGAACGATAAGCCTGTTACCAAGGCCTGGATAAGGGTTCCTGTATTTGCAGTCCTTGCTGCCTGCTTTATCGTAGGATATGTGTTCATGATAAAGGCCTGGAGCAAGACAAACCAGCCTCAGGACTGGGAGGATAAGGGATCCAGATATAACGGACTCCTCCTTAACTTCTCGCTCTCAGTTGCAACCATGTTCGCAGAACCTCCTGAAGGTTATTCCACACAGGCACTTGATGCGCTTATTGCTGATACCGGAGTGGATATGAGCTATAAGGGTGATGCGTCGGAGGCATCCAACATCATCGTCATAATGAATGAATCTTATATGATGGCCAAGGATTATATCTACATGCTCGGCTGTTACGAGGATCCTACACCTTACTTCAATTCCTTAAGTGAGAACACTCTCCACGGATATGCACAGTCCTCTGTATACGGCGGTAATACACCTAACTCCGAGTTTGAGTTCCTTACAGGTATATCTTTAGGTTACATGCCTATAGGTGCTGTTCCTTATACCCAGTATGTAAATCAGGACATGTACTCTCTTACCTGGGCACTTAAGAATATGGGATACTACACTACAGTTATGCATCCTTATCTTGCTTCAGGCTGGAACAGACCGAATGTATATCCTAAGCTCGGCTTCGATAAGATAATGTTTATCGATGACTTCGATTACACTCAGGATGACCTCCAGAGAGCAGATTACATGACAGACTCAGCTGCCTATAGAAACCTCCTGGATCAGATCCATCAGGCACCTGAGGGGCAGAAGACATTTACATTCCTTATCACAATGCAAAACCATGGCGGATATTCCGAAGCTTTCGATAACTTCCCTGTGCATGAATATGTAACCGGAACATATACCGGTGAAGACTTTAAGGTAAATACATACCTGACAGCTCTTTCTGAGTCAGATACGGCTCTTCAGGAACTTATCACCGCTCTCGAACAGGAAGATGAGAAGTACACACTCCTTATCTTCGGTGATCACCAGCCCCAGCTCAATGCATTTACAAACAACTTTGCACCCGGAAGAAATTCCAGCTGGCTCGTTCCTTATCTCATCTGGACTAACTACGACATGAATGATGAGCTTGAGCAGCAGTATGCAGAAGATCCGGTAGGCATCTCCAGCATCAACTACTTAGCCCTCGATGTCCTTAAGGCAGCAGGCGTTGAATACCCTGCATACTATCAGGTATTGAGCCAGATCAGAGCAGAGGTTCCTTCCATCAACTCTGTAGGCTATTACTCCAACGAGAGAGGACAGTTTACTTATCTTGCTGACGTTACGACGGATGCAGACAGGAATATTCTTACGCTCTACAGATATATCCAGTACAACCTGGTATTTGACAACGCAAGATCTGATTTTGAGAATTCGTTACTTGAAGTAGTCGGAGAATGACATAAGGAGAGATCGGTAGCAGATTATGGATAAATATGATGTGATCATTATCGGCGCAGGTCCCGGAGGGATCTACTCAGCTTATGAGCTTGCTAAGGAAGCTCCCGGACTTAAGGTTGCTGTGCTTGAAGCCGGAAGGCCTCTTACGGAGCGTAAATGCCCTATAGACGGCGATAGGGTCAAGTCATGCATAAACTGCAAGTCCTGTGCCATCATGCGCGGCTTTGGCGGTGCCGGGGCCTTTTCAGACGGTAAATACAATATCACCAATGATTTTGGCGGCACCTTATATGAGCATATCGGCAAGGAGAAAGCCCTGGAACTCATGCGCTATGTAGACGATATCAATCTGTCTAACGGCGGTGAGGGTACAAAACTCTATACAACTGCCGGTACGAGTTTTAAGAAGATCTGTCTTGAGAACAAGCTCCATCTCCTGGATGCTTCCGTAAGACATCTCGGTACTGATAAGAACTACGAGGTGCTCGGAAAATTATTTGATGCACTTAAGGACAAGATCGATTTTGTTTTTAACTGCGCGGTAGACGACCTTATTGCAAACGAGGATGGAACATATACTGCCATAGCAGGAGACAAGTCCTATACAGGTGATAAATGCATAGTATCTGTAGGCAGATCCGGCAGCAAGTGGATGGAGAAGATATGCACGAACCTCGGCATTGAGACGTACTCTAACAGAGTCGATATCGGTGTCAGGGTAGAGCTCCCTGCAGTAGTATTCTCTGATCTTACATCTGAGCTCTATGAGAGCAAGATCGTATACAGAACGGAGAAGTTTGAAGACAGGGTAAGAACCTTCTGCATGAACCCTAACGGATATGTGGTAAATGAGAATACCAACGGCATAGTTACCGTTAACGGACACAGCTTCGATGCGCCCGAGCTTCAGTCAGAGAATACCAATTTTGCGCTCCTGGTCGCCAAGCATTTCTCAGAGCCCTTCAAGGATTCAAACGGATACGGTGAGTCTATAGCAAGGCTGTCTAATATGTTAGGCGGCGGCGTTATCGTACAGCGCTTCGGAGACCTTATGAGAGGAAGACGTTCCAACGAGGCGAGGATCAGGGAATCCTCGGTCAGACCTACGCTTAAGGCAACACCAGGCGACCTCTCGCTTGTTCTCCCCAAAAGGATCTTAGACGGAATAATCGAGATGATCTATGCACTGGATAAGATCGCTCCCGGTACAGCAAATGACGATACTCTCCTCTATGGTGTGGAAGTTAAGTTCTACAATATGGAAGTAGACATCGACGATAATCTTGAGACCAAGCATAAGGGACTTTATATAATAGGTGACGGTAGCGGCGTTACTCATTCACTGTCTCATGCTTCTGCATCAGGTGTATTTGTTGCCAGAAAGATCGCAGCCAAGTGATCACTTAACTGCTTTGTTCTTCTTTATGAGGATATAAGCAGCGATAAAGATCCCTACCAAAGTGACAGCTGTAACTGCAAGTCCGCCTTCAGGTCCGAAGGCGCCTCCTGTAATAATGTCTTTGGAGCCTGCAAGATAAGCCGTGTGTATAAGGGCGCTATTCGCCTCGTTGCCTGATACCTGTAGCCCGAATATATTGCCCTGGCAAAGATTCCACATTGTATGGATACCGCAGGTCATGACGATATCTCCCGTGATGAAGTAAATCAGTGCAAAAAGAAGAGCTATCAGGAACAGATTTATTGCTGCAAGGGGAGTGAATCCTATATTAAGAGAGTGGAATGCAGCAAAGAGAACAGATGACAATATAACTGCTGTCACTGTACCGAATTCAGGCTTAACAGATCTTATGATGTATCCTCTGAACATGACCTCTTCGGATGCACCTTGAGGTATCCACATAATAAGATTCAGTATAAAGGTTATGAGCATTGCCCGTGCTATGCCTAAGCCTGTTATCCTTATCTGACCTGCGAGCATCAGGATGGCAAAGACAGATCCCATCATGGCAAAGCCTAATAAAATGCCCTTAAAGTATCTGGATGCCGCTCTTTCAGGCCTTAGACCGATATATCCGAATGCTTCCTTAAAGCTCCTGGTCTTCCTGATCCTTACTCTTACTGCATAGATAAGGATGGTTATCACATAAGCTATGGCCATAAGTCCAAGGAACAGAGGATCGGACATAAATATCCTGATGATATCGAAAGTCTGGGAAGCGATGTCAGCTATAGTGGATACATCCTTGAGGCTAAGGATGTATTCAGAGTATTCTGCATTCCTCATATAGACTACGGCAACAGGTATCATGGCAAGGAGCTGGCAGAAAGAAAGCACTGCAAGAGGATAGATTATCTGATCTAAGGCAAAGGCAATCTTATTTGTCACATAATCAGCTTTATCCATGAAAGATCTTGTGCCGAGTTTAGTTTCTTTGATCTCTTTGGCAGTTACCAGGTCAACAGATACTGTAAAGCGGTCTATCGTAAGAAGCTTACTGGATATCATTACGATGATTACGCCGAGCAATACAGTTACCAGAACAGATACTATTATTCCCGGCCAGTAAGGCGAACCTGTAAATGCGTAGCCTAATCCGTAGAACTGTCCGTATACGGGCATATAGAAGAATACCTCGGATGCTTCGTCGTAGTTTTGTATGCAGGTGACGCAGGATGATACGAGTATAAGGAATATAGGCAGGAATGCGGTCTGAGCCGAGACGACAGAATCGTTTATTACTGATATAAGTATCGTTATTGATGCAACAAAGAATGCAAGAGAGATGATGAGCAGCAGTGCTGCGATCATTCCTTCAATAGAGAAGAACAGGGGGATCATGAGCGTAAGCGCAAGTATGACAAGCCCCGGAATAACGGACTTTATCGTGACGCCTATAGTGTTGCCTAATATGATGGATCTTCTTGGTATTGGAGACATTATGATGGCTGCAAATGTGCCCCGTTCCTTGCGTCCCGCTATGACATTAGTTCCAGAGCTCATACCGGCATAGAGGACAAGTATGAATATGAGCAAAGGTATGAATGATCTGGCGAGAGCCTTCATTGTGGCCGTAACGCCATACTCTCTGTTCTCGGTCACGACAGGGTTGTCCACGATAGCTGAATCATCTGTTAATGCCACCTGAACATTGAATGAGCTCCTTAAGTGATCCTGATAACCCTTAAGATATTCATCAATAAATTCATTCTTCATGTCGGTGTATTCAACGGAGTTCATCCTGTAGTAAGTAAGGATGCCGAGATCTGAGATCGTCGCATCATCGCCGTTTACGATGGCATCATGTCTTTCGTTGATACGTTCGTCAAAGTCTGTTGGGAATACAACAGTAAGATATGCATCCTCATCTCTCATATATTTGCCGAAAGAGACAAAGTCGTAGAGGGCCGGATTATCCTTGTAGATGAATCTGGCATGACCATAGCCGTCGTAGTTATACCTGAAGAAAGTTATATTTCTCCAGTTTGCAAAATAGTCTGTAAGTGAGCCGAATTCCTCAGCTTTTGCATCTCTTATGGGCTGAGTCAGATCGTTATACTCAACGAAGGATTCAGGGGCATTTACAACGACGATATTATAAACTTCATCACTGAAGATAGAGTAGGGAAACCACAAAGTGACCCAGGATATAAAAAGGCTCATGATCGCGAGGACAAACATGACCGATACAAGGAATGTGGCAGAAGACACTTCAGTGCCTGCCTTGCCCTTGAAGCTGAAAAAGCTCTTGATTATCGCCTTTGTTCCCCGGTTCACCTGTTACTCCTCTTTATGATTATCTACATATAACTTAAAGAAAGCCTGCTCAAATGTATCAGTTCCGGTCAGTTTCATAAGTTCTTCGGCACTGCCGGATGCCGCGATCCTGCCGTCTATTAATACGGCGATCTTGTCACATAATTCCTCTGCGACAGAGAAGATATGTGTGGAGAGTATTATGCATCTTCCATCGTCTCTTAATTCCTTAAGGTAGTCTGTGACCTGCTTTGAGGTAAGTATGTCGAGTCCGTTTGTCGGCTCGTCAAAGATGATGACCTTAGGGTCATGTATAAGGCTGATCGCAATAGAGGCCTTCTGCTTCATTCCCGTGGATAATTCATTTATCCTCTTATCAGCGAAGGGGAGTATACCGAGTCTTTCGAAACTTGCCTGTTTCTTTGTCTTGATCTGATCTTTCGGGATCTCATATAACTCGGCAAAAAAATCAAAGAGTTTATTTGGAGTGGAGAGAGGATCCAGTTTTATCTCTGTTGTAAGGAAGCCTATCTTTTTGTGGATCTCGAGCATATCCTTGCTGCTGTCAGCTCCGTCTATGGTTATGCTTCCTGAGGTGGGCTTTAAGAGAGTTGCTATTATCTGCATAAGAGTTGTCTTGCCGGCACCGTTAGGTCCGAGCAGGCCGAAGATCGTTCCTTCGCTGACTTCAAAGCTTACGCCCTTAACAGTCTCTCGGTCTTTTGTATAGCTCTTATGTATGTTGTTTACGCTTATCATTGAAGCCCTCCTTTTTGTAGGTGACATGTAATACGAGCAGACCTACGCCCAGGTTTATGAGATTTACCACCAGGAAATGCCACAGCTTCTCCTGTGCATTGAAGGTCTCTGCCATACATGCAAGTGAATTGTGCAAAGGTATGAAGTATTCAAGAGTTATAGGTCTTGTGCCTCTGAGCATCTGCCCGAAGAAATCAAACAGAAAGAGCACTAATGGAAGCTGAAGATTAATGATCAGGTCCTGGAATCTTTCTATAGTGAATATGAGATTGATACATAAAGTTATCATGGCAAAGACAGCTATGGGTATAGTAACTATAATAATGATCAATTCAGCAGGAGTAAGGAACATTCCGAAGGGCAGGAGAGAGAATGCATCGTTGCTCCTGTTAAGCCAAGAGGAGAAGAACAGTAATATCGCAGTCGCAAAAGTAGCTGTTGTTGTGATCAGTTCTATAGCAAGGATCTTGCCTGCAAAGATCTTAGAAGGAGCAACAGGTGTCATGAGCAGTTTGTTCAGGAATCCTCTGTCCTTCTCTGATGCAAACATGTCTGTTGCAAGCGAATATACGCAGTAGTACATCATTATCATGAGCACGCCCGGAACCACTCTTGAAGCAGCAGTATTTGCAGTGGTGTGATAGTCCATAAATTCTGTTACGGGATTGAAGGGATCTACAGTAAAAAAGTCCGAACCTATAAGCGCATAATCTCCGCCTAATCTGGTGACAAGTGAGTCCTGATATTTAGATAAGATACTTTCTTCTATCTGTTGCGCCTGCATGCTTGCCGCAAGTCTTCCGTCACCATAATCGATCCTAATGACAGCGCTGCTCTTCATGTTATTTACGCCGTTTGAAAGAGCTTTATAGTATGCTGATACCGCTTCATCAAATCCGTCATAATGGTTGCCCCCGTCGAAGACAACATAGATGTTTCCGCGCCTTAGACCGCGGTTATATTCCTCAGTGTTTTGCTTGAGTGATGAATACTCTTCATCGCTCATAAACTTATATGTGTATACACCGGCATCAACATCTTCATTCAGATATTCTTTGAACGAATCAGGAGCCTCAACAAGTATTATCGGTTTGTGTGTAAATGAACCGGTAGACAAATAATTAATGAGCAGAGGAAAAATGTTTAATGCGATCATGAGCAGTACTGCAGGAAGCAGAAACAGCGTTACTGTTTTATGCCAGTTAGAGAAGATCTTATTCAATTCCCATTTAAAAACCGTGATCACATGTCGCATGTTCGTATTATAACGCACGAGTTATAAATTGTGTTTTCTTTGGTGTAATTTGAACAAAACAGGGGCTTTAGGGCCGCCAAATTCTTTGAAAATTTTTCTAAATTTAAGTTGACACTATTTACCAAAAAATGTAGATTAATTGTATCCAACACAACAGTGAATTTTACGGAGGTTCTAAGTATGGATACAGAAAAGAAAGAAGTTAAGAAGGTAGAAGCTAAGGCTGCTCCTGTAAAGAAGGCTGCTCCTGCTAAGAAGGCTGCACCTGCAAAGAAGGCTGCTCCTGCTAAGAAGGCTACAGCTGCTAAGAAGCCTGCTGCAAAGAAGGCTGCTCCTGCTAAGAAGGCTACAGCTGCTAAGAAGCCTGCTGCAAAGAAGGCTGCTGCTAAGAAGCCTGCTACTGTTATCTTCCAGATCGATGGTCAGGAGATCACAGCAGAGAAGATCGCTAAGAAGTTCCCTAACGGCGGCAAGGTTTATGTTAACGTTGCTGAGAAGAAGGCTTACGACGAGGCTGGTAACGGCAAGGACCTTTTCTAATTAGAGATTGATTCTTAACTATGGGAGGCTGTCTTCACAAAAAGGCAGCCTCTTTTTATGATTACTTATCCCAGTTAAGAGCGCTGTCGGGAATGAGAGTTTCAAATGCACCCATGATCTGGCTTGCAAAATAATCTTCATCAAAGTTATATTTATCGTACATGAATACATATATTACTTCCCGTCCCGGCCTGTATTTATTTGCTGAATAGAAGTTGATCTTTTTTGCAGTTCTTGATGAATACTCATAGTCATCTGACATTCCGCATATTTCCAGATAAGAGCACCTGTCTATCTCATAAAATGACAGCAGATAATCAGGAACAATACCTCTTGGATTATTATCAATAATTCCCGGTTCATATTTGTAGGGTATATCTAATCTATCAAGTATGTCTTTGCCAAACTGCTCATTCTTTGACCTTACGATTATGTCCCCACTATAAACATTATGTTCACTTATTATATTGTTGGAATTACTCACTGAGTTATTAAAGAATATGTTATTCATACTATGGGGATCATAGGTTTGTATAATTGGAAATCGTACTTCTGGGGGCTCGCATGAATATGCGTTCCTCCAACTGGTAAGTAGTTTGTCGTACTCTGTCTTGACTAAAATGTACTTCTTTACTTGCGTGGAGTATTCTTTCCCTTTCTTAGTGTTCAGACTATAACGTTTTTGTTTGTGTTTGGACACAGTCGAATTGCCCGGTATGTAAGTAATAAAAACATGTCTTTTATTCTTATACATTCCGAATCTTCCGTGAACCATATTCTTTA
>AUXO016964441.1_pt1 | contig 16378 bp, 26 predicted proteins | sample 768731 | NCBI WGS metagenome assembly AUXO01 (sample SAMN02715735, study PRJNA202380) | gut metagenome | biome: sheep rumen | host: Ovis aries | place: New Zealand: Palmerston North
ATTATGTGATAATATGTTCGCATTGTGATAGCTGTTGATGCGTGTCCAGCCATTTGTGATATTACGTCAACGGAAATTCCGTGGCGCAAATAACAGCTAATCCCCGTGTGTCGAAGGTAATGTAATCCGAAATTATCTCTTCTTCCGTCTTGATTTAGCCCAGCCGCTTTTAATATTCCCTTCAAATTATAATATAAATTTTGATTTAATACTTTATTCCCTTTACTTGTACAAATAACGAAATCATTTGCCGATGTAAAATTACTATGCTTTTTTATATGTTCAAGTGCTTCGATTGCTTCATCTGTCAATACTACTTCTCTGATAGATTTTTCAGTTTTTGGCGTGGTAAGGATTAGTTTTGTTTTTGTTTTCGCATTATTATCTCTGTTTTTTATACGGGATACAGATTTAGTAACTTTTAACACTTTGTTTTCAAAATCTATGTCATTCCAAGTTAAAGCTGTAGCTTCTCCAATTCTAAGAAATGTTAGCATAACAAAATATAAGGCAACACCATATTTTGTACTTCCAGCCAAACCTATTCTTGTCGGATTATAACATACTTTTTTGAAAGCAACAATTTCATCATCAGACAAAACAAGGTCTTTAATTTCAAGACTTGGCACGGAATCTTCAAGCGATATTTCTCCAATATCTTTTTTCTTTTCAGGTCGAGACACATCTTTCATTGGATTGTCGGACGGACTGTTTTTGTAGAAATCATAGAAAAATTGATTAAATAAATCATAAATCTTTTTTAATGTTGAAAGCGAATATGTTCCTTTCTCTCTTTCATATTGCAAATAATGAAAATGTTTATTTATGTCTTTCGCTGTTATATCAACCGTTCGCCAATTTGCCAAATCATATCCTTCTACTTGATTGCGAATAACGCACTCTATTCTGTCATAACTGTTTGCTTTGTTAGTTGATGTTTTTGTGCGTTTTAGCCAATCGTATAAAGCGTTTGAAAAAGTAACATTTGGATTGTCAAGCGATACTCTAAAAATTTTTCCTTTTTCTTTTTCTGTCTTTTTCTCCTTTTCTTCCATTTTATCATAGCATTCCTGAACGGAATTACCAACAACTTCAATTCTATATTTCTTTCCATCAGCCTTGCATTTATAGTTTCTTAAAAATCTTATCTTAGTATGTTCTTCATCGTACCATGAGAATGTTCCTTGACCATAGGGAAGTTCGGGAAGTTTCTTCGCCCGTGGCATAATTTTCACCTCCTCTTTTTACACATTTATTACACAGTTTATATGGTAAAACAAGGTACAAAATGGGAAAAGATGGGAAACTCTCTTCGCTTGTAAAATATTATAACTCGGATAAACATAAAAAAACAATAGCCAAAATGCCAATTTCAAGCATTTGTAGCTACTGTTTTTTACATTGTGTGGATTTAAAATATTTAATTATTAAAAATCCATAAAACAGGGGAAGAGGGAGTCGAACCCCCATTGACGGTTTTGGAGTTCTTTACATATCTTCCAGAAAAGTAAGTATTTTCCTATAGTTATCGACCGTTCTTGAAAGCCTTACACACTTTTTTACACAGTTTGCTTTTGTTATGAATTTACACAGATTGTATCATATGTTTATTGTTCTATTCAAGTTTCTTTTTCGCCAATTATTAAATGCTTCTTTTTCAAATAAACATTTGTCGCCTATTCTCATACATGGCACACCATCCAATTTTGCAAGTTTGTAAGCCGTATTCTTGCTAATACCAAATATGCGCATAATGTCTTGAATTGTGTAATATAGGGATTCATTATTATGATTTCCCATAAGTGCCTCAATCGCCATATCAATTGCATCACCAGATGGTATATCATTCCATCTCTTTGCGTGTTTTAAATTTGCTATAGCCTGTTCATTCGTCATTATTTACCTTCACCATTTTAATCATACAAATCGTATTTCAATGCTTCATAATCTTTCATCCAATTTTCAAAAGTTTTGCCTGTGAGACTTAACATATTCGAAAATCTTTTGCAATTATTTATGACAACTGTATAGCTACACTGTTCATATTTATCGGTGCCAATGCAATTCCCATCAAAACAAAACCTACAAGTTTTTAAATTGCATTGTGGTAAATCAATTCTCATTTACTTCATCCTCGTTGTACGGAACATCTATTATCGGCAACCTGTTAATTGCGTCATTAACCCTAAAACATATTGCGTTTTCACAAGATATATTCGAACCACAAATTTCTTGACACAGCATTTTTTTAACATCTTTCACGCTAACACATTTCATGATCATACACCTCCCATTTTTGCTCCACAGTTCGGGCAGTATTTCGTCATCTCTCTATTTTTCGGTTCTTCTTTGCATTCTGAACAGTACGGATAATAACCATCGGAGTTTATACGCCATTCGCCTATCTTCTGTTTCGGCGTGGCAGGAGGTAAGTCACGAATCCATTCTATTCTATAGCATTTACTACTGTCACAGAGTCCTATATCGCAACGGGTACAAAAACCGTCAATAACATCTTTACGACTTATCGAATCTTCATCAGACACTTCAATAAGAAGACAATTATCTAATGTTTCACCTTTTGGCATAACTGTTGACAAACCTTTGGCTATGCGCATTAAATGTTCTGTTATAGCTTCAATGGATTTATACGGAGTGATTGCATTATGGTCGTTGATGCAGTCAATCATGCGTAAAACTTCTTTTCTGCTTACGGCATTATCGTCATATCTTATCTTTTCACCAAATCCGTATCCCAGTTCTTTTAATTGCTCTATTGCTACATCACGTTCCCATGCGACCTGTTCATAAACACCTTCACTAACCGTATTATCTGGCATTTTAACTCGATAACGATTACAACAACAAATGTTATCATCTCCAACGCCATCGCCAAACAATACATCATCTTTATTTGCCGAACAATCAGGATAAGTATATTTACAAGAATCACAAAGATTAACTTTGTTATTGGTTATTCTCATTTTTTACACACTTTCTTCATTATCAGAATCAAATACTTCCATATTATAATACTTTTCTGCAAGTTTCTTCGGGTACTCTGTTCCTTTAACTGCGTCCCACATAAGATATTCATACCACGCTGGTTCATCGTCTTTATTTCGCCTTGGATACTCAAACATTTTCCCATAAGAATTTTCTAAATAACCAAATGAGTCAGGTTCGGTGTTAATTATATAAGTTTTGTACTTTTTCTCTATTTTACTATAACCATCAATAGAAACAAGTACACTTTCAATGTATATTCTTTTTGCAAGTCGGCACAGCCATTTTTGAAACTCGCGGAATGATTCTTCGAATAGTCTATCACGCAAACTCGCCCATATAGTAAGAATATATCTATCGGATTGTTGAAGCCACCCACTTCTATAATTTTTGTCACCATATCTATCAGTTAGATTGTTTGTAATAAATCCATGTTCATCATGTGTTTTAAAACTGTTAGGGTCGTTATCTCTAATTATAAATGGTTTCATATCTTTTTCAGAACCACTAACAATTGGAAGATGGTCTAAAACAGTATTTAAGATATAATCTTTTTCATGCTGTGTGCGACCTTGAACAGACAGAAAAACGCTGCCTTTGATTTGAACCCAATTACTCATAACTTATCCTTTCCTATCAATCGTTTTTGTATTTCTTTCTTCTGTTTTTCATTGAGTGAATCAAAATCTAATTTAAAACGTTCACACATAATATTGTTTTGAATGCGATAACCATCTCCGCATTCCCATCCATTTCTATAAACACAATGTTCACATCTATTCATATTTACACAAACCTTATATTATTACTCTACTATCAATATAATCCCTTCCTTCTTTTTTGAAGATAGGAATGTTATTGTCAATTTCCCATTTCTTTCTATTTAAACCATCACCATTATCAACATTTTTTTTAATACAACAACTGCCGTATTTTTTATATAAAGGAAATTCGTCCCACTTCACGTTTTTTTCTTTGGAAAGCATTTCTAACATTTCAATGCTTGATTTGTTTTGAAGCTCTTTATGTGAAAAATTAGCTTGCGCAACCATAGATATAGAATTTCTTACTGCGTCATTTTGTCTCCAAAGAAAATAATTGCATACTTCTTCTTTTGGGAGATTAAAACATCTGGCATCAAATAACGCTCCTCTTTCTGCACTTCTCTTATAATGAGGTTTTACTTCATCGGCTGTGTAAAAAGCATAGGCATAGAAATAAAACGCTTTATTGAATTGCATTGTAGCCATGCTTGCGGCAACACTGGAACATTTTTGAATATTATAATCAAACCAACCATTACTGTTCAGCTTTTGATAATCTACAAGAACAAGCGAAATTTCATCTGATTGTGTATATCCAAGGACGCACCCTTGAATATTTTCACAAAGATATTTCATTGTACTTTGCATTGATAATATTAAATTTTCATCGAATGGTTTCTCAAACCCTTTTGTAAAAGTATGAAATGCTTTCCCATCAATTCTAATAATTACTGGCATACGCTGAATTAAATGTACTCTTGTAACATATTCATACTTTTTCATTCTGCAACCAAGGTCATCATTTTTGATTTTCATATTCAAAACTCCACTACAATATAATACTTAATCATCGGCTCTATAACGTTCTCAATAATATCTTGTTCTATTCCGTATTCGACAAACGCCTTATCAATTACTACACCACTTAAACTGTCATTTGCTCGATATGCTTTTATCGTTGTTCCGTCTTTTAGTTCTATCATAAACGGCGTAAAACCATTTCTTACAAATCTCAATACACATGACTGGTCGATTTTATCAAGAAAATCTTTCATCCATTTTTCAGCCCACGATAAATGTTTATAAAAAACACCTATCTTCAAACCATTATATAGCATTATTTCACCACCTTTCTTAAATGTTATTGTTTAATAATTACTTTCTAACCATGATGCACTTTTACCATTATCACACGTAATAACTATTGGATTGATAGTGTCTGTTATTGGAGTTATTCTTTGTGTATCGCCAAGTTTAAACGCTTCTTTCTTAGCATCCGCGTATCCACCATTATACGCATCTTGAATATATTTCTTAAACTCTTCTATGGTTAAAGTAATTTCTTTTATACCATTAGGCACGATAATAATAGGCTTCATTTTTCATTGTCCTCCATGTTAATATCATCTTGTGTCTTTGCACGTTTATTCCATAAATCTACACAGTATTTAACTGTTGCAATAGGCGTTCGCACATGACAACTTTCGCATTGTATATACCACTTTGGGAAATCGTAAGGTTTTGATATAAATCTTTTGTCGAGGCGAACTTTTGCATTACCACCGCAAAACTGGCAAGTTTTAAAGTTTTTCGCGTTCTTTTTCATATCAACCTCCTAACAACGAACAAAATCACCATTTTTAATTTTTTCTGGTATTTCACAAAATACGGAAAGTTGCCCTTTAAATGTAAAGGCAAGGTCTTTCTGCATAATTTCTTCGCCATTCATTTTCCGTATAATCATTGGGAGAAATTCTACTTCACCACATTTAATCTGAATCGTGCAATCGTAAAATCGTTTTGCATACCCATAACAAGCGAGATTATAAAGTGTAAATATATCGCATCGAATGGGATAGAAGGTTTCATACGAATCAATTAACATCTTCATCTTGAACAACTTATCAAATGGAATATTTGTAACGTCATACACAATCTCGTCATTGTAGAAAGCAAAAGTTTCATTGTTTGGTACATAAGCATTTAATTCACGCAAATACTCATATAGCTTATGCAAAACATGTGACATAATATATTTCTGATAAGAAATGTGTCTCCCCGGATTACAATTACCCAAAATTACTTGTCTGATATATTTGCTTGAAATAATATGCTTATTGCTTGTAAAACCACCTATAAACTCTTCCCACGAATGAGAACAATTAAATATTCCGTGATTAAAGTTATCTAAAACAGAGTAGTTTGCATGAATCATATCAATACTCATAAAACGTTTACCAACATATGATTCATTGTAAATGGTCGTTGCTGGTAAATTAGAAAAATCATTGTGTACTGGAAAATTCTTCATGTCGAGTTCGTTAAATAACTTATACCCATCCGTTGATTTAATTGATAAAATCGCTTCATCTTTAATCCTACTGTAATCATCGAAATATTCCTGTTCATTCTTATATTGTTCCATGCTATCAGCAAATGTTTCATATTTCGTCCGAGTTTTATAAATCTTGTCAAACAAATTAATTCTATCATCGAAATATGGCTGTTGAAAAACGTTAATCGGAATGTTTTGTTCCTTACAGAACCTTTGAAGCAATCTTTGACTAAACTGATTCTTTTCCATTTTATCTCCCTCTAATCACCATAACTCCCACATTATTTCACTAAGCTTCTTATACCAACAACCTTTATTCGGTACATTGTCTATTTTTCTTCTTGCGGCTTTGTTTGCCCGATGTTTTAACCATGCTTTATATTTGCCTTTAAAATACCATCTTCGATAATACGTTTCTTCATTGGTTTCATCAGAATAACAAATATTTCGATCTTTCGAATAACACTCACATACCATACCGTACTGGTCTTTACTCATACGTTTTAATTTGTCTTTATACTTTCTTTTTCTTTCTCTTTTTGTGTTCATATCTTTGTGCATATCCGAAAGACCTCCTATTTTTTATTCTTCAATGGGGATGCATTTGTTTTCCCATTTTTTATAAGCATCAAAATAAAGTTCTTTTTTGTCACCATTATAGGTAAGTTCGTAATACATTCCATCGAATAATGTTGTAGAAGCCAATGCTTTATTGTTCTGTAATGTTTTACAAGACCATACGATGAAAACATCATCTTCTGTGATTTGCCGATTATCAGTTTTGTCAAGATGCTCGTTTGTATACTTTGCAACTTCACGCTTTACAATTTTTTCAAAATCATTATTTCCCATTATATATTCCTACTTTTAAAGTGTTTTTCGTTTAATTCGCAATCTCCATATGACTTTTCATCATCTGCTATGGCGTAATTTAGAATAGCCGCAAGCGCATAACCATCTTGTGCAATAATTTCTGGTGAAGCCGCATTTTCTAAAATGTTATTAACATACTTTCTAATTTCTTCTTTACCTTTGTCACTGATAAACATTTTGTTCTCCTTTATAAAAATCTATGTAAACAAAAACAACCATATGTAATATTATCATTCCATATTATCTTGTTTTATCTATGTTATATCACCTATTGTTACAATTCTTCAATCTATGTAAAATATGATTGCTTTTGGAATTTTTACGTCATATTGCCATTTCAGCATCTTCTTTCAAAAAGAAAACTCGTTTTCTTAACATTTCTGAGTTTGATATAACTAAATCCGGCGTTTTTGTATTAAACCATGTTGCATTAAGATTTCTGCTAAATAAATATCTTTTTCTTTTTTTTATATCTATCTTATATAACCTTAACTCTTCAATATATGGATTGTGTTTGTCACCGTTGAAATACATGATTACGAAATAATTGTTATTTGGGACAATTAAATCTTCTATACCATCTTCGACCATTTTTTTTGCGTACAACAGTCCAGCTTCATAACCTTGCTTCCAGTTTGTTTGTTCGCCAATCCGATTTAGCTCAATTTTTTTGTCAATGCTTTCTAATGCCTTTCTCATTTTGTCGTACTTCCAAAACCGCCATTTCTGATTCCATCAGTATTATCATCTTCCGTAATTCCAAACGGTGTAAAAATTCCTTGCATATAAGCTTGTCCTTGATTTACTTCGATGGTTTTCTTTTCGCGTCCATCGTTTGTAAATTTTGCCATGATATGTCCTTCGTTGTCGCTATAATAATAATCCGAGTCGATTATTCCAACTGTATTATCCAACTGCATTCTATACTTGAAACCAAGTCCAGACCTCGGATAACACAACAACGCCCATCCTTCAGAAACCTTTACACGAATACCAGTAGGAAACTTAATTGTTTTTCCAGATTCTATGACAATTTTGAATGGCGCAAAGAAGTCATATCCAGCAGAACCAACAGTGGCGCGTTTGGGAAGTTGAATATTGTCGTAAATATCTTTAACAAATTTATCTAATTCCTGATTATCTGGTTTAAGAGAAAACGGCATAACATCCACATACATCAAATACCATTCGCCTAATGAATCAAGGAAATCCTTTTTAAATCGTTCATAGGAAACTTTTTCAAAAATTGCAACCTTCTCCATATTACACCTCCGTTTTTTCGTATAGTCCACAATGACATTTGCCTAACTCTTTTTGCTCAACAAATTCTTTACAAACACATTTTGTATCATCATTCTTGACAAGTTTACAAGGACAATGCCCGTCATTTTTTTTAATCAACTCTCTAATTTTTTGCGCCTTTTCTTTATCGTCTATTTCTTTAAATACCATAAAACTCCTTTAGCTTATACGTTCCGCATATTGATTCGGAGAAGCAAGCGTAACTCCGAGAATATTATCGTAATGTTTTTCACAATTTGGGATAAATCTGCCATATTTAATAATGACATTACTATACATACATCGTATATAATCTATTTTGTCTGCAATCTCTTCCTTTGTGTATCCAGTATAAATAACAAAATCATCTAAACAAGCTTCGTGTATCCTAAAATGGAACAGCAAACCGTTTAGCTCATTCCATGAATCAAAAGGCTCAAGTCCTTGACAAACGATTGCTTCTGATATAGGATTATTGATATACCTTTTATATATGTTTTTGATTGAGGTTTTTATATTAGGTTCGTTTATAAGAGAAGAGTTATGGCAGAAGCTACTTCCGTCAACTTCACACTTAAAATTACAGTATGGGAACATTATTGTCATGGACGGAACTTTGTAATTAACAAAGTCCTCGTCCACTATTCCTTTAACTGTTATAGATTCCGTAATAGAATTTATTATATATTCCATTAGATATCCTCTGATGTTTTATTGATGTTTTCCCACCTACGCATCTTGTATTCATTGGTACGCTCTTTAGACCATGTTTTAATTGGTGTGTAAAAACCAACTATCCTGCAATATTCTGTTTCAACTGGACTTCCACAAACAGGACATTGATTACCATAGAAAGCATGGTTGTGTTTACAAGCCTGAATTTTAGTGTTAAAAGCAAAATATGTAACACCTTGGTCGGCAATATACTCCGTCATTTTCCAAGCCTTTTTAAAACTATTAAATGGCGTATCAATATTAGCATGAAGAATTGAACCGCCATTACAATAATTATCAAACATAGCCTGAATCCTAACACGCTCTTGCAAAGTTGTTTTAATTCCAAGTGGGATAAACTGATTCCCGTACAAAGGAAGGTCATAAATTTTTGCTTTTGGATAAAAGAATTTATCTTTTTCCATTAGCTTTGCGGCGGCACTTTCGCCCGGAATTTGTTCTGTGTTAATTTGATAATCACAGTTATTTTCTCTTATAAATTCGTCTGCCACATGACGCATAGTGTCAAAAATCTTTTTTCCAAATTTTGACGCATTATCTGTATAATATGTATTTCCAAACTCGTCCATCTTAGTATAACCAAACTTTTTCATTGTTTCATATATACCAAGAAAACCAATCGTATTATATAAATGTTCAAAATCAATTAGTCCATATGTAAAGTTTGGAAGAATACCTTTTTCTACGTTTCTTGCAATAATATGTCTAACAGCGTCAAGTGCGCACAGGCAAACATATACACGATACTCCAAGTTTTCTAAATATTCTTCTTCTGTTTTAGATTCAAGAGCTATCCTTGCAAGATTTATTGTATTTACTTTGACAGAACCAACTTTAAGAGCCGTACCTCCGATTGAGTTAAAATAGCCAAGGTTTTCGATGTTACTTTTAAGGCGGCAACAGTTGCTCAACGAATTCACCGTACTGTCAACAAACAAGTTGCTATCAGACCATTTCATATTATGTTTTACCGCCCACTTAGCAAAGCCTTTATCAACAAATTTCCCGTCTTTTCTTAAAAGAGAAATCGTGCTTACCGGAAACGTAAACATATTGGTACTTCTAATATCTGACATAACTTCCATATACCACTTCTGGAATTTGATGATTTCCTCTTCAAAATCAATCATGTAAGTTCCGTCAGGGAATGTCGCCCCGCCAAACAGAGCTTCGAAATATTCATGGTCGAATACAGAAGTATTAGTAAACGCTGACTGACTTCCATCTCTTACATAGGGTTGGTTTACCGCATAAATAAATCTTTGAAAGTTTTGTCTCGCATAATATTCTTCACTATGGCTACTTCTAATTCCAAGATAATCATTATCAACATCTTTCTTCCAGAAATAGAACATATATGGGATGATGTTTGGCAAACCCACCGCTCCACTTGTTCTATTGCAAGCAAAACTCACAAATTCTTTCACAAAGTCAACAAACGTAGTCAGGTGCTTTGCTGGTTCTGGATTTTGTCCTTCTATAAAATATAGTCCTTTTTCCGCAAGGTCTTTCAAGTCATAAGCAAAACAATAACTCCGAAATGTGCTTGATGGCGCATCGTGCATATAAAGTATCCCAATCCATTCAAATCTCAACCAATCGTTTGCGATTTTAAATCCAAATTTCTTTGATACTTCATAGTGAATCTTATTGAACGCAAGTAACTTTGAATGCGGTTTTGGCATTTCTCTTTCGAGTGTTACTATATCTTTATGACTTACATTTGAGTTACCATCAATACTCGAATCGGCAACTACTTCTTTATCGACAAAATTATCTATAAAGTCCGTATAACTTAATTGAGCATCATCAAACCCATTGAGTGAAGCAATTTCTGTTCCAAATTCTGTTTGTAATTTGTTATATTGTGATACAAAATTCTTTACAAGCTTTATATCAATCTTCACGCATCATTTACCTCCAAATTATTTATCCATTCAATTCCTTCTTTGAAATTCATAATAACACCATCTACTTCAAGCATAGGTGCAGATATAAACCCTTTTTCAAGCATTATGTCAATATCTTTTTCTGTTTCATAGGCAACGCCACTATCATCAAGTTTCTTTTCAAGCACTTTGCACTTAGGGCAATCCGTACTGTAAAGTGTTACTTTCATAAGTACCTCCTAAATCAATAAATATTCTGCAATATACTCTGCCGCATCAGAATAACTTTTTTCAATTCTGTTGCACGTTTCCTTTATCCAAGGATGAAGTTTTTTGTCATCGCCAATACCAATAACAAAAATATACTTATCGCCAAAACGGTTGATTCCTTGCACCGCTCCAAGTTCCATGTGCGAACCAGTTGTGCTATCGATCTGATTTAAATTCACAATCACAATATCGCAATCGTGTAACTGCATCATTTCCCAATCTAAAATTTCTTTTTCAGATTTGTGTTTTGCAATCACATAATTATAGTAAAGCGGTGGATGTATAAATGTTATGGCGTGTTTTTGATTAAACTTATCACGAATAAGTTTTTCTATATTTTTTCGCCACTTCATTTGCTGGCTATATGATAAGCCACTCATTTTTCCACAAGTATAAATCTTATATTCTTTCATGCCTGTACCTTGAAATAATTTCTTCTGCAACTTCTTGTATTCCCATGTGATATTCTGCATTATCTACAATACAATCAACTTCATCTTCTATCCCGTCAAACTGTCCTACATCACTTAAACTTCTGCGATATGCCTCTTCAATGTTATCTCCTCGTTCCAAACATTTTTTTAGCCTATCTCGTCTTGGAACTTTTAAATAAACACTAAAAATATTATCAATACCGTTTCTTTTTAATGAACGTAATCCCTTTGGAGTAAGAACTGCAACAACGTTGTCACAATAATCTTTTTTAGCACTTCCATACTTCCAACCGTTATACTCGGCTGTTTCTGCAAAAAAACCATTATTCTTTTTTTCTTCAAATTCATCATCTGTTAAAAAATAATAGTCAAGTCCATCTTTTTCATTATGTCTCGGCTGTCTTGTCGTATAGGTAATAATCCGTTTATATCCATAGTTCCACTTTATAAATTTCGCTACAGAACTTTTGCCACTTGCACTTTCACCAACTATTACTATCATTACTTACCAATCCCTAATATTCCTCTGTCAATCATTTCATTTAGCCATCGAATCGAATTTACTTGTACGTTCATATCGAATACATTCTCAATGGAATCAGCTTTATAGAATTCTTTAAACAAAAATTTACACATTCCGCCATGACAACTAAACGTGCAATCAACTTTGTTATCTTCTTCCCTAAAACCTATCCAGAACTCATCTTCGTCATCGTACTTGCCATTTAAATTACTACCCTCTAAATGACACCACCAGTTTCCATTTTTCTTAGCTTTATTGTGCCAAGTTTCTTTTTTCAGTTTATCCCAATTAAGTATTTTTAATTTCTTGATATTATCTGGTGTAAGTTTGTATTTGTTTGGATTTCTTCTAATCAGATTGAAGTCAATATATTTATTCATGTTTATCCTTTTCAAATACCAACTTTTTTAACTCATCCCTCGTTGGATATGCACCACAAGTCATTTTTCCACCTTCAGGACACCACATAAGATGTACGCAATGTGGAACAAGTTCTTCTGCAAATTCTGGATTTACTTCCTTAATAGCTTTCTTTATCAAAATTGCAAGTTTCTGAATTTCTGGTTGCGCACGTTTACACAATCTTTTGTGCATGAAATGAATAAGTGCTTCTGGCGTAAACCCAACTGTCAATGTGCTTTCCGTTGCCCTTGGAAGAACAAAGTTTGCACATTCATTCGCTCTTTTTTCATTAACGCCAATATGTATCAACATATCTTTTAGAGTGGTTCTGACGTTGTTAGCCATTTTCATATAGCCATCATAAATTGCTTTAATGCCTTCTACCTTTTCTATTTCACTTGGCGTTGTGTATGTAAAACCAGACTTATCAATATATCTAAAACTTCCCATATTTTTAACAATCTGGTCAGGACTTACATCAATGACTTTTTCTGAATATTCATCGAAAGAATAATTATCCATATCTTCAAATGGAAACGAAACACCTATTTCATGCCTCATACATTGTTCGGCTGTTCCTCTATCTACACCAGTAATGCGAAACTTAATATATTCGCATCTACTTCCGCTCATATGTCCGTTTTCTTCACAGACTTTACCAACCCTTTCAGCATATTTCTCTGGCGTGTCGTAACAAGTACAAGCGAAAACTCCATGATTCTTATATAAATCCTTTAATACGTCTGGATTAAGTATTTCTACATTCATACGCATCTCCATTATTTATTTTGTATTATTTTAATGATTTAATTTAACACATAGTTGTATAAGTTAAATCTTATTATATGTATTTCCACAACTTACTATAATACTATTATACAACAATCTTTATATTTCGTCAACTATTATTTTGCATAATTCATAAATTTGTTTTTCTATAACCAGTAATCCACAATTCTTTTGTTCCTTCTATTGGCTCAAAAGTACCATCCTCTGTTCTTCGTACTTTGGGTTTACTTTTACTTCCCGTTATAACAACAATATCGCCATTTGATAATTTATTCTTATTAAATGTTTTTTTGTCAATTTTGCAATCGAGAGTAGTTCCATTTTTCAAAGAATACATCTTCAACTTTGGAGCATACTTTGTATCAACCGATACCACGCAAGCCATTCCAGAATATTCTTCCCCAACTATGTCAATATATCCAAGATATTCTATCTGCGCCAAAATTTTTTCTTTTAATGTTCTCTTGTTGTACTTTACATGATTTGACATTACATTCAAAACTTTTCTTATGTCTACTTGTGTAAACATTTTTGGCGATTCTTTACCACCGCATTTACGGATTAGATTCTCGTCAATATTCATTTTAGCAAGCGTTTCTTTTCTTATTTGCGACCTGTCGCAAAATGTATCGAAAATATTATATTCCTCAAGTAGTTTGTTCGTGTCACCAAATTCTTCAAAGAAATCCAACTCAATCAATATTTTTAACTGTCTTGAATTTATTGTTGTTTTTTCTTTTAAGTCGAAAAGTAGATCTATGAATGAATTATATTTATTGTCTTTCAAATGAAAAATATCATCTGCGATTTGCGAATTCATAAACTTTATTGATGCAATGCCTTTAAATATCTCGTTTGTATCCTTGTCAAAACTGTACTTTGATATGGAATGGCGAAATTTAATAGGCGAGATTTTTATCCCGTGTTTTTTTGCATAATTTATAATTGCAATAGATTTTTCCTCTTTGCTTGCAAAAATATTTAAAGCCGTTGTAATAAATTCTAATGGATAGTAATAGCGAAGATAACCACATATATAACCTATCCAAGAGTAAGGGTCTGCGTGATTTTTTGAAAACAAATATGAGCTTGCATCTTCAATAACTTGGATAAAATTTACAATAATCGTATCTGCACCATCAGGAGATATATTATATCTTTCCATCATAGTTTTCCTAAAACCTTCTTTGATTTTTGGAATAAACTTTTCTGTTCCAGTCTTTTTAGCAAAGCCTCGCCGTACAACATCGGCTTCACCCATTGTATATCCACAAAAAGAATGTAAAAACTCAATAATCTGTTCTTGATAAACGAGCCATCCTAATGTAGATTTTAAGAAATCGTCTAATGCTTTATTTCCGTATGTGGCATATTCACCCTTCGCAAGTTTGTCTCTATATGATTCACCAGCAGGTCTTATTGCTCCATTACCTATTGAAAGCAAATCCATATATGATGCATTTGGATTTTTTTCTCGTATCTTTCTTATCGTTTCATCACTGAATAACTGTTTAAGGTATGCTGTTGCACTTTGAGATTCCCATTGAAATATTAGCGTCGTATCTTCCTGAATGCTTTTCCAAACTTTTTCATCATCTGGTGGAATGTTATCTGGTGTTGCATACGGTATATTCGCAAGGTCACAAGTTTTGTATATTAAGCCGACATTATCTACAAATTTGTTACACACTTGAAAGTTTTTTTATAATAGAACACTTGTTGATTTCTTCTTATAATCCTTTATACTTTCAAGCATGGTCAAGTCATTTCTGCTTGACTCTATGGGTGTTACCCATAGTTCAGAGCGCACCATATTATGTGGGGAGTTACTATATCATCACTAATATAGTAATTAGATATTCTAACGCTCGTTGAGGCGGAACTTATCGTGCCTGCTGATTGTGCAATCCTTTTAACTGTTACAACTACATTGAATACAAGACAATGTAGGTGTGTAAAAGGCTCTAAGCCCTTTCCAGCATATTACCCACTTTAAACAGGGCTATAGTCAACCCTAAAATGTCAAGTTTAACAAAATTCAAAGAATCTATTTCTTTCATATTTAAAAAAGAAATAGGATATTCATTTGTTGCCGTTGTAAACACGCCAAACCATTCATCGACTGGATACGGAGATACAACGCATCCGGCAGGATGATTCCCAACTGAAACTACTACACCGTTAACCAAGTCTACGTATTTGAAAACTTCTGGATATTTCCTTCTTGCCGATTCCTCGTTCTCTTCTGCAAGTTTCACTAATTCATTTGTGAAAGCCATATAATCATATGGGATATATTTATATGTTGCATCATGGTCATAGTATTTGTTGAACTCTTTTTCTAATTCAACAGGCATTTTAACATTTGTATCCCTTGCATCATGCCCCTCAATGCTTTTCTTCCATTTTTTTATTTTTTGTTTTAAATCATCGGGAATTTCAAGTTTCTCCACATTGATATTATATAATCCTCTGACTATATCTCTTATAGCTCCTTTAAGCGCAATAGTGTTAAAAGTTACGATATCGCAACAATATAACCCACTTTTTGAATACAAATAATCTTTTACTGTTTTTCTATCTTCCGAAAACCAATCCGTATCCACATCAGCAAGACTAACCCTTTCTTTATTCATAAACCTTTCAAAGTTTAGATTGTATTTAATACTATCTACCTCTGTTATGCCAAGCAGATATGCTATTATACTTCCAGACACAGAACCACGACTATATCCAAATCTAACGCCCCTTCTTCGCATTTCAGATTTATAATCTTCTTCAAGAAGCATAAAGTCTATAGCGTTATTATGTTTATATGTGTCGTATTCATAATGAATACGGTCGTAATATTCTTTTCTGTTTGGATACTTGTTTATACCGCGCCAAATGACACCTTTGTTAATTTTATCTTTAAATACGCTTTCAGAGTCATTATATAATTGAGGGTATTTTGCCGAGTAGTCCAGTTTAAATTCTTCTACCATGTCTGCCATTCTTATAGTTTCTTCCATAGCCTCCACAACAACATTCATGGGTAAAGAATTTTGTTTTACATACGCATCATATAATTGCCTTGG